>OLXC01000166.1_pt1 | contig 23301 bp, 22 predicted proteins | sample 1673851 | NCBI WGS metagenome assembly OLXC01 (sample SAMEA103958130, study PRJEB25191) | human gut metagenome | biome: human-associated habitat [ENVO:00009003]; feature: intestine environment [ENVO:2100002]; material: feces | place: Germany | collected 2013/2015
TTTGTCTGCAAAGCTGCTGCGCCTGGGTTTTGTTTCCTGTACCTGTTTTTCAGCAAATGGATTTGCCATAGGAGAAAGGAAGCAAAACACATGAAACACAACAACCTGAAAAAGCCCGCTGCCGTGCTGACCGCACTGGCTCTGGCCGCCGCCCTGCTGGCTGGCTGTGGTGCGCCATCTGACAGCATGGCTGCCAGCAGTGCCCCCGCCGAAAGCGAGGCTGTAAGCACCGAAACACCCGCTGAAAGCGCAGACGAGGGAGATGCAGACGAAGTGGCCGCAAAGAAATGTGCAGACCTGATCGATGCCATCTATGTGCAGGAGCGCACCGATGACACCGACGCCCAGTGCGAAGCTGCCAAGCAGGCATGGGACACCCTGACCGATACCCAGAAAGAGCTGGTGGAAGGCGAGAACGCTGACCCCGACTACTTTGGCCGCAATACCGGCGATGCCAACCTGGACGATTCCCGCAATGGGGATGAGATCGGCGAAAACGAACTGCTGGTTGTCAGCTTTGGCACCTCCTTCAACAGCAGCCGCGTGGCAGATATCAAGGGCATCGAGGATGCCCTGCAGGCCGCTTACCCGGATTGGTCCGTCCGCCGCGCTTTCACCGCACAGATCATCATCAACCATGTGCAGGCCCGCGATGGCGAGAAAATCGATAACATGAAGCAGGCTCTGGACCGCGCTGTTGCCAACGGCGTTAAGAACCTGGTTGTTCAGCCTACTCACCTGATGCACGGCGCTGAGTACGACGAAATGTGCGAAGCTGTGAACGAGTACGCGGATAAGTTCGAAAGCGTTGCCATTGCTGAGCCCCTGCTGGGCGAAGTTGGCGCTGACGCTACCGAAATCAACGCTGATAAGGAAGCTGTTGCCACTGCCATCACCACCGAGGCTGTTGCCGCCGCTGGTTATGATGACGCCGCTGCCGCTGCCGCCGATGGCACTGCTTTTGTGTTCATGGGCCACGGCACTTCCCATACCGCAAAGATCAGCTACAGCCAGATGCAGACCACCATGCAGACCCTGGGCTATGACAATGTGTTCATCGGCACCGTGGAGGGTGAGCCTGAGGAGACCGCCTGCGAGAACGTGATCGAGGCTGTGAAGGCCGCCGGTTACACCAAGGTCGTCCTGCGTCCCCTGATGGTAGTGGCAGGCGACCACGCCAACAACGACATGGCCGGTTCCGACGAGGATTCCTGGCTGAGCCAGTTCAACGCTTCCGGCGCATTTGAGTCTGTGGACTGCCAGATCGCCGGTCTGGGCGAAGTGCCCTCCATTCAGGAGCTGTACGTTGCCCACACCAAGGCTGCCATTGATTCTCTGAACGGCTGAAAATAACTGCCAAATTGCCCGGAGGGAGTGATCTTTTCGGGCAATTTTTCTTTTTGACAGGATTGTGGTATACTGAGACCTGCAGGGAGTTTCTCCCTTTCTGATTCTGAAACATTGAGGTATTTTTCTATGCGCTGCAAACAGATGCTTTCCCTTTCCGTTGTCACCGTGCTGCTGGCCGCTTCTCTGGCGGGCTGCGGCGCTTCTTCCACCGCTCCGTCGGCCGTCTCTTCCGAGGCCCCTTCCAGCGCGGCAAGTTCCGCCGCATCCGAAGTCACGGAGACCGCCGCTCTGCCGGACGGCGTATACACTGCCGAGTTTGATACCGACAGCGGCATGTTCCATGCCAACGAGGCCTGCGACGGCAAAGGCACCCTGACCGTCAAGGACGGCAAGATGACCTTCCACGTCAGCCTGGTGTCCAAAAAGATCGTGAACCTGTACCCCGGCCTGGCCGCTGATGCCGAGGCCCACAAAACGGACTGGCTGCTGCCCACCACCGACACTGTGACCTACTCCGACGGCACCAGCGAAGAGGTGTACGGCTATGACATCCCGGTCACCGCATTGGATGAGGACTTCTCGCTGGCCATTCTGGGCTCCAAGGGTACCTGGTACGACCACACCGTGAGCGTGCGCAATGCCCAGCCCAAGACCGAGGAAGTCTCCGAGACCCCCGCAGACGGCGAATACACCGTATCTGTGGCACTGGAGGGCGGCTCCGGCCGTGCCACCGTGGACAGCCCCGCCACTCTGACCGTGGCCGACGGCAAGATGACCGCCACCATCGCATGGAGCAGCCCCAACTATGACTATATGGTCGTGGACGGCGAGAAGTACCTGCCCACCAACACCGAGGGCAACTCCACCTTTGAGATCCCGGTCGCTGCCCTGGGCACCCCGCTGGCCGTGACCGCCGACACGGTGGCCATGAGCACCCCGCACGAGATCGAATACACCCTGACTTTTACGCTGGAATAAGATGAACAAGATCACACGCAGCCAATTTCTGAGGCTCCTGCCCGCTGCCGGGCTGCTGCTGACCGCCTGTGCCGAGCAGGCCAGTCCCACGGCAGAAGTGCAGCTGGTACCGGCCGGGACTGCTGCACTGGACTACGCACAGCAGTTCACGGCTGCAAAATACGAGGGCGGCTATACCCTGCTCTCCATCCCGGCCGACGGGGCACAGTTCCTTGTGGTGCCGGAGGGGGCTGCCGTTCCGACCGATGTACCGGACGGCGTGACCGTGCTGCGTCAGCCGCTGCAGAACCTCTATCTGGTGTCCACCTCGGTGATGGACCTGTTCCTTGCACTGGACGCACTGGACTGCATCGCCCTGAGCGGCACCCGCGCCGAGGGCTGGTATCTGGACGAGGCCCGGCAGGCCATGCTGGACGGGCGCATTGCCTATGCGGGCAAATACAGCGCCCCGGACTACGAGCAGATCCTTGCCGCGAATTGCGGTCTTGCCATCGAGAACACCATGATCTACCACACCCCGGAGGTCAAGGAGCAGCTGGAGCGCTTCGGCATCCCGGTGCTGGTGGAGCGTTCCAGCTACGAGAGCGGCCCGCTGGCCCGCATGGAGTGGATCAAATTCTACGGCATCCTGCTGGGCAAGGAGGAACTGGCACAGCAGGTGTTTGACCGACAGGCAGAGCGCATCGCTCCCCTGCTGGACCAGCAGTCCACCGGCAAGAGCTGCGCGTTCTTTTCTATCTCGGCCAACAATCTGGCCAACGTGCGCAAGGGCGGCGACTATGTGGCCCGCATGATCGAGATGGCCGGGGCCGACTATGTGTTTGCCGATCTGACCGACAGCGGCAACAGCCTTTCCACCATGAACCTGCCGCTGGAAGACTTCTACGCCGGTGCACGGGACGCCGACTTCCTGATCTACAACAGTACCATTGAGGGCGTTGTCTCCACCACCGACGAGCTGGTGGCCAAGTGCTCCCTGCTGGCGGACTTCAAGGCTGTGCAGAATGGGCATGTCTGGTGCGTTGCCCAGAGCTTTTTCCAGCAGAGCATGGAATTGGCCGATTTTATCCTGGAGCTGCACCGTCTGTTCACCGAGGATGCGCCGGACGGATTGCAGTATTTCATTCACGTTGAGTAAGGAACCGCTTATGACCCGCAAAAAACGCTATCTGTTTTCTTATCTCCTGCTGGCGCTGGCGCTGGTGGTTCTGTTTGCTGCCAACCTGTTCTGGGGTAGTGTTGCCCTGACCCCCGGTGCCGTGCTGGCGGCCCTGACCGGCCGCGGGCAGGACGCACTGTCGGTGGGCATCATCACCCAGCTGCGCCTGCCCCGGGCCGTGATGGTGGTGTTGCTGGGCGCGGCACTCTCTGCGGCAGGCTATCTGCTGCAGACCTTTTTTGCCAACCCCATCGCCGGGCCTTTTGTCATGGGCATTTCCAGCGGAGCCAAGCTAGCCGTAGCACTGGTGATGGTGGTGTTCCTGAACCATGGCCTGCTCTCCAGCTCCCTCACCCTGATCCTGGCCGCATTTGCGGGGGCTATGGCCGCCATGGCCTTTGTGCTGGCGGTGGCCCGTCGGGTGCAACGCATGAGCATTCTGGTCATCTGCGGCGTCATGATCGGTTACATCTGTTCCGCTGTCACCGAGTTCGTGGTGGCATTTGCGCAGGACTCCAACATCGTCAACCTGCACAACTGGTCACAGGGCAGCTTTTCCGGCATGACCTGGGGCAATGTACAGGCGGCGGCACTGGTGGTGCTGCCTGCGCTGGCAGCAGCCTTCTGCCTCTCCAAACCCATGAGCGCCTACCAGATGGGCGAAGCCTATGCCCAGAGCGTGGGCGTAAACGTGAAGCTTTTTTCCCGGCTGCTGGTACTGCTTTCCAGTCTGCTGGCGGCCTGTGTCACGGCCTTTGCGGGGCCCATCTCCTTTGTGGGCATCGCAGTGCCGCATCTGGTCAAGCAGCTGCTGGGCAGCGCAAAGCCGCTGGTGGTGCTGCCGGGCTGCTGCCTGGGCGGGGCCGCTTTCTGTTTGCTGTGCGACCTGATCGCCCGCAGCCTGTTTGCTCCCACGGAGCTTTCCATCAGCGCGGTCACCGCCGTGTTTGGTGCGCCGGTGGTCATCGGGCTGCTCATCCGCCGGAACCGGGAGGGTGCACAATGAAGGAATTTCTCTGTGAAACGCAGGAGCTTGCCATCGGCTACGGCAAAATGCCGCTGGCCTCCGGCATTGCACTGGGGGCAAATCCGGGGCAGATCCTTGTCCTTGTCGGCCCCAACGGCGCGGGCAAATCCACCCTGCTCAAAACACTGGCCGGACAGCTGGCCCCGCTGGGCGGCACTGTGCTGCTGGACGGGCAGGACCTGACCGCCTACACCGGTACGGCCCGGGCGCAGAAGCTGGCCCTGATGCTGCCCCACACCCGCCGCACCGAGCTGACCACCTGCTTTGAGTTTGCCGCCGCCGGGCGCATCCCCTACACCGGGCGGCTGGGCATTCTGTCCGACGCCGACCGGCAGGCCGTGCAGGATGCACTGGAAATTGCCGGAGCTGCGCATCTCGCGGACCGGGACTTCAACTGCATCAGTGATGGTCAGCGTCAGCGTGTTTTGCTGGCCCGTGCCATCTGCCAGCAGCCCAAAGTGCTGCTGCTGGACGAGCCCACCTCCTTTCTGGACATCAAGGGCAAGATCGAGCTGCTGACCATCCTACAGAAGCTGGCCCATGAACAGGGCCTTGCGGTCATCGTGAGCTTGCATGAGCTGGACATGGCACAGAAGATCGCGGACGCAGTGGTGTGCGTGTTCCCGGACCATGTTTCCGGCGTGCTGACCCCGGATGCCGCCTTTGCCCCGGACAACATCCGCGCACTTTATGCGCTGAGCGAAGAACAGTATACGGCCCTGTTCGGGCAGACAAAACCCCAAAAGCCCACGTTCGAGCACTACGTCCGCAGCGGGCAGAAGCTGCTGCGCTGCGGCTATACCACCGGCACCTGTGCGGCGCTGGGGGCAGCGGGCGCAGCCCGGCTGCTGCTCACCGGCCATGTGCCGGAGACGGTAGCCCTGCGCACGCCAAAAGGCATCGTGGTGGAGGTAGCACCCCTGTTCTGCCGCCGCACCGACACTGGGGCCGAATGCGCCATTGAAAAGGACGGCGGCGACGACGTGGACGTGACCACCGGCTTGCCGGTGATCGCCACAGTGGAACTGCTGCCGGGCTGCACGGACATCCGCATCGACGGCGGCAGAGGTGTGGGCCGGGTGACAAAACCCGGCCTCGACCAACCCGTTGGTGCCGCCGCCATCAACCATGTGCCCCGGCAGATGATCGCCGAGGCCCTGCGCCGGGAGGCTGAAGCCGCCTGTTATATCGGCGGCTTTGCGGTGACCGTTTCCATCCAGAACGGCGAGGAAGTGGCCCGGCGCACCTTCAACCCGCACATCGGGGTGGAGGGCGGCCTTTCGGTGCTGGGCACCAGCGGCATCGTGGAGCCCATGAGCCAGCAGGCCATCCTGGACACCATCCAGCTGGAAATGAACCAGGCTGTTTTGCGGGCCGGTACCCCAAAGCGGCTCATCCTTGCCCCGGGCAACTACGGGCTGGACTACCTGCACGACACCTACCCGGCCTTTGCGGCCATCCCGGTGGTCAAGACCTCCAACTTCATCGGAGATACGCTGGATATGGCAGCTTCTGCCGGATTTGAACAGGTGCTGCTGGTGGGCCATGTGGGCAAGCTGGTCAAGGTGGCCGGCGGCATCATGAACACCCACTCCCACACGGCCGACTGCCGCACCGAGCTGTTCTGTGCCCATGCCGCCCTCTGTGGGGCAGGCCGGGAGCTGTGCGCGGCTTTGTACGCCGCCGCCACCACCGACGCCTGTCTGGAGCTGCTGGACGCCGCCGGACTGCGCGCCCCGGTGCTGGAAAGCCTGCTGGATGCCATCCAACTGCACCTCGACCGCCGGGCGGGCGAAGCCTTCCGGGTGGGTGCAGTGCTGTTTTCCAACCAGCACGGGCCGCTTGGCGCAACACAAACTGCAAAGGAGCTGCTTGAACAATGGAACAACGCATGACCGGCACCTTTTACGGGGTCAGCGTCGGCCCCGGCAATCCGGAGCTGCTGACTTTGCAGGCCGTGCGTCTGCTGCGGCAGTGCCCGGTGCTGGCTGCGCCGCAGACCGCTTCCGGGCAGATGCTGGCGCTGGACATCGCCCGCCGGGCGCTGGGCAGCGAGCTGGACGGCAAGACCATCCTGCCCTTGCAGTTTGCCATGAGCCGGGACGCCGCCGTGCTGCGCGCCTCTCACGAGACCGCTGCCAGCGCAGTGCGGCCTTTTCTGGATTCCGGGCAGGATGTGGCCATGCTGAACCTGGGTGACGTGTCCATTTATGCCACCTTTGGCTATCTGCAGGAGATCCTGCAGGCGCAGGGCTATGCCACCGCGATGGCGGCGGGTGTGCCCAGCTTCTGCGCGGCAGCAGCCCGGCTGAATCAGCCCCTTACCGGCGGCATGGACGCTCCGCTGACCATCGCTCCCGGCAGCCGGGCCGACGAGGTATTGGACGCCCCCGGCACGAAAGTCCTGATGAAAACCGGGCGTCAGCTGCCCGCCCTGCTGGACACCCTGGACGCCCACGGTGCGTTGAGCCGCAGCGCCCTCGTGTGCAGCTGCGGCCTGCCGGATGAAACGATCTTCCCCGACCTTTCGACTGCGCGCCCGCCGCAGGATGGCAGCAAGGCCGGATATTTTGCAACGGTACTGGTAAAGGAGTAACTGCTATGGTACACTTTGTAGGCGCGGGGCCCGGTGCCCCGGACCTGATCACTCGGCGGGGCGCAGCCCTGCTGCAGGAGGCTGATTGCATCATTTATGCGGGCAGTCTGGTCAACCCGGCCCTGCTGGGACTGGCAAAACCCGGCTGCGCCATTTACAACAGCGCCGAGATGACGTTGGAACAGGTGCTGGATGTGATGCGCACCATGGAGACAGACGGCAAAATCACCGTGCGCCTGCACACCGGCGACCCCTGCCTGTACGGGGCCATCCGGGAGCAGATGGATGCACTGGACGCCGACGGCATCGCCTACGATGACACGCCCGGCGTGTCCAGCTTCTGCGGCGCGGCGGCGGCACTGAATGCCGAATACACCCTGCCCACCGTGAGCCAGACCGTGATCATCACCCGCATGGAAGGCCGCACCCCGGTGCCCGAGCGGGAAAAGCTGGCCAGTCTTGCCGCCCACGGGGCCACTATGGTGATTTTCCTGTCCATCGGTCTGGTGGACAAGGTGCAGGATGCTCTGCTGCAGGGCGGTGCCTACACGCCGGACACCCCCGCCGCCGTGGTATACAAGGCCACCTGGCCGGAGCAGAAAACCGTGCGCTGTACCGTGGGTTCTCTGGCGCAGAGCGTGCACGACGCCGGCATCACCAAAACAGCGCTCATCGTGGCAGGCGATTTCCTTGGCACCCGGTACGAGCGCAGCAAGCTGTACGACCCCGGTTTTACCACCGCGTTCCGCAAGGGGTCCGACCAATGACCCGGGCCTATCTGGCCTTTACCGACACCGGTCTGGCACTGGCCCGGCGGCTGGCAGACGCCCTGCCCGGCAGTGTGGACCGCTGCGGCAGCGGCGGCGTCTCCCTTGCCGGGTGGACCGCCCTGCAGTTTGCGCAGAGCGACGCCCTTGTTTTTGTGGGAGCCGTGGGCATTGCGGTGCGGGCCATTGCGCCGCACTGCCGCAGCAAGGCGTCGGACCCGGCGGTGGTGGTACTGGACGAATGCGGCCGCTTTGCGGTGCCGGTGCTGTCCGGTCATCTGGGCGGTGCCAATAACCTGGCCCGTGCACTGGCCGCCGTGTGCGGAGCCGTTCCGGTGATCACCACGGCCACCGACGCCCACGGCATTTTTGCGGTGGACGAGTGGGCAAAGCACCAGAACTGCACGGTGCTGGAAGCGGAGCGCATCAAGCATGTCAGCAGCAAGCTGCTGGCCGGGCAGTCGGTGCGGTTTGCCGCTGAGTTTCCCGTGCAGGGCACCCCGCCCGCCGGGGTGGATCCTGCACGGACCCCTGCCGAAGCCGATTTTGCCCTTACCCTCTCCCCTGCCGGGGACGCTTTGCATCTGGTGCCCCGCATCGGGGTGCTGGGCATCGGCTGCCGCAGGGGGACATGTGCCGAGCAGTTGGAAGCCGCCTTTGCTGACTTCTGTGCCCGGCACAGCCTTGCCCCGGCGTGCATCGCGGCGGCGGCCAGCATCGACCTGAAGGCTGACGAGGCCGGGCTGCTGGCGTTCTGCCGGGCCCACGGCTGGCCCATCACATTTTATTCTGCGGAGCAGCTGCGGGCACTGTCCGGGCCGTTCACACCATCTCCCTTCGTGCAAAGCGTCACCGGGGTGGACAACGTGTGTGAGCGGGCCGCTGTGCTGGCGTCCGGCGGCTGCATCCGCATCCCGAAACAGGCGGGCGGCGGTGTGACCTTTGCGCTGGCGCTGTGCCCCTATGCCCCGGACTGGAGGTGGCAGAATGGCTGATATCGTATATGTGGTCGGGCTTGGCCCCGGCGACCCACAGTTTTTGACCGCACAGGCGCAGAGCGCCCTGGAAGAAGCCGAGGTGCTGTGCGGCTATCCGGTCTATCTGGATCTGGTACGCCCCTATTACCCGGAAAAAGAATATTACGCCACCGGCATGACCAAAGAACTGGACCGCTGCCGCTGGGCACTGGAAACTGCCCACAGCGGCCGGACCGTGGCTCTGGTGTGCAGCGGTGACGCCGGAGTGTACGGCATGGCCAGCCCCCTGCTGGAGCTGGCCGAAGGCTGCCCGGACGTGACCGTGGAGGTGGTGCCCGGCCTGACTGCCGCCCTGAGCGGCGGCGCGGTGCTGGGTGCCCCGCTGGCCCATGATTTCTGTGTGCTCTCTCTTTCCGACCGGCTCACCCCGTGGGAGGTCATCGAAAAGCGGCTGGCCGCAGCGGCCATGGGCGATTTCTGCATGGCGGTGTACAACCCTTCTTCCAAGGGGCGGCCGGACTATCTGGCCCGGGCCGTGCGCATCCTGCTGCAAAACGGCAAGGCCCCGGACACCGTCTGTGGGCTGGTGCGCAACATCGGCCGGGAGGGCCAGAGCGCTCAGGTGCTGACGCTGGCCCAGCTGGAGCAAACGCCCGTGGATATGTTCACCACCGTGTACATCGGCAACCGCAACACCCGGGTGCTGCAGGGCCGCATGGTCACGCCGCGGGGGTACCGTGTATGAGGGCAGTGGTGTTCAGCGGCACCACCGAGGGCCGCATTTTTTCCCGGCAGCTGGCCCAGTTTGGAGCGGACGTTCTGGTGAGCGTGGCCACCCCGCTGGGCAGCGAGGAACAGGGCAGCTTTGCCGGCATCACAGTGCACTGCGGCCGGTTGACCCCGGACGAGATGGCCGCCCTTGTGCAGGGAGCCGACCTGTGCGTAGACGCCACCCACCCCTATGCAGTGGACGCCACCCGCAACATCCGCACGGCCTGCCGCACCGCCGGGGTGGAATATCACCGGCTGCTGCGTGCGCAAAGCCCCCTGCCTGCCGGGAGCATGGTGTTCCAGTCGGCGGCACATGTGGCGGATTTTCTGGTCCAAACGCAGGGCAATGTCCTGCTGGCCACCGGGGCCAAGGAGCTGCCTGCCTTTGCGCAGCTGGCCCCGGAACGGCTGTACCCCCGTGTGCTGCCTACACTGGACGGCATTGCCGCCTGCGAGGCCGCGCACATCCCCCACAAGAATATCCTTGCTTTGCAAGGGCCGTTCTCCTACGCGCTGAACCGGGCCCTGCTGGAGCAATTCTCCATTCGCTTTCTCGTGACCAAGGACGGCGGGGCCGCCGGTGGCTTTGCCGAGAAAGCGCAGGCTGCCGCCGACACCGGCGTCCAGCTCATCGTGATCCGCCGCCCGGCCGAGACCGGTGAGACGGCAGACCAGATCCTGACCCGCTGCAGGGAGGTGCTGAAAGGATGATCACACTCATTGGTATGGGCTCCGGCACCCCCGGCAGCCTGACCGCACAGGGTCTTGCCGCCCTGCAGGGTGCCGACCGCATTCTGGGCGCAAAGCGGCTGCTGGCCACACTGCCGGAGGGCTGCACCGGAAACCGACAGGCCCTGTACAAACCGGACGAAATTCTGGCCTGTCTGGCCGCGCACCCGGACGAGGAAATTGCGCTGGTGTACAGCGGCGATACCGGGTTCTACTCCGGCGCATCCCAGCTGCTGCCCATGCTGCGGGCCTTTGGCATCTCCTGCCGGGTGCTGCCCGGCCTTTCCAGCGTACAGCTGCTGGCCGCCGCCGTAGGCCGCCCCTGGCAGAACTGGACTCTTGTTTCTGCCCACGGCTGTGCCTGCGACCCGGTGTCCGCCTGCATGAACCATAAAACCGTATTCTTTCTCACCGGCGGGGCCGAGACCCCGGCCACCCTGTGTGCCGCACTGACCGCCGCCGGGCTGGGCGATGCCCACGCCCTTGTGGGCGAAAACCTTGGCACGCCCGACGAAAAGATCCACTTTGGCACCGCGCAGGAACTGGCCGGGCAGACCTTTGCTTCCCTGAGTGTCCTGCTGGTGGAACATGCCGTGCACCCGGAACGCCGCACCCCCGGCCTGCCGGATGAGGCCTTCATCCGGGGCGAGGTGCCCATGACCAAGCAGGAAGTGCGGGCCGCCGCGCTGGCCAAACTGGCCGTGCGACCCGCCGATACCCTGTGGGACGTGGGGGCCGGTACCGGCAGCGTGAGCGTGGAGCTGGCACTGGCCGCCCCGCAGGGGCATGTGTATGCAGTGGAGTGTGAGCCGGACGCCTGCGCCCTCATCCGCCGGAACCGCGAAAAATTTGCGGCGTGGAACCTCTCCCTCATTGAGGGCCGTGCCCCTGCCGCACTGGAAGCCCTGCCTGCCCCGGATGCCGTGTTCATTGGCGGCACCAAGGGCAGCATGGCCGCGGTGGTGGACACGGTTCTGGCCAAAAACGCCAATGCGCGCATCTGCATTGCCGCCATTGCGCTGGAATCCCTGAGCGCCGCCATTGCAGCCCTTACGGCTCATGGCCTTTCCGCTGAGGTGACCCAGCTTGCCGTGAGCCGTACCAGACCGGCAGGCAGGCTCCACCTGCTGACCGCCAACAACCCCATTTTTCTGATCACGGGAGAACGCAAATGATGCAGTTCGTCATCGCCGCACCGCGTTCCGGCAGCGGCAAGACCACCGTCACCTGCGCCCTGCTGGCCGCGTTGAAAAAGCGGGGCATGGACCCCTGCGCCTTCAAGAGCGGGCCGGACTATATCGACCCCATGTTCCACCGGTCGGTGCTGGGGGTGGAGAGCCACAATCTGGATCTTTATCTTTCTGCCAAAAATACGGTACGGGAACTGTACGCCCACTATGCTGCCGGGCACGGGGCTGTGGTGTGCGAAGGGGCCATGGGTTTTTACGATGGGCAGGGCCTGACCACCCGCGCCAGTGCCTGGGAGCTGGCCGATGCGCTGGACCTGCCGGTACTGTTGGTGGTACAGCCCAAGGGGGCCAGTGTGACGCTGGCCGCAGAGATTCAGGGCCTTGTGCATTTCAAACCGGAGAGCCACATTGCAGGCATCCTGCTGAATGACTGCTCCGAAAAGCTCTTCCGGATGCTCAAGCCCCTGCTGGAAACCGAGACCGGCCTGCCGGTGCTGGGGTATCTGCCCCGCCTGCCGCAGGCGGTGGTGGAGAGCCGCCATCTGGGCCTGAAAACCGCCGGAGAGATCACCGATCTTGCCCAGAAGATCGGCCTGCTGGCCGATGCACTGGAAGCAAATCTGGACTGGGCAACGCTGGAAGCGCTGACCGAACGACCGGCTCCTGCCCCGGTGCCGCCGCCTGCTCTGCAAACGGCGGGCGTCCGCATTGCTGTGGCACAGGATAAGGCATTCTGCTTTGCCTACGCCGAAACGCTGGACTGCCTGCGCACTGCCGGGGCAGAGCTGGTGTTCTTCAGTCCGGTGCACGACACCGCCTTGCCGGAGAACATCTGCGGGCTGTATCTGCCCGGCGGCTACCCGGAACTGTATGCCCGGCCGCTGAGCGAAAACAAAACCATGCGCGATGCCATCCGGGATGCCGTAAATGGCGGCCTGCCCACGGTGGCAGAGTGCGGCGGCTTTCTGTATCTGGGGCAGACGCTGGAAGATGCCAGCGGTACCGCCTGGCCCATGGCAGGCGTTCTGCCCGGCAAAGGCGTCAAGGTGGGGCGGCTGGTGCGGTTCGGCTATGCCGACATGACCGCCAAAGCCGACAGCCTGCTGTTCCATGCCGGAGAGCATTTGTATATTCACGAATTCCATCACTGGGATTCCACCGACAATGGTTCGGGCTTTTCCGTTTGGAAAAGCGAAAAAGTACAGTGGGAATGCGGATTTGCAAGCATGAGTTTGTACGCCGGTTTCCCGCATCTTTACTGGGCAGGCACTCCCCTGCCCCGCCGCTTTGTGAGCGGTGCGAAGTTCTATCAACGACAAAAGAGAAACACACATGACTGAAACGGAACTGAAAACTTTACTTTCCGGCATCACCCCGCCGGATGAAGCTGCCCGCGCCGCCGCCCACGCCCACTGGGCCGGGTTGGCCAAACCTCTGGGCGGGCTGGGCGCACTGGAAACTTTGCTGGAAGATGCCGCCGCCCTCACCGGCAGTGCGGCGCTGGATGTTTCCCGCCGGGCTGTGCTGGTGCTCTGCTCCGACAACGGCGTTGTGGCTCAGGGCGTGAGCCAGACCGACCAGAGCGTGACCCGCGCAGTGGCGGAGAATCTGGCTGCCCGGCGTACCAGCGTGTGCCAGATGGCCCGTACTGCCCACTGCGATGTGGTGCCCGTGGACATGGGCATGGCCGGAGACCCGGTGCCGGGGGTGGCAGACTGCCGCATTGCCGCCGGTACTGCCGATTTCACGCAGGGTCCCGCCATGACCCGCGCCCAGGCTGTGGAGGCCGTCGGCCGGGGCATCCGGCTGGTGCAGGAGCAGAAAGCTGCCGGTGTGCAGCTGCTGGCCACCGGCGAAATGGGCATTGGCAACACCACCACTTCCAGTGCGGTGGCAGCGGTGCTGCTGGGCCAGCCGGTGGAACGGATGACCGGCCGGGGAGCCGGCCTTTCGGATGAAGGGCTGGCCCGCAAGGTGGATGCCATCTGCCGGGGCATCTTGCGCAACAAGCCGGACCCCACAGACCCTCTGGACGTGCTGGCCAAGCTGGGCGGCTTTGATCTTGCCGGGCTGTGCGGCGTCTTTCTGGGCGGTGCGCTGGAAGGCGTGCCCGTGGTAATGGACGGCTTCATCAGCGGCGTGGCAGCCCTGTGCGCCGTGCGGCTGTGCCCTGCCGCGGCCAAAGCGGTGTTTGCCAGTCACTGTTCCTCGGAGCCTGCCGCCCGTCTGGTGCTGGATGCACTGGGCAAGGCCCCGCTTCTCACCGCCGGGCTGCATCTGGGCGAGGGCACCGGCGCTGTGGCCAGCCTCCCGCTGTGGGACATGGCACTGGCGGTGTACGACCACTGTTATTCCTTTGCGGAGGGCGGCATCACGCCGTACACCCCGCAATGCTGACGCTGGTGATCGGCGGGGCGGCCAGCGGAAAAAGCGAATACGCCGAGAGTCTGGTACTGCGCAGCGCTCTGCCGCGCTATTATCTGGCCACCATGCAGGTGTGGGACGCCGAATGTGCCGCCCGGGTGGAAAAGCACCGCAGAATGCGGGCGGCAAAACAGTTTGAAACGGTGGAGTGCCCCCTGCATCTGGACGCCGTGCATCTGCCCGCCCGTGGTACCGCGTTGCTGGAAGATCTGGGCAACCTGACTGCCAACGAGCTCTATGATCCCGCCGGGGCCGGGCCGCAGACCGCGCAGGCCATTCTTTCCGGGCTGGACGCCGTGTATGCCCAGTGTGAAACCCTGATCGTCGTCTCCAACGAGGTGTTCAGCGGCGGGGCCGACTACGCAGGCGACACCGACCGCTATCTGCTGGCGCTGGCGCAGGTGAACAACGCGCTGGCCGCCCGGGCCGACGCCGTGGTGCGGGTGGTGTGCGGCATCCCTGTTTATTATAAAGGAGTGGAAAAATGATCGTTTTGCAGACCGTTGCCGTGGCGTTCGCCATGTTTTCGGCTGTGCCGGTGCCGCAGTTCAACTGGACCGAAAAGAACATGCGGTATGCGATGTGCGCCTTCCCGCTCATCGGGGTGGTCATCGGGCTGCTGTGGTTCCTGTGCGGCGTGCTGCCCCTGCCGGGTGCGGCGCGGGCGGCGGGCTTCTGCCTGATCCCGGTCTGGGTCACCGGCGGCATCCATCTGGACGGCTACGCCGACACCTGCGACGCACTTTCGAGCTACGGCGACCGGGAAAAGAAGCTGGAGATCCTCAAGGACCCCCACTGCGGAGCCTTTGCTGTGATCCGTCTGTGCAGTTATTTTCTGGCTTATTTTGCGCTGGCCGCCTGTGTGCAGTTCACCCCGCGGGTGGGGCTGTGCTGGGTGCTGGCGCTGGTGCTGGAGCGGGCGCTTTCCGGCTACGCCGTGGCGGCTTACCCCATGGCGAAGAACACCGGCCTTGCACACACCTTTGCTTCGGCAGCCGACAGAGCCACTGTACGCCGGGTGCTGGCCCTTCTGGCCGCTGTACTGTGCTGCGCCATGCTGGCACTGGGTGGTTGGGCGCTGGTGCTGGCCGCACTGGCTGTGCTGTGGCGGTACCACGCCGTTGCCTGCAAGCAGTTCGGCGGCATCACCGGTGATCTGGCCGGGTGGTTTTTGCAGAAAACCGAGATCTGGATGCTGGCGGCACTGTGTGCCTGCCAGTGGGGAGGGCTGTTATGATCTTTATCACCGGGCCGCTTTACAGCGGCAAGCGCACCTTTGCCAAGACCCTGCCCGGACGGTGCATCTGCGATGTACAGGAGCTGGCCGCCGGGGCCGAAAATCCGGAAAAACTCGCGGACGAGCTGTCCGCTTACGATATCGTGCTTGCCACCGAGGTGGGCGGCGGCGTGGTACCCATGGACCCCGCCGAACGTGCCGGACGCGAAGCCGCCGGGCGGCTGGCCTGTCTGCTGGCTGCACGGGCAGACTGCGTTGTGCAGATGTTCTGCGGCATCCCCACCGTTCTGAAAGGAGAACTGCCAACATGCTGATCTATTTCCTGCGCCACGGCCTGACCGAATACAACGCCGAGAAGCGCTATCAGGGCCAGCGGGACATCCCGCTTTCTGCCGCTGGCCGCGCGATGCTGCGCAAGGCAGACATCGAGCCCAAAACCGTGTACATCACCCCGCTGTGCCGCACCCGGCAGACCGCTGAGGTGCTGTTCCCCACTGCAAAGCTGGTGGTGGTGGACGGCCTGAAGGAGATGTGCTTCGGCAGCTTTGAGGGCCGCAATTACATTGAGATGGAGCATGACCCGGACTATCTGGCTTGGGTAGCCGCCAACTGTGAGAGCCCCTGCCCGGACGGCGAGACCAAGGCCTCTTTTTCTGAGCGCATCTGCCGCGCCTTTTCGGCACTGGTAGACAAGGCACTGGCCGACGGTGAGGAACTTCTGGTCATCCTGGCCCACGGCGGCACCCAGATGGCCGCGTTGGAGCGCTACGCCCTGCCCCATAAAGACTACTACGAATGGTGCGGCCCCAACGCGGGCGGCTTTGTGCTGGACGCCGCCGACTGGGCCGACAAGCGGGTGCTGCACCTTGTAAAGACCGTGCAGTACACCAGGGAGGCCGACGTATGACCGGGCTGGCCGTTCTGGGCGGCTTTGTGCTGGACACCCTCTTCGGCGACCCCGCGTGGCTGCCCCACCCGGTGGTGCTCATGGGCAAGGCCATCTCCGCGCTGGAAAAGCGCCTGCGCGCCCGCCTGCCCAAAACGCCGCAAGGTGAGCTGCTGGGCGGCGGCATCGTGGCTTTTTGCCTGCCGGTGGGCACCTTTGTGTGCACCGGCCTTGTCTGCCTGGGCGCAGCAAGGCTCAGCCCGTGGCTGGGGCTGGCCGTACAGATGTTCTGGTGCGGGCAGGCACTGGCCGCAAAGGGCCTTGCGCAGGAGAGCATGAACGTGCACAAAGAGCTTGTAAAAGGCGACCTGCCCGCAGCCCGCAAGGCTGTGAGCCGTATCGTGGGCCGCGACACCCAGAATCTGACCGCTGAGGGTGTGACCAAAGCCGCCGTGGAGACCGTGGCCGAAAACGCCAGCGACGGCGTGATCGCGCCGCTGCTGTATATGCTCATCGGCGGGGCACCGCTGGCGCTGACCTACAAGGCCATCAACACCATGGACAGCATGCTGGGCTACAAAAACGAAAAGTACCTTTCTTTCGGCCGCATCCCCGCCAAGCTGGACGACGCGGCAAACTATCTGCCCAGCCGTCTGGCGGGTCTGCTGTGGTGCGCGGCGGCGGCCCTGACCGGTAACAGCGCCAAAGGGGCGTGGCGTATCTGGCGGCGGGACCGGCGCAACCATGCCAGCCCCAACAGTGCCCAGACCGAGAGCGCGTGTGCCGGAGCACTGGGCGTGCAGCTGGCCGGGCCTGCCTACTATTTTGGGGAATATTACCCCAAGCCTACCATTGGCGACGCCCTGCGTCCCATTGAGCCGGAGGACATCCGCCGCGCCAATAAAATGATGTATGCCGAAAGCCTGCTGGCCCTGCTGCTGGGGCTGGCGATCCGAGGGGTGATCTTATGACACAGCTGACACACGGCGGCGACTGGGCCGGATATCGGGCACAGTACGGGCACGACGCGCTGGATTTTTCGGCCAACGTGAGCCCGCTGGGCCTGCCGCAGGGCGTGGCGAACGCCATTGCTGCCGCCCTGCCTCACGCCGACCGCTACCCCGACCCCCTGTGCCGGGCACTGCGGGCAAAGCTGGCCCCGCACGAGGGGATCCCGGCAGAATCTATCCTCTGCGGCAACGGCGCGGCAGACCTGATCTTCCGGTTGGCGTGGGCGGCAAAGCCCCGCACCGCGCTGGTGACCGCCCCCACTTTTGCCGAGTACGCCGCCGCGCTGGAAAGTGCGGGCTGTGCGGTGCGGCGACATTTTCTGCAGGCAGAGGTCGATTTTGCCGTGACGGATTCCATTCTCTTCTCCATCACGCCGGAGGTGGACATGGTATTTCTCTGCCAGCCCAACAACCCCACCGGGCAGCTCACGCCGCTGCCCCTTGTGGAGCGCATCCTGCGCCGGTGCGAAGCCTGCGGGGCACTGCTGGTGGTGGACGAATGTTTTCTGGATTTTCTGCCCGACTGCGACACCCTGACCGCCAAAGCCCTGCTGGACAGCAAAAATCTGCTGATCCTCAAGGCCTTTACCAAGCTGTACGGCATGGCCGGGGTACGGCTGGGGTACTGCCTGTGTGCCAACACGGCCCTGCTGGAAGCCATGCAGGCCGCCGGGCAGCCGTGGGCGGTGTCCAGTCTGGCGCAGGCCGCCGGGCTTGCCGCACTGGACGAAACGGCCTATGTGGCACAGGTGCGGGCACTCATTGCGCAGCAGCGGCCCCGGCTCACGGCCGGGCTGCGGGCACTGGGCTTGCGGGTGCTGGACGGCCGAGCAAACTACCTGCTGTTCCAGGGGCCGGAAACGCTGGGCGATGCCCTGCGGCAGCGGGGCGTGGTGCTGCGCAGCTGCAGCAACTACCCCGGGCTGGACGGCAGCTGGTACCGCACCGCCGTGCGTACCGGGCCGGAAAACGATGAACTGTTAAAGACCCTTGCGGAGGTACTGGCATGAACAAAGCAACCTGCATTATGGTGCAGGGCACCATGAGCGGTGCAGGCAAAAGCCTGCTGTGCGCCGCACTGTGCCGCATTTTTGCACAGGACGGCTACCGGGTGGCTCCTTTCAAGAGCCAGAACATGGCCCTGAACAGCTTTGTGACCCGGGACGGGCTGGAAATGGGCCGGGCGCAGGTGGTGCAGGCGCAGGCCGCCGGGATGGAACCGGACGTGCGCATGAACCCCATCCTGCTCAAACCCAGCAGCGACACCGGTAGTCAAGTGATCGTGAACGGCGAGGTGCGGGGGCAGATGCCCGCCGCCGCCTACTTTAAAATGAAGCGGTCGCTGATCCCGGACATCCTTGCCGCCTACAACAGTCTGGCCGAAGAGGTGGACATCATCGTCATTGAGGGAGCTGGCAGCCCGGCCGAGATCAACCTGAAAGCCGACGACATTGTGAACATGGGCCTTGCCAAGCTGGTGGACGCCCCTGTGCTGCTGGCCGGAGACATCGACCGGGGCGGCGTCTTTGCACAGCTGTACGGCACGGTGGCCCTGCTGGAGCCGGACGAGCGGACCCGCATCAAGGGGCTGCTCATCAACAAGTTCCGGGGCGACGTGGAGATCCTGCGTCCCGGCCTTGCCATGCTGGAAGAAAAAACGCAGCTGCCGGTGCTGGGGGTCATCCCCTACCTGAAAGTGGACATTGAGGATGAGGATTCCCTTTCCACCCGGCTGGAGGCAGGGCGGGCCGTCAAACCACTGGATGCGGCCATTCTGCGCCTGCCGCACATCTCCAACTTCACCGACTTCATGCCGCTGGAACAGCACCCGCTGCTGGGGGTGCGCTATGTGCAGAGCCCCCGCCAGCTGGGCACGCCGGATGTGGTGATTCTGCCCGGCACCAAAAACACCATAGACGACCTGCTGTGGCTGCGTCAGTGCGGGCTGGAAGCGGCGGTGCTCAAGCTGGCCGCGCAGGGCACCCCTGTGCTGGGCGTGTGCGGCGGCTACCAGATGCTGGGGCACACCCTTGCCGATCCGGACGGCGAAGAAAGCGGTACCCCCTGCACCCTGCGCGGGCTGGCGCTTCTGCCCACGGACACCGTGTTCAACGCCAAAAAGCAGCTGCGCCAGACCCATGCCACCGCCGAGGCCATTCCCTTTGCCGGGGCAAAGCTGACCGGCTACGAGATCCACGCCGGGCGCACGACAGTGCAGGGCAGCCCGTTCTGCATTCTGGCCGACGGCACGCCGGAAGGGTGTGTGCAGGCCAATGTGTTCGGCACCTACCTGCATGGGCTGTTTGACACCGGCGAGCTGACCGAAAAGCTCACCGCATTTTTGTGCAAAAAGAAGGGCATCTCCCCCGCCGACGCACCGTTGCTCTCGATGGAGCAGTACCGGCAGCAGCAGTTCGACCTGCTGGCCGACGGCGTGCGGGCCGCGCTGGACATGGATGCCGTATACGCCGCCATGGGCATGGACCGCAAAGGAGGGAACCGCGTATGACCCCGCAGCATCATCTGCCCGCCGACATCGAGCGGACAAGCCTTTCCATCATCACAGCCGAGCTGGCGGAACTGGGCCTGACGCCTCCGCCGGAAACCGCCGCCGTGGTCAAGCGGGTGATCCACACCACCGCCGACTTTGACTATGCCCGGAATCTGCGCTTCACTCCCGGTGCCGTGGCGGCCGGGGTGAAGGCCCTGCGGGCGGGCACTCCCATCATCACCGACACGAACATGGCGCTGGCCGGCATCACCAAGCCCGGCCTTGCCCGTCTGGGCGGCACGGCCCTGTGCTACATGGCTGACCCGGAGGTGGCCGCCCTTGCCAAAGCAGGCGGCACCACCCGGGCGGTGGCTTCCATGCAGCGGGCCGCGCAGGAGCACCCCGGTGCCGTGCTGGCCGTGGGCAACGCCCCCACCGCCCTGCTGACCATCGCCGACCAGATCGAAGCCGGGCTGCGTCCTGCACTGGTCATTGGCGTACCGGTGGGGTTCGTGAATGTGGTGGAGAGCAAGGAGCGGCTGTTTGCCACCTGCGAAGCCTTTGGGGTCGGAGCCGTCGTGCAGCACCGACACCACATTGCTGCCGCAGCGGGAGACGATCTCGGCCACACGCTGGAGCTGGCCGGGCTTGTCCTCCAGAGCAATGGTCAGGTTGGCCTTGCGGCCGCTCATGACCAGGCCGCGGGTGATCACGCGGCTGAGGATGTTCACGTCGATGTTGCCGCCGGAGATGACACACACCACCTTCTTGCCCTCGATGGGCAGCTTGTGGAACAGGGCCGCAGCCACGGGCACCGCACCGGCACCCTCGGCCACCAGCTTCTGGTTCTCCATCAGGGAGAGGATGGCGGCGGCGGTCTCGTCCTCGCTCACCGTCACGACGTCGTCCACATACTGCTCGCAGAGCTGGTAGGTCAGCTCGCCGGGAGTCTTGACCTGAATGCCATCGGCAAAGGTGGAGGCAGCTTTCAGGGTCTGGTACTTGTGCTCGTGGAGGCTGCGGTACATGCTGGGGGCACCCTCGGCCTGTACGCCGTAGACCTTTACCTCCGGCCGCAGGCTCTTGATGGCAAAGGCCACGCCGGAGATCAGGCCGCCGCCGCCCACCGGCACGATGACCGCATCCAGATCCGGCAGCTGGTCCAGAATTTCCAGACCGATGGTGCCCTGGCCTGCAATGACCTGCTCGTCATCATAGGGGTGGATAAAGGTCATGCCGGTCTCTTCCTGCAGCTCCACGGCCTTGTCGTGGGCGTCATCGTAGGTGCCGGGCACCAGGCAGACCTCTGCACCCAGGTTCTTGGTATTTTCCACCTTCATGATGGGCGCACCGTCCGGCATGCAGACGATGCTCTTGATGCCACGGCGGGTGGCGGCCAGCGCCACACCCTGCGCATGGTTGCCGGCCGAGCAGGCAATAACGCCCTTAGCGCTTTCTTCGGGTGAAAGCTGGCTGATCTTATAGTAAGCACCGCGCACCTTGAAGCTGCCGGTGGCCTGCAGATTCTCGGTTTTCAGGTAGAGCTGGCAGTCCTTGGACAGCTTGGGGGCCTCGATGAGGTCGGTCTTGCGGGCAACGTCCTTGAGCACAAAGGCGGCGTGGTAGATTTTATCCAGAGTCAACATGACGATTCCTTCCCTTTTTCGTTTCCGTGATGGCATCCAGTATATGTTACCAAAATTGTTTTGTCAAATGAATTTCGTTCATGATAGAAGCACATAAAAAGAGAACTGCCGCAGACGTTTCGTCCACAGCAGTTCTCTGCCTTATCTTTTATGCGGTTATGTTGTTGGCATCAACGGCCGCGTCCGCCGCCGCCGCCATGGAAGCTGCCGCCGCCCATGCCGCCGAAGCTGCCGCCGCCAAAGGAACCACCACCGAAGCCGCCGCTGCGGGGCGGAGTGCTGCGGGGCGGGGTACGGCGCGGCGGCGGAGAGCTGCGCGGGCCGCGGCCGCCGTAAGGGCCGGGACCGCCAAAGCCGCCATAGGGGCCGCCCGGCGGGGGCGGGGGCGGGTTGCGGCGTCCGCGCGGCGGACGGGGTCCTCTGTGCCAGGGGCCGCCAAAGCACCAGAACAGGCCGCTCAACGGGCCGGAGAAGGTGTACACGACCACCGACACGATGATGAGCAGCAGAACGACCGTGAACAGAATGGTGATAAAGCCAAGCAGGATATCACCAAGCCCGCCGCTGCTGTTGTCATCATAAGCAGGCTCGTTGTAGGAGCCGTTGTTCGTGTTCCCGCCCGAAAGGCTCACGCCGTAGATGTCCGCGATGGTCTGGGCCACGTTCCGGGCGCAGGTGGTCACGGCGTCGTCATAGTCCTGCCGGACGAAGTCGTCCTCCATGGTCTGGGCAAGGGCACTGGCCTGACTTTTCAGCGTGGTGTTGCGGAAACCGTCACCTGTGGCAATGTAGTAATCGCCGTCGGCGTACTGCTGGGTCTCCATGACCAACAGGATCAGCACACCATTATTGCCGGTAGAAGAACCAATGCCCCAGGCATTGGCCGCCTGCAGGGCATATTCCTCTGTGGTGCAGCTGCCGGTGTAATCCACCGTCAGCACGCCGATGGTGGCACCCTTGCAGTTGGCCTGCAGCTGGTTGTTCAGCTGGATGATGGTCTGCTCCGTGCTGCTGCTGAGGACGTTGGCCTCATCCACCACACACTGGTCCTTGGGCAGCTCCGGCAGGCTGGCCGAGGCCGCAAAGGCCGGGCACAGGGCCGCCGCGCTGACCACGAACACCAGCAGCAGTGCGCTGAGTTTTCTTGCAATGTTTTTCATGCGAAGGGCTCAACCTCCTTCACGCCGGCAAGGCCGCCCAGCACATTGGCCGGGAACCCGCCGACTTCGTTCTGATAGTTGTAGACTGCTTCGTTGTATTTCAATGTGCCGATGATGGTGCCTGCGCTGTTGAACTGGCCATACTGGCCCTGCACAGCGCCCATCTTCATGGGGTCGGCGGCCTGCTCCTGCAATTTGGCATAGAGCTGGTCGATGGCCTTGCCCAGCGTCTCGTTGGCCTGATACAGCGCGTGCATGGAACTGCCGTTGTAGTAGCTCAGGGAGGTCAACGCCTGACGCTTTCCGCCAGACTGCACGGCATCCAGACAGGCCGAAAAGTCATCCAGCGCCGCCTGCGCGGTCTGTACTTCCGCATTGTCGGCCCCCAGCGTATTGCCGGCGGTGGTGATGACGTTTGCCGCCGTATTGGCCCGGGCGGTCAGTTCCTCGCTGAGGTTGTAGCCGTTGTCGGCAGACACGCCCACCGTGAACCACTGCCGGGCCGTGTTGTATTTGCTGCGCACCTTGGCACTGCCAAAGCCTGCAAAGGCCGCCAGCATCACCACGATGCTCAACGCCAGGGCCACGGCCTGCCGGGTGAGGGCGGCGGGCAGTTTTGCTTCCAGCCCGGCCAGCTTCTGCTGCAGCGGGGTCAGCTGCACGGCCTGCTCCGGGCTGGCCTTTTCGCGGTAGCTGCCCGCGTCAAAGCCGCCGGGGGTGCCGGTCTGCTTGGGGTTAAAATCTGCGTTTGCCATTTCAGCTCCGGATCTCCATCATTTTGGATTTCAGTTCGTCCTCGATACGGGTCAGTTCCTGCTCGGCGGCAGCGCGCTTTGCGCGGCCCTCGGTCTGGATCTTGTTCAGCTCGTCCAGCGTCTCGATCAGGCTCTTGTTGGTCTGCTG
>OLXC01000177.1_pt1 | contig 22846 bp, 13 predicted proteins | sample 1673851 | NCBI WGS metagenome assembly OLXC01 (sample SAMEA103958130, study PRJEB25191) | human gut metagenome | biome: human-associated habitat [ENVO:00009003]; feature: intestine environment [ENVO:2100002]; material: feces | place: Germany | collected 2013/2015
TAACGGCGATGTGAACTGCGAACCCATTCCGGCCTATGCTGCCATGCTGCACAAGAACGGCCTGAAGGGCGTCTTCATCAACGGCTCTTCGGGTGAGGGCTACATGCTGACCACCGAGGAGCGGATGGCTCTGGCCGAAAAGTGGGTGGCCTCGGTCCCCGAAGGGTTCAAGGTGATCGTGCACGTAGGCAGCTGCTGCCTGCGCGAGAGCGTGAAACTGGCTGCCCATGCCGCCGAGATCGGAGCCTGGGGCATCGGCGCGATGGCGCCTCCCTTCCCGAAGATCGGGCGTATCGAGGAGCTGGTCAAGTACTGTGAGGCGATCTGCCATGCGGCCCCCTCGCTGCCCTTCTACTACTACCACATCCCGGCCTTCAACGGTGCCTACCTGCCGATGGTCGAGTTGCTGAAGGCCGTGGACGGCCGCATCGACAACTTCGCCGGCATCAAGTACACCTTCGAGAGTCTCTACGAGTACAACCAGTGCCGCCTGTACGGCAACGGCAAGTACGACATGCTCCACGGTCAGGATGAGACGATCCTGCCGAGCCTGGCCCAGGGCGGTGCGCAGGGCGGCATCGGCGGTACGACGAACTACAACGGCCGCGAACTGGTGGGGATCATCGAGGCCTGGGAGCGCGGTGACCTGGAGACGGCGCGCGAAAAACAAAACTTCTCGCAGGCGGTCATCAACGTCATCTGCAACTACCGGGGCAACATCGTCGGCGGCAAGCGGATCATGAAGCTCATCGGACTGGATCTGGGCCAGAACCGGGTTCCGTTCCGCAACATGACCGACGAGGAGGAGGCTTCGATGAAGCGCGAACTGGAGCAAATCGGCTTCTTCGAGCGCTGCAACCGGTTCTGAACAACGGAAAAACGAAAACCTAAAACCTGATATCATGAGAAACCATTTCCTCAGTGCGGTGGCATGCTGCTGTGCGCTTTGTGCTGCGGTCTCCTGCGGCGACGACGACGGCAGGATGCCCGATTATTCGAAGCCGGCCGAGCAGACGATCGCCTTCCGTTGCACCTCCGCGTGGGGCGGCGACAACCCTACGCTCTGGACGGACGAGAGCCGGGTCGGTCTCTACTGTGAGCAGACCGGGTCGGTGAATACTCCACTGGCTCCGGCCGCCATTTCGGCCGGTGAAGCCGAGGGGCTGTTCTATACGCGGATGCCTTGGGAGAAGTCGAAGGAGTACCTCTTCTATCTCTATGCACCCTATGGCGAATCGAACACCTCGACCCTCATCTCCGGATCGTTGAGTGCTGCGCAGATGCAGAACGGCACCTCCTCGTCGCATGTGGACGGGCTCGGCCTGGCCTACGCTGCCGTGACGGCCTCCGAACCCTCGGAGACGCCGCTGGCAGTGACCCTGAAGCAGGTGTTCGGCTACCTCGACCTGTCGGTATCGACCACGAAGTGGGCCGGCTGGACGATGGAGTCGATCCAGATCGAGTCCCTTACGGATGCGGCCCTGGCCGGTTCCTATACCTTTGACCTGGCCTCCGGGAAACTCGCCTTCGGGTCCGATGCCTCGAAGTCGCTCCTGTTGCGGGTCAGCGGCGGCGAACTCTCCGGCGAGCCGTTCCACGCCTATGCCGTGACCGCTCCGTCGGACGGAACCCCGCAGCGCTACGGCATTACCGTGACGGTAGCCCGCGAGAACGAGTCGAGCATGGTGCTCACCGGTGAGGTTTCGCTCGACGGCGGGCTGGCTCCCGAGGAGCAGACCTCCCTGACGCTCCCGATCGACACCTTCGACGAGGCCATGGCCGAGGACAATTCGATCGACCTGAGCGATCCGGACGGCGACGGCACGCACGAGACGGCCAACTGCTATGTAGCTTCTCTGGCCGGCCAGACCTACCGCTTCCCGGCCAACGTCATGGGCAATGGCGCCACGACGCCCGCAACGCCCGGATATGCCGGTGCGGGATCGGCCGACGGCATCGTCCCGGCTCCGCTGGCTCCGGCTTCCGCCGGCCTGCTCTGGCAGACGGCTCCGAATCTGCTGCTCGATGTCAAACTGCGCGGCACGGAGGTCTACTTCACGACCAACGGCACGGCCGGCGAGACCCTTTCGGAGGGCAATGCCGTGATCGCGGTGTTCGACGCCTCCGGAAACATCCTCTGGAGCTGGCACATCTGGGTGACGGCTGCCGATCTCGACGCCGCCGTGCAGACCTATGTTCTTCCGGGCGGTTTCGCGGCGGCCGGTACGACGGTCATGATGGACCGCAACCTGGGCGCCCTGAAGTCGGGGCTGTGGGAGACGAACGGGAACAACCTCGCCCTCGGTCTGCTCTACCAGTGGGGCCGTAAGGATCCCTTCCCGAACATCGACGATGCGGATATGGGCGGAACCGGCGCTCTGGCCATCACGCGGCTGCGCAAGACCTACGATGCCGCAGGCAATGCGCTGACGGCCGACAATACCTCCACGGACCTCTCGGCCACCTCGTGGCGCTACATCAACGGCAAGGCGCTCTCCGCAGAGCAGATCGCCCGCTACCCGATGAACTTCACCTGTGCCAACAGCAACTGGATCGATACGCCGCAGGACGATCTGTGGGGCAACCCCTACAGTGATGAAATCGGCGATACGGGCCACAAGTCGATCTACGATCCCTGTCCGCCGGGCTACCGCGTGCCGCACCGCTATGTCGGAACGCCCTTCACGGTCGATGGACTCAATGCCGTGAAGACCTACGAAGGATGGAACGCCCAATACAAGACGCAGGCAGAGATCCAGGCAGCCGGAGGCAACATCTTCTCGTTCGGCAACGGACAGAGCAGCTATCCGCTCGGCGGCATGTTGTTCCTGAATTCGGGGGCGATCGTCCCGTTCCGCACCGGCAAGTATGTGGGCCACTACCAGGTGAGCATGCCCGCCTCGAACGCGACAAAGTCCTACCGCTTCTATTTCGACTATGCGAATCTTAAGCCCGACGACAACAACGCCCGTTACATCGGCGGCAGCGTCCGGTGCATGAAGATACAGTAAACGATATTCCGTCCCCTCCGCCCGGCGTGTCCGGATTGTGCGGCACGCCGGGCCGGGCGGGACAACTTCCGTAAAACCCGACACAATGACCATTCAACAGGAAAAATATTTGAAAGATTGCCGCACACGCTATGCGGCTGACCTCACGGACGACATCATGCCTTTCTGGATGCAGCACGGACTCGACCGCGAGCACGGCGGGGTCTATACCTGCGTCGATCGCGACGGCACGCTGATGGATACGACCAAGTCGGTGTGGTTTCAGGGACGCTTCGGCTATGTTTGCGCTTCGGCCTACCGCCATGCGGGGGGCAACCCCGAGTGGCTGGAGGCCTCGAAGAGCGCGCTGGAGTTCATCGAGCGCCATTGCATCGACACCGACGGGCACATGTTCTTCTCGGTGACGGCCGAGGGGGCTCCCGTCCAGAAGCGGCGCTACGTCTTCTCGGAGTGCTTCGCCGCCATCGCCATGGCCGAATACGCTGCGGCCTCGGGCGATGCACGCTGGGCCGAGAAGGCCGTGGAGATGTTCCGCAACATCCTGCGCATGCTCTCCACCCCGGGATTCCTGCCCCCGAAGACCTATGTCCCTGCGATCGGGCACTCGATCACGATGATCCTGATCAATGTGGCGCTGGTCATCAAACAGGTATCCGACGATCCGGTGCTCGACGAGCAGATCGACCGTTCGATCGACCTGCTGCAGCGCTGCTTCATGCACCCCGAGTTCGAGACGCTGCTCGAGACGGTCTCGCCCGACGGCGGGTTCATCGACACCTGCGCCGGAAGAACGATCAATCCGGGACACTGCATGGAGACGGGCTGGTTCCTGCTCGAAGCCGCCCGCATGCGGGGCTGGGATGCGCAGCTGGTCAAGATGGCCGCCACGATCATCGACTGGGCCTGGAAGTGGGGCTGGGACGAGCCTTACGGCGGAATGATCAACTTCCGCGACTGTCGGAAGTTCCCGTCCCAGGACTATTCGCAGGACATGAAGTTCTGGTGGCCGCAGTGCGAGACGATCCTCGCCGGACTCTATGCCTACATCGCCACGGGCGACGAAAAGTACCTCGAGATGCACCGCAAGGCGCACGACTATGCCTTCGGTGTCTTCCCCGATGTCGAGTACGGCGAGTGGTTCGGTTACCTGCACCGCGACGGTACGGTCGCTCAGCCGGCCAAAGGCAATCTTTTCAAGGGCCCGTTCCACATCCCGCGCATGATGATCAACGCCACGCGGCTGTGCGACGAAATTCTGAACAAGTAAATCTCAAATCAACCTGAATAATGAAACCTCAAAACATGCGTATGTACCGTGCGGCGCTGATGGCCGGTTTGCTGGTGATGTTGCCCTGTGCGCTTTCGGCCTGTGCGGAAGACGAGATCAAGCGGCCCGATGTGACCGCCCCGCTGATGCCCGAACTGGGTCCGGAAGGGACCGAAGGGACGATCAGCCTCTCGCAGATCGAATCCTCGACCCCCTTCACGGCGGGTACGGGAGCCAACTCCTACCGCATTCCCTCGATCGTGACGGCCGGTGACGGTTCGCTGCTGGTCTTCTGCGAGGCGCGCCATGAGTCGTGGATGGACAAGAGCCATACGGACATCGTGGTACGCCGCAGCACGGACAACGGGAAGAGCTGGTCCGAGGCGGTGAACCTGACCGCTTCGGCCAACGGCGGTGAATATGCCTTCATGGATCCGACCCCCGTGGCCGACACCGAGACGGGCAAGATCTTCCTCTTCTGCTGCCGCTGGGTCAAGTCGGATGCCGATGCGACGAAGACCCGCGCCTTCCGGATCGTATCGACGGACAACGGCGCCACGTGGGGCGCCCCCGAGGATGTCACCGCAACGGTGATCCGCGAGGGGTATTACAGCTCGGGATTCGGTCCGGGTTCGGGTATCCGGATTTCGCGGGGCAAGTATGCCGGGCGGCTCATCTTCCCTTCGCGGCAGTACGACGGCACCTCGAGTTCCGGTGTGGCGGTCTACTCCGACGACCACGGGGCAACGTGGAAGATCGGCTCGGAGGTGCTCGGCGGCGAGTGCCAGATCGCCGAGGCCGGTGAGAACTCCCTGACGATCAACGTCCGCAAGGGCTCCGACCGCTATTCTGCCTTCTCGAAGGATGGCGGAAAGACCTGGTCGCAGGCGGCCAAGGACGGCGGGCTTCCGTCGTTCGAGAGCGGATGCCATGCGAGTGTCTGCGGGGCCGGCGGGAACACGGTCCTCTACTGCGGTCCGAAGGGTGGTGCGAAGACTACCTCGAACGACAACCGCTACGAACTGATGCTCTACCGCAGTCCGACGGGTGCCGAAAGCTGGACGCGCAACGAGATGCTCTACGAGCTTGCGGCTGGTTATCCCGACATGACGCTGCTCGAGGACGGCCGTCTGGCCATTGTCTTCGAGGCGGGGCCCGAGAAGGGATTTACCCGCAAGGGCGGCAACCGCCCCGCCGGCTGGATGCGGCTCGACGTGCTGATTCTTCCCAAGGAGGTAACCGACTACGGTTACTGGTTCGAATAACCCGAAACAACCTGAAACCATGAAACAAGATTTCCGATTCCATACGATCCGAACGGTGCTGGCCGTAGTGCTGGCCCTGTTTTCGGCAGCCGTGGCCGGGGCGCAGGGACGCTTTACGGTGACGGGCAAGGTCTCCGATGCCTCGGGCAAGCCGATGGTCGGCGTGACGATCATCGAGCAGGGAACCACCAACGGTACGACCACCGGTCTGGACGGCACCTATTCGCTGGTGGTCAAGGACGACCGGAGCGTGCTCCAGTTCAGCTCGCTGGGCTACACGTCGCAGTCGGTGACCGTCGGCAGCAAGAACGAGATCGACGTCTCGCTGAGCGAGGACGCGATCAACATGAGCGAGGTGGTCGTGACCGGTTACGGCCGGACCGTGACCAAGGACAAGCTGACGGCTGCGATCTCGAAGGTGTCGAGCGACGTGCTCGAGAAGGGTGTGCGGTCGAACGCCCTGACGGCGCTGGCCGGTACGGTGACCGGCGTGCGGATTGCCTCGACGACCGGACAGCCGGGTGCTGCCCCCTCGATCGTCATCCGCGGCGGTGCGGCGCTGGACGGCACCGGTTCGCCCCTCTACGTGATCGACGGTGTGCAGCGTGAGGACATGAACGACATCAACGCCAACGACATCGAGTCGATCGAGATCCTGAAGGATGCCGCAGCAACGGCGCTCTACGGTGCCCGGGCCAATGCCGGCGTGGTGCTCGTCACGACCAAGCGGGGCCGCGTGGGCCGTGCCGAGATCTCGTTCAAGGCCAACGTGGGCCTGAACTACCTGCGCAAGACCAACGAGTTCCTCGAGGCCGACGACTACCTCTACTACCTGCGTCTGGCCTCCTACCGTTCGGGAAACATCGCGGCGCTCTCGGCCGCAGGCCCCTTCGGTACGGGCAACGTCCTCTCGGCAGACGGCAACAAGTCGGCCGAGGGTGTCTACAGCCCGATGTTCCTCTCCGACGAGAACGCCTATCTGCTCAAGCAGGGCTACAAGAGCATGATCGACCCGATCACGGGCAAGACGATCATCTACAGTGAGTTTACGGCCAGCGACGCCTCGGTGCGCGACCTGGCGCTCACGCAGGACTACAACATTTCGGCGTCGGGCGGCAACGACCGGGGACGCTACTACGCCAGCCTGGGCTACTACGACGAGTCGGGTTTCCCGGTGATCTCCTACTACAAGCGTCTCTCGTTCGTGACCAACGGCTCCTACAAGATCACGCCGTGGCTCGAATCGACCAGTTCGCTCAACTTCTCGCGTTCGGACAGCCGCCAGGTGAGCGACTACATCGGCGGCGGCGAGGCCAACTTCTTCGGTATCATGTTCTCGGCGCCCCCGACGATGCGGCACTACAATCCCGACGATGCGGCACTACAATCCCGACGGTGAGGAGATTATCCCGACGACCAACTGGGAGAACGGCAACTGGGATGCGGCCAAGAGCAGCTTCTACCGCCGCAACACGAACTACCGCTTCACGATGAACCAGGGCCTGAATTTCCGCCTGACGGATCACATCACCCTGAAGCTGAACGGCATGTGGTATTTCAACATGTACGAGAAGGAGAAGTTCAACGGAACCTATCTGGTCAATCCCGGCACCTCGAACAGCGACCACGCCGCTTCGGCCAGCTACTCGCGGATGTTGTCGCAGACCTACAACGCCATCGCGGGGTATGAGAATTCGTGGAACGACCACAACCTGAGCGTGATCGTCGGTTACGAATTCTACGACAAGTACAACTTCGGACTGTCGGCCGGCGGCCAGGGCTCCGATTTCGACGATCTCCCGAGTCTGGGCTACATCGACAAGACCGAGGACAAGAACATCTCCAAGATCAGCATGAACTCGACCCATACGCGCGAGCGCAGCATGTCGTTCTTCGGCAACGCCAGCTACGACTGGAAGGGGAAGTACCTCTTCTCGTTCTCGGCCCGCTATGACGGCTACTCGAAGCTGGTGAACAACAAGTGGGGTTTCTTCCCGGGTGTCAGCGCCGCATGGAACATCCACAAGGAGGAGTTCATGGAGGGGACCTCGCGGTGGCTGTCGAGCCTCAAGCTGCGGGCCGGCTACGGACAGAACGGCAACGTGAACATCCTGGCCGGGGCCTACGACCTGCAGGGCAACTACGGCAAGACGGGCAACTACGAGGACGAGTACGGCATCCTGATCAACAAGCTGCCCTATCCCGACCTGCGGTGGGAGAAGACCACGTCGGTGGATGTGGCCGTCGAGGCGAGCTTCTGGAACCGCCTCCGCGTTTCGGTCGGCGCCTACAACAAGCTGACCTCCGATCTTCTGGCCGAGGTGCCCTTCCCCAGCTCGGCGGGTGTCGGCAACCAGTATACGAACAACGGCAGTGTCCGCAACCGCGGTCTGGAGTTCGAGATCGACGCCACGGTCTTCCAGAACGATGACTGGAAGGTGCGCTTCGGCGGCAACGCCACCTACATGCGTTCGAAGATCATCCAGCTGCCCGACAACGGCAACCTCAACAACCGGCAGGGCGGCCAGCAGGTCTACAACGCTGCAGGCGACCTGATCTGGGTCGGCGGCAAGCAGGAGGGCCAGGAGTACGGCGTGGCCTATGCCTACCGGATGATCGACATCGTACGCAGCGAGGCCGATCTGCAGAACTTCGCCTGGTATGTCGATACGACCCCTTCGTCGGGTACGATCTACGGCCCCGGGGTCTGGGCGACGCTGACGGCCGATGAGCAGGCCAAGGGCCAGCTGCTCCAGCCGGGTGACGCGATCTTCTACGACGTGAACGGCGACAACACGATCGACCAGTACGACCAGGTGAAGATGGGCAACACCGTGCCCCGCTGGGTCGGCGGTGTGAACCTCTCGGTGGACTGGAAGGGGCTTTCGCTCTATGCGCGCTTCGACTTCGCGACGGGCTACGTGGCCCAGAACAGCCGCAAGCAGTACTACATGGCCCTCTCGCAGGGTACGTTCAACACGCTCAAGGAGAGCAAGGACACCTGGTCCGAGGAGCGTCCGAACGCCAAGTACCCGATCCTGATGTATGCCGACACGAAGTTCCGCAACAACTACCGCATGAGCAACATCTTCTACGACGACTCGAGCTACCTCTGTGCACGCGAGATCGCGCTGAGCTACTCGCTGCCCGAGCGGTGGGCCCGCGTGGTCCGCATGAAGAACCTCACCGTTTCGGTGACGGGCCAGAACCTCTTCTACTGGACGGGTTCCTCGCTCTACAATCCCGAATACGGAGTGAACGGAAACGGCGGCTACGCCATCCCGCGCACGGTGCTCTTCGGTATCAAGGCGACTTTCTAACCAGATCTAACACTTGCAAGCAATGAAACGAATCAAAAACTGTATACTCGTCCTGCTCGGTGCCGTCATGACCTCGTGCAACGCGCTCGATCTGGGCCCGGAGGATTTCTACTCGATCAACAACTACTGGAACTCCGCGGAGCAGTGCGAACGCTTCATGATCGGACTGCACTACCGGCTGCGCGAGCGTGCCGAGACGATGTGGCTGATGGGCGAGAGCCGCGGCGGTCTGCTCAGCACGGCGTCGGTGACCTCGACGGGCGAGGGCGCCTACAACATCGAGGCGGTGAACAACAACCTCTCGGAGGCCAATCCCGTGCTGACGAACTGGGGCAACTTCTACATGGATATCTACCAGATCAACCACGCCATCGACAAGATCACGACGGCCTGCGAATTCCTTGACGAGGAGACCCGCAACACCTACCTGGGCCAACTCTACGGTTTGCGCGCCTACTACTATTTCCACATGCTCCGCACGTGGGGCGGTGTGCCCCTGTGCGACAAGCCCGACGTGCTGATGACCAGCGAGATCGCGCAGCTGAGCAAGGAGCGCGCCACCGAACAGGCCACCTGGCAGTTCATCCGCGACGACGTCGATCGCTCGTGCGAGATCTACGACAAGCTCGGCTTCGGAAACTTCAAGAGCCGCAACTGCTACTGGAACAAGGCGGCTTCTTACTGCCTGAAGGCCGAGGTCTACCTGTGGGGAGCCAAGGTCCGCCCGCTGAAGGGTTCGGCCGTCTTCTCGCCGACGCCCGAGGCCGACCTGGCCGAGGCGCAACAGGCCCTGCAGACCGTTGAGGCGCTCTATGCCTGCAACGACAAGTTCATCGACGCCTTCTCGCCGACGAACAAGGACTCGAACCGCGAGACGATCTTCGCCGTCCGCTACAAGCTGGGCGAGAAGACCAACTTCTACTCGAACTTCACCTACAACGTATCGACCTTCACGAAGTGGTACGACCTCGACGGCAACAAGCTGGGCAACGTGCTCAACATCGGCAGCGGGGCGATGCGTTACGAATACACGCTCGACTTCTACCGCAGCTTCGCCGCCGCGGATACGCGCCGCGACGCCACCTTCCTGCCCTTCTGCGGGAAGGACAACGACGGGGAGCTGGTGCCGGCGGGCCTTGTGCTGCGCAAGTTCCTGGGCGAGACGGACAACGGTCGCGTGCAGTATACGAACGACCTTCCCGTCTACCGCTACATGGACGTGGCGCTGATGCTGGCCGAGATCGCCAACGAGCTCAACGAACCTGTGGAGGTGGAGCGCTGGATCGGCCGCGTGCGCACCCGGGCCTACGGGGACGAGGCTCCGGCGTTCACCTACACGACGCACGACGCTGCCGAGGAGGCGATCCTCGCCGAGCGGGATGCCGAGTTCGTGGCCGAGGGCAAGCGCTGGTACGACGTCCGCCGCATGCTCGGCGGCAAATATGCCCTGGAGCTGGTCGGCGGCAACGAGCTCAAACTCGTCTGGCCGATCGATGCGGGCGTACTGTCGAAGGACAGTAAGGTGAAACAGAATGAAGGATATGTGACGGAATGAAAGTTGGGTTCAAGCATATCCGAAGCGTGACGCTGCTGCTGGCGGGGTGCCTCGGTATCCTGTCGGCAGGGGCTCACGTGAAGCGTGCGGAGGTCTACAATGCCTGTGTCCCGGTGGTCCTGGGCCGCACGCACAACGTCGTGGCCGAATGCTGCATCGAGCACGACGGCCTGGTCCCGGCCCGGCTCGATGCGGTCGAGGTGCGCCTGGGCGGCGTGCCGGCGGCGGAGGTGCGCACCGTGCGGCTTCTCTACACGGGCACCATGTCGGCCCTGCTCTCGCGCTCGACCTCCTATGCCATGCGGGACGAGTTCCGGCGGCTGGGCGGAGGACAGCGGCTCTATGCCGATCCGGACTATGCCGTCGAGCAGTCGGCGGCCGCCCCGGGTGCCGACGGAAGCCTTGCGCTCCGCTCGGGACAGCAGCTGGTCAAGGGCCGCAACTATTTCTATGTGAGTGTCGAGAGCGACATCGAGCGGGTAGAGGAGCTTTCGCGGCCCTTTACGCTCGAGATCACCGGGATCTTGGTCGATGGCCGGCGCGTCGAGCTCTCCTCGTCGGGCGACACAACCCACCGGTGGGGTGTGGCTGTCCGCCAGCACGGCGATGACGGCATCTATGCCTACCGCATCCCGGGGCTGGTCACCACCCCGGCAGGCACGCTGCTGGGGGTCTATGACGTGCGCCACCGCACAAGCCTCGACCTGCAGGAAAATATTGACATCGGTCTGAGCCGCAGCACGGACGGAGGCCGTACGTGGGAGCCGATGCGGATTATCATGGACATGGGGTGTTGGGGCGGTCTTCCCGAGGCGCAGAACGGCATCGGCGATCCCTCGATACTGGTCGATGACCGCACGGGTGAGGTCTTCGTCGTGGCGGCATGGACCCACGGACTGGGCAACGACAGGGCCTGGACGGCCGTGGGGGATGGTTACGAACCGATCGAGACGGCCCAGCTGATGCTCGCCAGCAGCCGCGACGACGGCCGGACGTGGTCCGAACCGCGGAACCTGACGCGGCAGATCAAGCAGCCCCACTGGAACTTTACGCTGCAGGGTCCGGGTCGCGGCATCACGATGCGCGACGGGACGCTTGTCTTTCCGATCCAGTATATCGACTCGACGCGGGTGCCCAACGCCGGTGTGATGTACAGCCTCGACCACGGCGCGACGTGGCATACCCACGGTCATGCGCGGACCAATACGACCGAGTCGCAGGTTGCCGAGGCCGCTCCGGGCGTGCTGATGCTCAACATGAGGGACAACCGCCGGACGGGGCGTGCCGTCTGCACGACGCGCGACATGGGACGCACGTGGGTCGAACATCCCTCGTCGGGGGCTCTGCGCGAGCCGGTCTGCATGGCTTCGCTGCTGCATGTCCCCGCTTCGGAGAACGTATTGGGCCGCGACCTGTTGCTCTTTTCGAATCCCGACACGACGAAGGGCCGCAACCACCTGACCATCAAGGCAAGCCTCGACGGAGGGGATACCTGGTCAGCCGAACATGCGCTCCTGCTCGACGAGGAGGAGAACTGGGGCTACTCGTGTCTCTCGATGATCGATTCCGAAACCGTGGGCATACTCTATGAGGCCAGTACGGCACAATTGCTGTTTCAGGCCGTCAAGCTGCGCGATATCGTGCGCGGAGGGACGGCTCCCGACATCGCCTTCGGGGCGCTTCCCGAGATCGGGCCGGCCGATGCCGGCTTCGCGCAGGGGGTATCGGCCCTCTGTGCCGGGGAGGTCTCCGGGGTGCTGATTGCTGCCGGAGGCGCCAACTTCGCCGGGACGCCCGCTGCCGAGGGCGGAGCGAAGTGCTTCTACGACGGCATCTGGATGCTGCGCGGCCTGAAGGAGGGGAAACCGGCATGGCGCGAGGCCGGGCGGCTTCCCGAACCGATGGCCTACGGCATGGCATGGCAGCTCCCCGGGGAGCTGGTCATCGCCGGCGGGGCCAATGCTTCGGGCCCGTTGCGGCGTGTGCTGTCGCTTCGTCCGCGGGGCGGCAAGGTGGTTGTGCGCCAGCTTCCGGATCTGCCCTTTGCCGTCGAGCAGGGGGCCGCGGCCTCCGACGGCGGGGTGCTCTACCTGGCCGGCGGACTGGCCGACGGGAAGCCCTCGTGCGAGGTGCTGGCCTGCGACGTACGCTCCGGCGAGCGTGTCTGGAGGCGGCTGCCGCCGCTTCCCGAGCCGTTTGTCCAGCCCGTGGCCTTTGCCTCGGCGGGCAGGCTCTATGTCTGGGGCGGCTTCGATCCCGTCGGGCGGCGCGTGGCCGATTACGGCTACTGCTGCGATCCGGCGACGGGCCGCTGGGAGCGGATTGCCGGACTTCCCGACGGAGGGACGATGACCGGTGCGGCCGGTGCGGTCCTCGCCGACGGACGCCTGCTGGTTGCGGGCGGTGTCGATCGCGGGGTCTTCTCCGGGGCGCTTGCCCTGGATCCCGCCCGGCAGCGGGCCTATCTTTCGCAGCCGCCTGCGGCCTACCGTTTCCGCTCTGCACTCTGGCTCTTCGACCCGGTTTCCGCGACGTGGAGCAAGGCGGGTGTTTCGGGCCGTGCGGCCCGTGCCGGGGCGGCGCTTGCCGCAGTCGGCGGGGGCGCCGTGATGCTGGGCGGAGAGACCCGTCCCGGAATCCGCACGCCGCAGGTGTGGCGGATCGACCTTTGAACCGATAACCGAATGCGTGAATCATGAAAAACACAAAACTGCAGAAATACTATCCCTGGATCGTCGTGGCGCTGCTGTGGGTCGTGGCGCTGCTGAACTACATGGACCGGCAGATGCTCTCGACGATGCGCGAGTCGATGCAGGTCGATATTGCCGAACTGGAGGAGGCCGTCAATTTCGGCCGGCTGATGGCCATCTTCCTCTGGATCTACGGACTGGTGAGTCCCGTTGCCGGGGCCGTCGCCGACCGGATCAGCCGCAAGTGGCTCATTGTCGGATCACTCGGCGTCTGGTCGGCCGTGACGCTGCTGATGGGCTATTCGACCTCGTTCGGGCAGATCTACTGGCTGCGGGCCCTGATGGGCATCAGCGAGGCGCTCTACATTCCGGCCAGCCTTTCGCTGATCGCCGACTACCACACGGGCAAGGCCCGGAGTTTCGCCATCGGCGTCCACATGACCGGACTCTATGTCGGACAGGCCGTGGGCGGATTCGGGGCTACGGTCGCCTCGATGTTTTCCTGGCAGGAGACCTTCCACTGGTTCGGCATCATCGGCATCGCCTATGCCGTCGTGCTGATCTTCTTCCTGCATGAGAACCGCGGGACCCGGCAGTCGGAGGCCGAGGCTGCACGCCCCAAGGCGGACCTCTCGGTGTGGCGCAGTTTCGGGCTGCTGCTCTCGAACATCGCCTTCTGGGTCGTGCTCTTTTACTTCGCTTCGTCGTCGCTGCCCGGATGGGCCACCAAGAACTGGCTGCCGACGCTCTTCGCCGACAGCCTCGGGGTGCCGATGTCCGCGGCCGGACCGATATCTACCTTTACGATTGCCTTCTCGTCGTTCCTCGGCGTAATGATCGGCGGCCCGCTCTCCGACCGGTGGGTCAAGCGCAACCTTCGCGGGCGTATCTACACGAGTGCCATCGGCCTGGGACTGATGGTTCCGGCTTTGGTGCTGCTGGGCCTCGGGCACGGCATGTATGCAGCCGTGGGTGCGGGGCTCTGTTTCGGAGTCGGCTTCGGCATGTTCGACACGAACAACATGCCGATCCTGTGCCAGTTCGTCCCGGTACGCCTGCGTGCGACGGCCTATGGAATCATGAACATGACGGGCGTCTTCGCCGGTGCGGCCTGCACCGAGGTGCTGGGCCGCTGGGCCGACGGAGGCAACCTCGGACTGGGATTCGCCCTGCTGGGCGGCGTGATTGCCGTGGCGCTGTTTGTCCAGCTCAGCGTGCTCCGGCCGACGACCGACAACATGGAGTGATCCGCTGCCGGGCAACGGAAAAGGCCCTGCCGAACAACGGCAGGGCCTTTTTTCATGTTCCGGGGTGCGTTCCGCGATGCAGGGCCGTCAGTTGATGATGACGCTGGCGAAGTATTCGCGGAGCAGCGAGGCGGCCCGGTCGAGCTGTTCGGGCGTGTTCTCCCTGACGTCGCGCAACCGGTATTCGAGTCCCATCGCCTCGTATTTGTGTACCCCGAGCGTGTGGTAGGGCAGCAGCTCGACCCGCTCGATCATGCGGTAGCCGCCCAGCCGTTCGCCCAGCGCGCGGATGTCCTCTTCGGCGTCGCTGTAACCCGGAACCAGCACGTAGCGCAGCCAGAAGGGCTTTGCGTGCTCCTCGAGCCAGGCTGCCGTGCGCAGCGTCTGCGTATTGTCGCGGCCGGTGAGGGCGCGGTGGCGCTCCGGCGAGGCCTGCTTGACGTCGAGCAGCACCAGATCGACCAGCCCCAGCAGCTCCTCGACGGCCGGGTTCCACACCCCGCCGTTCGAATCGAGGCATACATGGATGCCGGCCTCCTTGAGCGAGCGGACCAGCGGGACGAGTCCTGCGGCCTGGAAGGTCGGTTCGCCACCCGAGAAGGTGATGCCTCCGCGGCGCCCGAAGAAGGGCTTCTGATCGACGGCCATGCGGAGAATCTCCGCGGCCTCGGTCGGCTTGCCGCCGCAGGCCTCGATCGTATCGGGGTTGGCGCAGTAGAGACAGCGGAAGTTGCAGCCCTGCAGGAAAACGACGAGCCGGAGTCCCGGCCCGTCGAAAGTTCCCATGGATTCGTAGGAGTGTACGCGAATCATGCCGTCCGCCGATTTACATGCGCTCGTGGAAACTGCGGCTGATGACCTCGAGCTGGTGTTCGCGGCTCAGCTTGGTGAAGTTCACGGCGTAGCCCGACACGCGGATCGTCAGCTGCGGGTACTTCTCGGGGTGCTCCATGGCGTCTTCGAGCATCTCGCGGTTGAGCACATTGACGTTCAGGTGGTGTGCCCCCTTGGTGAAGTAGCCGTCGAGCATCGTCACCAGGTTCTCCACGCGGTCCTCGGCCGTGGGGCCCAGCGACTTCGGAACGATCGAGAAGGTGTTCGAGATACCGTCCTGCGAGTCGCGGTAGCGGAGCTTGGCCACCGAAGCGAGCGAGGCGATGGCGCCGCTCTTGTCGCGGCCGTGCATCGGGTTGGCACCCGGAGCGAAGGCCACGCCCTTGGCGCGTCCGTCGGGCGTTGCGCCGGTCTTCTTGCCGTACATGACGTTCGAGGTGATCGTCAGCAGCGACAGCGTCGGGCGGGCGTTCTTGTAGACGGGCAGCTTCTTGAGCTCCTCGCTGAAGTAGTAGACCAGATCGACGCCGAGGTGATCGACGCGGTCGTCGTTGTTGCCGAAGCAGGGGAATTCGCCCTCGATGTCGAAACTCTCGGTCAGCCCCTCGGCGTTGCGGCGGGGCGTCACCTTGGCATACTTGATGGCCGACAGCGAGTCGAGCGCGATCGACAGTCCGGCTACGCCGTAGGCGAGGTTGATGCGCGGGTCGGTATCGACGAACGCCATCTGGGCCTTCTCGTAGTAGTACTTGTCGTGCATGTAGTGGATGATGTTCATCGCCTCGTTGTAGACGCGGGCGATCTCGTGCAGCACCTTCTTGTAGTTCTGCATCACCTCCTCGAAGCGCAGCGGGCCCTCCGACAGCGCGGGGATCCCCTTGACCATCAGCGTGCCGGTGTTCTCGCAGCGGCCCTCGTTGATGGCCAGCAGCAGCGCCTTGGCCAGGTTGCAGCGGGCGCCGAAGAACTGGATCTGACGACCGATGTCCTGGTACGAGACGCAGCAGGCGATGCCGTAGTCGTCCGAGTGGCGGACCTCACGCATCAGATCGTCGTTCTCATACTGGATCGAGCTGGTGTCGGCCGAAACCTTGGCGCAGAACTCCTTGAAACCCTGCGGCAGGTCGGGGCTCCAGAGCACCGTCATGTTGGGCTCGGGCGAGGGACCGAGGTTGTAGAGCGTCTGCAGGAAGCGGAACGAGGTCTTCGTCACCTTCGTGCGGCCGTCGTTGAAGCGGCCGCCGATGGCCTCCGTGACCCACGTCGGATCGCCGGCGAAGATGTCGTTGTAGGACTGCATGCGCAGGTGGCGCACCATGCGGAGCTTGATGACGAACTGGTCGATGAGCTCCTGTGCGAACGTTTCGTCGATCAGGCCGTGCGCCAGGTCATATTCGATGAAGATGTCGAGGAACGACGAGACGTTGCCGAGCGACATGGCGGCGCCGTCCTGCTCCTTGACGGCCGCCAGGTAGGCCATGTAGACCCACTGTACGGCCTCCTGGGCCGAGTGTGCCGGGCGGCTCAGGTCCAGACCGTAGTATTCGCCCATCGTGCGGATGTCCTTCAGGGCCTTGATCTGCTCGGCCACCTCCTCGCGCAGGCGGATGCGGGCCTCGGTCATCGGGCCGGTGAGGTTGCGCAGGTCCTGCTGCTTGGCCTCGATCAGGCGGTCCGTGCCGTAGAGGGCCAGACGGCGGTAGTCGCCGATGATGCGGCCGCGGGCGTAGTTGTCGGGCAGACCCGTCAGGAAGCCCAGCGAGCGGAACGAGCGGATCTCCTCGGTGTAGACGTCGAACACGCCGTCGTTGTGCGTCTTGCGGTAGTGGGTGAAGATGTCGCGGACCTTCTCGTCGATGTCCGTGCCGTTCTCCTTGCAGGCGCGCGACACGACGTTGATGCCGCCGAAGGGCTTGATGGCGCGCTTGAGCAGTTCGTCGGTCTGCAGGCCCACGATGAGTTCCTGCTCACGGTCGATGTATCCGGCCTTGTGCGAGGTGATCGTCGATACGGTCTTGTTGTCCAGCGACCGGATGCCGTTCCGCTGACGCTCCTCCTCGAGGGCCTTGAGGCAGAGGTTCCAGATGTGTCGGGTACGTTCGGTCGGGCCCTGCAGGAAGGAGGCGTCGCCCAGATAGGGGGTGATGTTCGTCTGCACGAAGCTCGTCACGTTGATCTCTTTGCTCCAAAGCCCGTCGATGAAGGTTTTGTTCAGTTCCATAGAAGATATTGTTCTTTTTGAGATTGAAATTGGCGTATTTCGGCGCACAAAGATAATTCAAATTTTTTATAAAAACGGCATCCCCGCCGTCTGTTTTTCCGAAAACGTGCTGAAATACCTACAATTCGGTACCTGCGGAGGCTCCGGGCCCCCGTTTCGGCGGTGTGTGGCGCATGCGGTTCGGTGACCCCCGGCGGAGCGGAAAATATTTCGTACTTTTGTTCCGACGAAACACACGAAACGATGGAAGAATTGACCCTCACGACCCCGGCCCTGCTCTTCTCGGCCGTCTCGCTCATCCTGTTGGCCTACACCAACCGCTTTCTCTCCTACGCACAGCTGGTGCGCACGCTCAAGGAGCAGCACCTGCAGCACCCCTCGCAGGTGACACGGGCCCAGATCGACAACCTGCGCCGGCGGTTGCACCTGACGCGCACGATGCAGACGCTCGGGGTGTCGAGCCTCTTCCTGTGTGTCGTGACGATGTTTCTGATCTATGTGGGGTTGGATCGCCTTTCGGCCTATGTCTTCGGGGCGGCGCTGTTGCTGCTGATCGGGTCGCTCGGGGTCTCGATCCACGAGATCCGGATCTCGGTGCGTGCGCTGGAGATCCACCTGCGCGACATGGAGCGGTAACGGGCCGCATGGCTGCCGGCGTCTGAAAAAACGAAGATGCGGCGACCTCACGTCGCGGCATCTCCCACTAACCTACTTATGTAACCTAAAACCAACTGTCGTGGAACACTCCTCTGTTTCCACGCTGCAAAGATACGGGGCTGTCGTTCCAGCGGAATGACAGCCCCGTTACGTTTCGGTGACGCATGCCGTGCGGCGTCACTTTTTCTGTTCGAGGAAGTAGTGCTGCGACTTGAGCAGGTTGCGGGCCTGGAGCACCATGGTCTTCGTCTCGTTGAGGATCGTAAGGTAGAGGACGCTGGCGCGCGTGCTGCCCGACGGGTCGCTGTTGATGCGGCGCAGCTGGTTCTTGATGGCGCCGACGATCGTGTCGAAGAGGCGGTCGCGCATCTCGAGCACCAGGTCGAGGTCCGAGAAGTCGTTCGAGGCCAGCATGTCGTTGATCTTGTCGAAGATGGCCTCCACCTCGTCGTTCACGTGCATCAGATCGACGATCTGCTCCTTCGAGAGCCCTTCGTGGTTGTTGTCGATGTGGTCGAACGACGGGCGGGTGATGTGGATGAGCGCCTTGGTGACCTCCGAGATGTAGTCGGTCACCTGCACGTAGAAGTGTCCGGTGTCGATGTCGCAGCGCTGCAGGCGGCGCAGGGTCGGCATGATGCCGTACTTGCGTTCGCGTGCCTCGTTGTAGATGCGGTTCGACTCCTGCACCATCTCCTTGAGCACCTTGCGGTTCTCCTTGAAGACGGCTACCAGTGTACGGTTGTAGATCCGCGTGACCTCCTGCATCGTGGTGCAGACCTCGCCGATGCAGGCGCGCATCACCTCCTCGGGGGTTTCGGCCGTATCGACCGGCTGGAGTTTCGCCTCGGCCTCCTTGAGTTCGGGCGTCTTGCGGTGGCTGCGGATCAGCAGCCAGGCGCAGAGGGCCGTGAGTGCCGCCACGGCGATCCATCCGCCCCAGAGCAGCAGGGCCGTGGTGGCCAGGGCGATGAGGAATCCGCCCAGTGCCGTGATGAACCATCCCGAGATGACGGCCATCACGCCCGTGATGCGATATACGGCGCTTTCACGCCCCCACGAGCGGTCGGCCAGCGACGAACCCATGGCCACCATGAAGACCACATAGGTGGTCGAGAGCGGGAGTTTGTAGGAGGTTCCGATGGCGATCAGCACCGAGGCGGCCGTGAGGTTCACCACGGCACGGATCATGTCGTACTGTGCCGTCGAGCGCTCCTCGGCCGGCAGCGGCTCGAAGCGCCGGTCGATGGCCTGCTGCACGCGCGCGGGGATCAGCCCCGTCCAGAGGTTGTTGAGCATCAGCGTGGCGCGCACGAGGCTGCGCGAGAGGAAGGTCGAGCCGAAGCGCTCCTCCTCCTCGTGCTGCGAGGCGAGCGAGAGTTCGGTCTCGGCGACGTGTTTCGACTTTTTCGAGAAGATGAGCGTCAGCACCATGATGATGCCCGAGGCGAGCAGGATCGGGAAGTTGGCCCGGGCCGGGTTGGCCAGGTCGCCCATCATGATCGATTCGCTGCCGGCCTCGCGGGCGATCTGCCAGGCGTCGTAGCCGGCCAGGGGCACGCCGATGAAGTTCACCAGGTCGTTGCCGGCGAAGGCCAGGGCCAGGGCGAACGTACCCGAGAGGATCGTGATCCGCATGATGTTCAGCCGCATGCGCTGGAAGATCCAGAGCACGGCGGCGGCGACGACCCAGAAGGCGAAGAGCGTGAGCAGAACGTGCTCGCCGACGTATTCGGTGATGTGGGTCGGGATCAATCCCGAGCTCTTGAGCCCCTTGAAGAGGGCGAAGTAGAGGATGCCCGAGAGTGAGATGCCGCACCACAGGGCGCCCCAGCGGCGGAAGGCCGGATGGTAGCGGAACGAGAAGATCAGGCGCGAGACGTACATGAAGAGGAGTCCGGCGGCGAAGGCCAGCGCCACGGATACGAGGATCGCGGCGATGATGACCATGGCTTTGCCCGTATTGATGAACTGCGAGAGGTCCTGGAGCGAGAAGGCAGGGTCGGCGCCGATGCGGAAGAGTGCGGCGGCGACGGCGGCGCCCAGCAGGCCGAAGACCATCGACACGGTGGTCGAGGTGGGGAGTCCGAGCGTGTTGTAGAGGTCGAGCAGCAGGACGTTGCCGAGCATCATGCCCAGAAAGAGCATCATGATCTCCGGGAAGGAGAACTGCCCGGGGTAGAAGACCCCGTTGCGGGCGACCTCCATCATGCCGCTCGAGGTGAGCGTGCCGACGAGGATGCCGGCTGCGGCGATCCAGAGGATGACGCGCCGGGGCGCAACCTTCGACCCGATGGCCGAATTGAGGAAGTTGATGGCGTCGTTGGCCACGCCGACGACGATGCCCAGCACGGCCAGCAGGGCCAGCACGATGACAATTGCGATGAATAGAGGTGACATAGGATACCTTTGTGTTGTTCGGCACAAAGGTCTGAAACGGATGTTACAAAACGGTTACAGATGTGTTTCGGGGTGGTGAAACTTCCCTGCCAACCGGCTGGCTTTCGCTATTTTCCGGAGAATCAGTCGTGCTTGCGCAGCGTGAAGACGAATTCGAGCCCGCCCTTGTCGCGGTTGCGGACCGAGATCGTGCCGCCGTGGAATGCGACGGCGTTGCGGACGATCGAGAGACCGAGCCCCGTGCCGCCGAGTTTGCGCGAGCGCCCCTTGTCCACGCGGTAGAACCGCTCGAAGAGGTGAGGCAGGTGCTCCTGCTCGACTCCGATGCCGTTGTCGGCCACCAGGATCGTGCACTCGTCGGGCGTGTCGTCGAGCAGGCGGATGAACAGGTCGCGGCCTCCGGAGTAGGCGGCCGCGTTGTCGGCCAGGTTGCGGAAGATCGAGCCGAGGAGCGAGGGGCTTCCGACGATCTCGACCCGTTTGGGGAAATCGACGTTCACGCGCAGCCGCTGCTCGGCCGGGCGCAGCTCCATGTCGGCGGCCACTTCGTCGATCAGATCGTTCAGCACGACCGGCTCCTTGTGGATCAGCTGACTGGCTTCGTCCATCCGCGTGATGGTCGAGACGTCGGCCAGCAGGCGGCGGAGCCGCTCGACCTGAGCGGCGCTCTTCTCCAGGAATGAGCGCCGCATGGCGGCGTCGATCCCCGGGTTGGCCAGCAGGGTTTCCAAGTAGCCCTGGATGGCGGCCACAGGGGTTTTCAGTTCGTGATTGATGTTGTTCGTCAGCTGTTTCTTGATGCGGATCTTCTCCTGTTCCTCGTGCAGGGCCAGTTCGTGTTCGCGGTCCCGGTCGGCGGCCGTGCGCTGCAGGTCGGCGTAGAGGCGGATGATGTGCTGTGAAATTTCGCCCAACTCGTCGTGGGGGAAGGTCGGGGCGTTGTCGATCCGTTCGCCGCGTTCGGCACGGTGGGCGAAGTCGTTCAGCCGCGAGATGTTCTGCCCGATGCGGCGTGTGGCGAAGTAGCCGGCGATGCTCATCAGCAGCGTGACGCCCAGCATGAACCAGAGGAACTCCCGGTCGGCAGCCAGTACGTCGGTCAGCGGCAGGGAGTAGGGCACGGCGGTACGGGCGATCCAGCGGTCGCCGACCATGGCCGAGTAGAAATAGTTGCGCTGTGTGCTGGCCGAGTGGCGGCGGATGGTGAATCCCGTACCGGTTTTCAATGCCTGCACCACCTCGGGACGGTCAAGGTGGTTGGCCGTGGGCAGCGTGTCGAGCGAGTTGTCGAAGACGACCTGTCCGTCGGGAGCGATGAGCGTGACGCGCAGGTCGCCGAACGGACCGCGGTGTCGGGCCGCGAACTCCGCAGGGGAGATCCCTTCGTCGAGGGCATCGAGCAGTTTGAGGTTGAAGAGCTGCAGCTGGGCGTCGAGCCGCTCGGCCTTGAAATGCTTCTCGCGTCCGTACTGGAAGAGCACGAAACAGGCCACCAGCGCCCACGAGAAGGTGAGCAGCAGCAGGAAGAGCCGTTTGTGGTAGGAGAACCTACGCCTCAAAGCCGTAGCCATAGCCCAGGCGGGTTACGATATGCTCGCCGTAGCGCCCGATCTTGCGGCGCAGGCGCGTGATATTGACGTCGATCGTACGGTCGAGGACAACCACTTCGTCGCTCCAGACGCGGTGGAGGATCTCTTCTCGGGAGAAGATCACCCCGCGGTGGGAGAGCATCAGCGAGAGGATCTCGAACTCCTTTTTGGTGAGCGACACCTCCTCGCCGTCCACCGTGCAGCTCTTGCGGCGCAGGTCCATTTCGAGGCCCTCGTAGCCGATGACCTCCGATTCGGTCTGGGGCGAGGCCGTGCGGCGCAGCACGCTGCGGACGCGGGCCAGCACCTCGCGGATGGAGAAGGGTTTGGCAATGTAGTCGTCGGCACCGAGGTTGAGGCCGGCGACCGTATCGTCCTCCGTATCGCTGCCATCTTCCCCGTCTCTGTCCGCCTCTGCAGACGACTCATTCCACGTCAACGTATCCTGCACGGTACGGTTGACCGCGTGAAAAAGAATGAACGCCGGCACGGTCACAAGCAGCACGGCACCAGCTATGACCGCCAGTACAATCCACAGCAGAGCACGGCTCTTTTTTTGAGGTGCTGTCTGCTGACCGTAACTCTCTCCGTACCCCTGTCCATATCCTGTGTTCTGATAGGACTGCTGACCGTAACTCTGTCCGTAGCCCATATTCTGATTCTGCTGCTGGCCGTAGCCCTGTCCATACCCTGTGTTCTGATATTGCTGCTGACCATAGTCCTGTCCGTAGCCTGTGTTCTGATTCCGGTACGCCTGCGGCTCCGGCGCGGTCTGCTGCCCTGTCACAGA
>OLXC01000188.1_pt1 | contig 22287 bp, 23 predicted proteins | sample 1673851 | NCBI WGS metagenome assembly OLXC01 (sample SAMEA103958130, study PRJEB25191) | human gut metagenome | biome: human-associated habitat [ENVO:00009003]; feature: intestine environment [ENVO:2100002]; material: feces | place: Germany | collected 2013/2015
CCGCCATCTCCCTGATGGAAGTCATCGCCGCCTACTTCATCGACAAGCGCGCGGCTCTCGGCAAGTCCAACGACCGCACCAAAATCGTTCTCTGGGTCTCCGTCGCCATTCTTATTGAGGCGCTGCTCGTTGCGATCGACGGCCTCGGCGCAAACGGCGTGTGGGTTCCCTTCCAGAAGACCCTCGGCGTCGGCATGTGGAACGACTGCTGGCTCGACTTCATGGACTGCTGGTCCGAAGGCATTGCAATGCCTCTCGGCGCGATGCTCATGGCCCTCATGGTCGGCTGGGAGCTCAAGCCCGACTACATTCTCGACGAGATCCACTCCGGCGAGTCGTCCAAGTTCTTTGACGGCTTCTACCGCGTGTGCATCAAGTGGCTGGTCGCCCCGATCATGGCCTTTGTGTTCGCCGGTCAGATGATCGACTTCTTCCCGGTCGAGCCGAAGATACTCTACGCCATCGCCTTCGGCCTGCTTCTCATCTTCTTCATCTATACCCTCATCGGCAGTAAAAAGACTGCCAACAGCAAATAACTGCGCCACACTCAGCGCCGCCTCGTGAGGGCGGACGCCCCGCACCGGCGCTGTATCAGACTCCCGGACCCGGCGGCTCATTGCCGCCGGGTTTGTTATTTTCAAATGGCGGGCACAGCTTCTTTTTGCGCCCCACCGCGTATACGCAAGTTTGTTCAAAAATTGTCGGAGAAATCGTCAAAAATGCGGCAATTCGGCGTTCAAAGCCTCTGATTTGTTCCTGCGCGGCATATTCTCCGTAAATTTTCTGTTAAGATAATCGCCGTTCCCGTTAATGAAAGCTCAGATTCCTTTACGCCCCTGCGCCGTGGCCATCGGCCCGCGCCGCGCGCTGCGGGGCGGGAGAATTGGGGAAAGCGCCCGCAGGGCGCACTTTTTTCGCCCTGTCCGATATTGTTAATTATTTCTCTTTCTTATGCTTCACATTATCCATTAATTTCTCTCATCATATACATAATAAGATAGAGTTACGAAAAAATCAAGCGGAAGATTATAATTGTGTACAGGATGTTAACACAACACCAAATAAAGTGAGGTATGAAAATGGAAAACAAGCGCAGTTCCTTCGGCAGCAATTTCGGATTTCTTATGGCTGCCATCGGCTCGGCCGTCGGTCTGGGCAACATCTGGGGCTTCCCCTACAAAATGGGCAAAAGCGGCGGCTTCGCGTTTCTGGTCGTCTATCTGGTTCTGGCCGTCATCGTCGGTCTGACCGTCATGTCCAGTGAGCTGGCACTCGGCCGCAAGACCGGCACCGGCGTCGTCGGCGCATACAAGGCGGTCTCCAAGAAGTATAAATGGGTCGGCTGGCTGGGCATCATCGCCCCCTTCCTCATCATGAGCTTCTACTCCGTCCTCGGCGGCTACTGCGTGCAGTACATGTGCCTCAACCTTGCCGAGCTCGGCTTCGGTCTCAGCAACATCTTCGGCGCCGCCATCACCGGCTCCAACACCTTCAGCGCCATGCTCACCAACCAGTTCGGCTGCGCCATATTCACGCTGCTGTTCCTCGGCTACTGCATGTACATAGTCATGCGCGGCATCGGCGGCGGCATCGAGAAGTTCAACAAGATCGGTATGCCCGCCCTCGTTGTGATGCTGCTCATCATAATCATCCGCGCCGTCACCCTTCCCAACGCGGTCGAGGGTCTCAAGTTCATGTTCGTTCCCGGCTACGCTGTCAAGGCGGGCTTCATTGACGAGGCCCCCAGCTTCATCAGCGTCCTCGGCACTGCCGGCGGCCAGATGTTCTTCTCCCTGTCTCTCGCAATGGGCGCAATGATCACCTACGGCTCCTACCTTGGCAAGAAGGAAAACCTCGTCAAGAACTCCGGCATCATCGTCGTTTCCGATACCCTCGTCGCTCTGATGGCGGGCCTCGCGGTCATTCCCGCGGCTGTCGCCAACGGCATCAACAGCGGCATCCCCGTCAATGAGATCGCCCTCGGCGGGCCGAAGCTCCTGTTCGTCACCCTTCAGGACGTTTTCTCCAGCATGGGCCCCACCGGCCCCGTGTTCGGCACCATCTTCTACCTGCTGGTCATAATCGCCGCGGTCTCCTCCGCCATCTCCCTGATGGAAGTCATCGCCGCCTACTTCATCGACAAGCGCGCGGCCCTCGGCAAGTCCAACGACCGCACCAAGATCGTCCTCTGGGTCGCTCTCGCCATTCTTGTTGAGGCGCTGCTCGTCTCCGTTGACGGCCTCGGCGCAAACGGCGTGTGGGTCCCCTTCCAGAAGACTCTCGGCGTCGATACCTGGAACGACTGCTGGCTCGACTTCATGGACTGCTGGTCCGAAGGCATCGCAATGCCCATCGGCGCAATGCTCACCGCCCTTATGGTCGGCTGGGAGCTCAAGCCCGACTTCCTGCTTGACGAGATCCACTCCGGCGAAAAGTCCAAATTCTTCGACGGCTTCTACCGCGTATGCATCAAGTGGCTGGTCGCCCCGATCATGGCGCTGGTGCTTGCCGGTCAGCTCATGGACTTCTTCACCAAGGTCAACTCCGACATCCTCTACGGTATTGCCTTCGGCATGCTGGCGGTGTTCATCGTGTACACCTTCGTCGGCAGCAAGAAAACCGATACAATAAAGAAGCAGTAAGCGCTTTCTCTTTCTCTCTCCGAAGCCCCGGCAGGAAACTGCCGGGGTTTAGTCTACAGCTATGCTGCACAACACGCCGCAGGTGTCCGCTTTTTGGTTATTTGCGGCGTTTTGCGTAAAAAGTCCGTTAAGAAATTTACTTTTGTTGATTCACGCTTCCACAGGCTTTATAATATTATTAAATAGGTAAACAGAGCGCGGCCCCGCGCAGGAATTTCGTCAAATATGACACCGTACCAAATATAAAAAATACTTGCTTTAATGGTAATAAGCATTTATAATAAGTTTGCCTGACAAATAACTAACTATAGAGGGCTGCCCCATTGGAAAGAGTACATCTCAGGATACACGGCATCGTGCAGGGCGTGGGCTTCCGCCCGTTCATTCACAAGCTGGTGGGCAGCTACGGTCTCACCGGGTATATAAAGAACACCTCCTCCGGCGTGGAGCTGGAGCTGGAGGGCAGCCGCCCCGCGCTGGAGCGTTTCGTCCGCGACGTGCCGGAAAGGGCGCCGAAGCTCGCCGTGATAGAGAGCGTGGAGGCCGAGTATTCCGATGAGCTGCGCGGCTTCACCGGCTTTGAGATACGCAAAAGCCTGCAGGAGGCCGTCCGCAACACCCTCATCTCCCCCGACATCTGCATCTGTGACGACTGCCTGCGGGAGCTTTTCGATAAAAATGACCGGCGGTACCGCTATCCGTTCATAAACTGCACGAACTGCGGCCCGCGCTTTACGATAATAAAGGACGTTCCGTATGACCGGGCAAAGACCTCCATGAGCGACTTTCCCATGTGCCCCGACTGCGACAGGGAGTACCGCGACATTGAAGACCGGCGCTATCACGCGCAGCCTGACTGCTGTCCGGAATGCGGCCCGCGCGTGTTCTTCCTCGGCGCAGACGGAACGGAGCTTCCCGGCAATGCGATAGAGACGGCGCGCGAATATATAAAGGCGGGAAGGATCGTCGCCGTGAAGGGGCTGGGCGGGATGCACCTCGCCTGCCGCTGTGACGACCCCGCCGCCGCGATGGAGCTTCGCCGCCGCAAGCAGCGCGACGAGAAGCCCTTCGCCATCATGTGCCGCGACGCGGAGACGGCCAGACGGCTGTGCCGCGTGTCCGCGGCGGAGGAGAGTATACTCACCGGCTTCCGGCGGCCCATCGTCCTTTTGGAAAAGCGGGAGAGGGGCGCGCTTTCGCACATAAGCGAGAACGGCTATGTTGGCGTCATGCTGCCGTATACGCCGCTGCACTACCTTCTCTTCGGCGATGATATCGACATGCTGATAATGACCTCGGCCAATCTCTCCGACACACCGATAATGTACAAAAACGGCGAGGCGCTGGAAAAGCTGTCCGGCATCGCCGACGGCTTCCTCCTGCATGACCGCGACATCCAGACCCGCTGCGACGACTCGCTGTGCTGGGTGCTGGACGGGAGGGAATACCCCGCGCGGCGCTCGCGCGGCTACGTGCCATTCCCGGTGAAGGTGCCGGACAGCCGTATGCGCATACTCGCCTGCGGGGCGGAGCAGAAGGCCAGCTTCTGCATCTCAAAGGAGGACTACGTTTTCCCCTGCCAGCATATCGGCGATCTGAAAAACCTTGAAACGCTGGAGAATTACGAACAGCAGATCCTGCATTTCCAGCGCCTTTTTGATATCGTGCCGCAGGCCGTCGCCTGCGACATGCACCCGGATTATATGTCCACGGAGTACGCCCAGCGCCGCGCCGCGCGTGACGGCATACCCATCGTCTACGTTCAGCATCACCACGCGCACATGGCCGCCTGCATGGCGGACAACTCCCTCCCCGGCCCGGTCATCGGCCTTGTGTGGGACGGAACGGGCCTCGGCACGGACGGGACCATCTGGGGCGCGGAGTGCCTCGCCGGCGGCTACGGCGGGTTTGAGCGCCTCGGCAGCATCCGCCCCATCCCGCTCATCGGCGGGGACAGGGCCGTGAAGGAGAGCTTCCGCGTGGCCTACGCGCTTCTGCGCGAGGCCGGATGCGATGTAAGCGGCGTCGAGAACGCCGGTGCCCTCGGCCGCGTGTATGACGCGCGGCTCAACTGCCCGCTCTCGTCAGGCATGGGGCGGCTGTTCGACGGCGTGGCCGCCATCCTCGGCATAAAGACCCATTGCAGCTATGAGGGGCAGGGCGCGGTCCTGCTGGAGGCCGCGGCGGCGGACGACGGCGGCGTGTACGACCGCCCGCTTGAGGGCGCGCCGCTTCGCTTCGACTGGCGGCCCATGATCCGCGCCGTCACGGCCGGCATGGCGCAGGGCGTCGATACCGGCGTCATCGCGGCGCGCTTCATGAACACGCTTGTGGAAATGGCCGCCGCGCAGTGCATCGCCGCGCGCCGGGAAACGGGGATAAGCACCGTCGTCCTCTCCGGCGGCAGCTTTCAGAACATGTATATAATGCGCCGCCTGCCGCCGCGCCTTGAGCGTGAGGGCTTCGCCGTGTATCATCACAGCCGCGTCTCCGCGAACGACGAGGGTCTTTCTCTGGGGCAGCTCATGATCGCGCAGGCCGCGCTTGAAAAAACAAGGAAAGAGTAATAATTCAATGTGTCTTGCTATCCCACTCAAGCTGGTCGAAATAGACGGCAACCGCGCCGTCGGTGAGGCGATGGGTATGCGCCGTGAGCTTCGCGTCGATTTCATAGACGCGCCGAAGCTCGGCGAATATGTGATAGTCCACGCCGGTTTTGCCATTGAGCGCCTCGGTGAGCAGCAGGCGCTTGAGGATCTTGAAAGCTGGGGGGAGGTTGCCGATGCGCTCGGACATCTCTGAGGCGCGCGGGGCGCTTTTGTCCGCCATCGCCGCCCTGCCTCTCCGCGGCAAGGTGAAGCTTATGGAGGTGTGCGGCACGCACACCATGGCCATCGCAAGGTCCGGCATAAAGTCCATGCTGCCGGAGAACGTGCAGCTTCTCAGCGGGCCGGGCTGTCCCGTGTGCGTCACCCCGGCGGCGGTCATGGATGCCGTCCTCGCCCTCTCGTCGGAGCCGGGCATCATTCTTGCAAGCTACGGCGACATGCTGCGCGTGCCCGGAAGCGTCCGGGGCGACAGCCTGCAAAGGCGGCGGGCCCTCGGCGCGCGGGTAGAGATAGTCTACTCCCCAGTTGACGCGGTGGAGCTTGCAAAACGCAACCCGGATAAGGAGGTCGTTTTCCTCGGCGTCGGCTTTGAGACGACGGCCCCCGGCACGGCCGCGGCGGTGCTGACCGCGCAAAGCGAGGGCGTGAAGAACTTCTCCGTCTGGTCGATGCTTAAGACGGTGGAGCCCGCGCTGCGCGCGCTTCTGGCCTCGGAAGGCTTCGACGTGCAGGGCTTCCTCTGCCCCGGCCACGTTGCCTCGATAATCGGCGCGCAGGGCTTTGAGTTCCTGCCGCGCGGCTACGGTATGCCCGCGGTCGTCGCCGGGTTTGAACCGGCGGATATCCTGCTTTCGGTGTATATGCTCCTGCGGCAGATCGCTTATGATAAGCCCGCGCTTGAAAACGAATATACCCGCGCCGTCGCGCCCGGCGGCAACGCGCTTGCCCGGCGCGTGCTGGCGGAATGCTTCGTTCCCCGGCGCGACATGTGGCGCGGCCTTGGGGCGATAGAGGCAAGCGGCCTTGCCCTGCGCGATGAGCTTGCAGCCTTCGACGCGGAGAAGAAGCTTGGCATTTGCATCCCGGCGCAGACCACGCCCACGCCCTGCCGCTGCGGCGACGTTATATGCGGGCGGCTGGACGCGCGCAAGTGTCCGCTTTTTGGCCGCGTCTGCACGCCGGAGGACCCCGTCGGCCCGTGCATGGTGTCGTCGGAGGGGGCCTGTGCCGCGGCGTATAAATACGGCGGAATATAGAGGGTATTTCTATGGACGATATAATCACACTCGACTACGGCAGCGGCGGGAAAAAGACCTCGCGCCTGATAGAGGACATGATACTCCCCGCGCTCAATAATCCCGCGCTGGGTGAGCTTGGCGACGGGGCGATAGTTCCCGGCGCGGAAAAGCTCGTTTTCTCCACGGACAGCTTCGTCGTCGATCCGCTTTTCTTCCCCGGCGGCGATATCGGGGAGCTTTCCGTCTGCGGCACGGTCAATGACATTTCCGTCTGCGGCGGCGTTCCGGAGTATCTGAGCTGTTCATTTATAATAGAAGAGGGTCTGCCCATGGAGACGCTTTCGCGCGTCGTCGCGTCGATAAAGCGCGCGTGTGCGCGCGCAGGCGTGTCCGTCGTGACGGGCGACACCAAGGTGGTGGAGCGCGGCCGCGGCGACGGGCTTTATATCAACACCGCCGGCGTGGGCTTCCTGCGCTGGCCCGGCCTCACGCCGAAGGCCATCCGCCCCGGCGACAGCGTCATTCTCTCCGGCACGGCCGGGGATCACGGCACGGCCGTCATGCTGGCGCGCTCCGGCATGATGCAGGGGGATATCCGCTCCGACTGCGCGCCGCTCAACGCGCTCTGCGCCGCGGTGCTGGATTCAGGTGCTCGCGTGCGCGTCCTGCGCGACCCCACGCGCGGCGGTGTCGCCACGACGCTCAATGAATTTGTGGAGGGCGGCGAGCTCGGCATAGTGCTGGATGAGGCCGCGATACCCGTGCACCCCGGCGTGCAGGCCGCGTGCGACATGCTGGGCCTTGACCCGCTTTACTGCGCGAACGAGGGCAAGCTTCTCGCCGTCACGGCGGCGGAGGACGCGCCGCGCGTGCTTTCCGCCATGCGCGCAACGGAGGTTGGGAAAAACGCCGCCGTCATCGGCACGGTCACGGCGGACTGCCCCGGCCGCGTCGTGATGGACACGGCCTTCGGCGGGCGGCGCATATTGCAGAAGCTTGCCGGGGCGCAGCTCCCGCGCATCTGCTGACGCGGCAAAATTTACACCGTATATTTCCGGAGATCCCGGGTTTTATAATAGCAAAGCAGTAATATTCCAACGTAATATTCAACAAAGAGGTGAAATGAATGCAGGAGTACAAGCGCATCGACATCACGAGTGAGCAGATCGTACCCATTGCAGAGAGGATGAGGAAGGACGGCAGGTATCTTGTCATGATACATGCCTTCATCGACAAGGACGGGCGTATGGACGTCTCATACGACTACGCCGTTGAGGCGGTGATCGAATCCTATCATGTGGTGGGTGAGATGAAGCTTCCCACGCTCAGCGGCGTGTACGATACGGCCGCCGAGTGGCCCGAGAGGGAACTGAACGAGCTGTTCGGCATCGAGTTTGAGGGGCTGGACGTCTCCAAGCGGCTGTTTCTGCCGGAGGACATGCTTGAAACGCAGGGCAAGGGCCAGATAATGGTCACGCCGCTGAAAGAGCTTGTCGAGAAGAACATCAAGTAAGGAGGGCACAGAGTATGAGCTATATAGTTCCCATCGGTCCGTACCATCCCGCCCTGGAGGAGCCGATACACGCAAAGCTTATCACCGAGGGCGAGCTTATCCGCGACGCCGAGGTTTTCGTCGGCTATAACCACCGCGGCATAGAAAAGCTCGCAACGGAGCGCAACGCCATACAGACGCTCGTCCTGGTCGAGCGCGTGTGCGGCATATGCTCGCACTCGCACGCGCTGACCTATGCCATGGCCGTCGAGGCCATCAACGGCGTCACGGTGCCCAAGCGCGGCGAATATATCCGCGTCATCACGGCTGAGCTTGAAAGGCTCCATTCCCACTTTCTGTGGATGGGCATCGCCTGCCACATCATCGGCCACGACAGTCTTTTCATGCACATCTGGGACGTGCGCGAGATAATCATGGACCTGCTTGAAAAGCTCAGCGGCAACCGCGTCAATTACGGCATGGTCACCATCGGCGGCTCCCGCCGCGATATCGACGACGACCTCAGACGTGAGATCCTCGCCGGGCTTGAAAAGCTCAAGGCCCCCACGGACAGGATCGTGGAGATCTGCCTCACGGATAAGACCATCGCCCTGCGCACGAAGGGCGTGGGCGTTCTGCCGAAGGAGGACGCCATCCGCATGGGTGCCGTCGGCCCGCACGCAAGGGCCTCCGGCGTGAAGATAGACGTAAGGCGCGACGCGCCCTACTGCTCGTATGAGGACTTTGACTTCGACGTGCCCACCGTTGACAGCGGCGACGTGTTCGCCCGCGTCGTCGTGCGCGCGCTGGAGTGCTATGAAAGCATAAAGATAATCCAGCAGGCGCTGGAGAAGCTGCCTGACGGGCCCATCAACCTCGGCAACAAGCTCGTGAAGATACAGCCGGGTCAGGCCGTCGCCCGCCATGAGGCCCCGCGCGGCCAGCTCAGCCACATGGTCGTGGGCAGCGGCGCTCTCAATAACCACCGTATCAGCATCCACGTGCCCAGCTATAAGAACACCCCCACGGTTCCCTTCATGCTCCGCGGCAACTCCGTCGCGGACGCCGGGCTCATCATCGCCAGCATCGACCCCTGCTTCAGCTGCCTTGACAGGTAAGCCGGGCCATGCACGAGCTTTCGATAGCCAGAGGGATAATCGGCATCGTCTCCGCCGAGGCGGAAAAGCGCGGCTTTTCCCGCGTGCTTGAGATCCGCCTGAGCGTCGGGGAGTATTCCGGCGTCGTGCCGGAATGCCTGCGCGAATTCTTCCCGTATGCCGCCGCGGGCACGGCGGCGGAGGGCGCACAGCTCACCGTCAGCACCGTTCCGGCCGAGTTTGAATGTCTCGACTGCGGGTATACGGGCGCGGCCGACAGGCAAAACGCCTGCTGCCCCGAATGCCGCGGCACAGCGCTGCGCATGACGCGCGGGCGTGAGTTCTATGTCGATAGTCTCCGGGTGGACGACGGCTGACGCGTCGGACCGCCGCAAGCAGAATAAGCGGCGGGCACGCCCTGCCCGCCACAAAGAAAGGAGAGGTTTTCTCTTGCAAAAAACGAAATTCCCCGCCGTACTGAGCACCTTCGTCATCTGCTACCTGTTCTGGATACTGCTCACGTGGAGCTTTTCCGCGCAGGAGCTGGCCGCCGGCGCGATAGTCAGTCTCGCCGTGGCCCTGTTTTCGGCAAGATTTTTCATTCATGAAAAAGCCTTCCGCTTTTTCAACCCCGTCCGGCTCTTCACCGGGCTTGTGTATACGCTCATCATCTTCCCGTGGGAGCTGCTCAAGGCGAACTGGGACATGGCCAAGCGCTGCTACGGCGGCTGCAAAAACGTGAACCCCGGCCTTGTCAAGGTTCCCGTCGAGCTTGAGGGCGACTACGCGCAGGCGCAGCTTGCAAACTGCATCACCCTCACCCCCGGCACCATCACCATGGATATCACCGAGGAGGACGGGCAGATGTACTATTACATCCATTGGATCGACGTGACCTGTGACGGCGCAGAGGCCGGTGAGGTCATAAAGGGCCGCATGGAAAGATGGCTAAGGAGGATATGGAAATGACAGATATGATCGTTTTTGCCGTTTTCTTCGGCCTTTTGGCGATAATGAATCTCTACAGACTGGCAAAGGGGCCGACGGCGGCGGACAGAATGGTCGCCGCGGACGCCGCGGATATATGCATGGCCTGCGCGATGGTGCTCTTCTCGCTGTACAGCGGCAGGGGGATATACCTTGACATCGCCATCATCAGCGCCATGCTCGGCATCATCAACACCATGCTCGTCGGCAGATATCTCGATAAGGGGAGGTGGCTTTACCATGCTGAGGATAATCATTGACGTTCTCATCGCCGTGGGCGCGTTCTTCGCGCTTGCCGGCACGCTGGGCATCCTGAAAATGCCCGACACCTTCTGCCGTATGCAGGCCAGCACCTGCATCACCACCATGGGCGTTATCGGCGTGGGTCTGGGCGGATTGCTGTACGCCATCTTCATCATGGGCAGCCCCGCCACGGCGGTGAAGGTCTGCGTCATCGTCGCGCTCGTCCTCGCCACGAACCCCGTCGGCGCGCACGCCATTGCAAAGGGCGCGTATCAGGCCGGTATCCGCCCCGAAAAGAAAATGGAAATCGACGATTACAGGAGGGATTTCGATGAATAACCTGCTTGTTGTCCTTGACATTCTCACGGTCTCCGGCGCTGTCGTGTGCGCCATCATCGCCAGCTCCTGCAAGAAGCTTCTCAGCTCCGTCGTCGCGCTGGGCGCAACGGGCATCTTCGCCGCCGCGTCCTTCCTCGTGATGCACGCGCCCGACGTCGCCATATCCGAGGCCGCCGTCGGCGCGGCGCTCAGCCCGCTCATATTCATCGTCACTCTCAAAAAGATAAGAGGAGGCGACGACAAATGAAGAAATTCCTCACTTGGGTCTCCATGGGCGTGTTCCTCTTCGCGGGCGTTTACGCCAGCATCACCATGGCGCGTATGCCCCGCACCTATGACGGCGCGTCGGCCGCCCCCTCGGTGTACGAGCTTCAGCAGGACCCCGCCGCCTATGACGACACCGCGGCCGACGGCGCGGCGGCGGCCATCGTGCAGCAGAACCTTGACAGGACGCACGCCGTCAACGACGTCACATCCATCGTCTTTGACTTCCGCGGCTATGACACCATGGGCGAGGCGTTCATCCTCATCACTGCGGTCGCCGGCTCTTCCGTCATAATATACAGCAGCACAAAAGAAACGAAAAAGGAGGAGGACGGTCAAAATGAAAAATGACAACATCGTCATCAAGCGCATCATACAGCGCTGCGGCTGTGACATGGTGCTGCCGCTGACGCTGGTGTACGTGTTCTACCTCATTCTTCACGGGCACCTCTCCCCCGGCGGCGGCTTTCAGGGCGGCGTGCTCGTCGTCGCGGTCATCATACTCATCTATCTCGGTCACGGGTACGAGACGACCTGCCGCGCCATCAGTCCGCGCCTCATGCACGACTCGGAGGGCTTTGCCTCCATCCTGTATATCGCGCTTGCAATGCTGGGCGTCGTGTGCGGCGTGAACTTCTGTCAGAACGTCCTCTATTATCAGGGCAATATCGGCGAGCTTTTCAGCTCCGGTACCGTTTTGTGGATGAACCTGACCGTCGGCATGAAGGTGTTCACCGGTATCGCGGCGCTGTCGCTCTCCATGCTGGGCCTGCTGTCCGCGCGCGACGTAGACAACAAGAAATGAGGTGCACGATATGATAACTTTCAACTACATCGCGTCTTTCTTCCTTATCGCGCTCGGCTTTTACACGATAATCACCAAGTATAACCTCGTCAAGACCGTCATCGGCCTCGGCATCACCGACTACGGCGTGAACATTCTCATCATCTCCATCGGCTTCAACCCCGGCGGCACCGCCCCCATCTTCACCCCCGGTGAGCTGACCCCTGCGAGCTATTTTGTCGATCCCATCCCGCAGGCGCTCACGCTGACGAGCATCGTCATCGGCGCGTGCACCACGGCAATGGCCCTCGCCCTCGTGATGAAGCTTGAGGAGAGCTACGGCACGCTTGACACCAGAGAGATAAGGAGGCTGAGAGGATGAGCTTTTTTGACTATCACCACTTCCCGGTCTACTCCATAATGGTGCTTTTCCTCGGCGCGTTCCTCATCGTCATGTTCGGTAAAAGCAAGGCGTTCAGAAATACCGTCGCCTTCCTCGCCGTCTCCGCGTCTCTCGCGTGCATGATCGCGCTCATAAAGCCCGTTTTCCTTCAGGGCGAGATAATCGCCTACTGGATGGGCTCGCGCTCCATTGCGGGCGGCTATGCCATCGGTATCGCGCTTGAGGTCGATGCGCTCAGTCTGTTCTTCGGGCTTCTTATCTCCGCGGCGGTGTTCGTCTCGTGCGTGTACTCGCTTCAGTACATGGATCATGACGACAATGTGCCGCAGTACTACACGCTCTTCCTCATGCTCGCGGGCGGCGTTATGGGCCTTGTGCTCACGGGCGATATCTTCAACATGTTCATCATGGTGGAGATCCTCACCTTCGCCGCCGTCGCGCTGACGGCCTTCCGCAACAAGGCGCACGGCGCGCTTGAGGCCGCGTTCAAGTATATGGTCGTGGGCTGCATGGGCTCGACCTGCGTGCTCGTGGGCATCATCATGCTCTACGCGCAGCTTCACACGCTCAACTTCGCCCAGCTCTCCGCGCTCGTTCCCGGCAACATCAATAACTCCACGAAGCTGGCCTTCGCGCTTTTGTACATAGGCTTCTCCACAAAGGCCTTCATCGTGCCCTTCCATCCCCTCGCCGCCGACGCGCACGGCGCGGCCCCCGCGTCCATATCCGTGCTCATCTCCGGCGTGCTGACGAAGTCCGGCATTTACGGCATCATACGCCTGACCTACTTCCTGTTCCAGACCATGGGGCTCGGCTCGTTCCAGTTCCTTCTGGTGTTCGTGGGCAGTGTGAGCATGTTCGTGTGCGTGACGATGGCGCTTGCCCAGCATGACTTCAAGCGACTTCTCGCCTACCACAGCATTTCGCAGATAGGCTATGTGCTGACGGCCGTGGGTCTGTGCACGGGACTTGGCTTCTCCGCCGGGCTTTATCACGCCATGAACCACACGCTTTTCAAGGGGCTTCTGTTCCTTGCCGCGGGCGCGGTGCTCTATCAGACCGGCACCACCGACCTCGACGAGCTTGGCGGCCTTTCAAAGAAAATGCCGTGGACGACGGGACTGTTCCTCGTCGGCGCGTTCTCCATCAGCGGTCTGCCCCCCTTCAATGGCTTCGCCTCAAAGTGGATGATCTACCAGGCCACGTATGAGAAGGCCGCGGAGACGGGCAATATCGGCTTCCTCCTCGTGACGGTCATCGCGCTCGTCACCTCCGTGCTGACTCTCGCCTCCTTTGTCAAGGTCAGCCAGTCCGTGTTCTTCGGGCGGCTCCCGGCGAAGTTTGAAAACGTCACCGAGGTCAGGCCCAGCATGATCATCGCCATGTGCATCTTCGCCGTGCTGTGCGTCGCCACCGGGCTCTTCCCCAGCTTCGTCACCCGCTTCGTGACGGAGCCCGCTGCGCGCGCCGCGTTCAGCGTCGTGCAGTATATCGACGCCATGATGGGCACCGGCTACGCCGCCACAGTCATGGGTGAGGATCTGCCCATCGTCGCCACCGTGTCGTTCACGCAGGTCGGCTATTGGAGTCCCGTGTCGTGGCTGCTGGTGCTGTGCATCACGCTTCTCGCCGTCACCATCGTCGCCGTATCCGCGCGCTATGACTGTGTCAGCCAGAGCCGCGGCGAAGCCGTCGAGGCCAAGTACGACCTCTTCTTCGGCGGCGAAGAGAGCGTCTACTCCCAGGTCGGCGGGGGCGACCTCTTCTGGGGCTTCAAGCATAACTGGCGGCACTATTTCGACTTCATGCACAGGCTGCACAGCGGCGTCGTCAACGACTATGCCCTGTGGGCGGCTGTGGCGCTGTCGCTTGCGATAGTGTTCATCCAGATAGTTCTTTAAGGAGGTGGGAAGTATGACATTGGTTTTGACTGCCCTGCAATATCTCGGCTACATTCTGATTTTCCCCGGCTTCCTGTTCTGCTTTCTGGCCGGTATGCTTCTCACCGGTATCGACCGCAAGCTGGTCGCCAAGATGCAGAAGCGCGTCGGCCCGCCCGTTCTCCAGCCCTTTTATGACTTCTTCAAGCTCTGCGGCAAGGAGACCATTCTCCCCGCCGCCGCGTCAAAGACGGTCTTTCTCGCCGCGCCCCTCGTGGGGCTGGCCGCGCTCGTGGTTTTGCAGCTTTTCATCCCCATCCACGGCTGGGCGGCTTTCTCCGGCATGGCGGATATCATCGTCATCCTCTATCTGCTGCTCATCCCGGCCATGTCCGTGATGCTCGGCGGCGCGGCCTCCGGCTCGCCCTATGCCGGCGTCGGGCTCAGCCGCGAAATGGTCACCGTTATCTCGTGTGAGCTTCCCCTTGTGCTGGTGCTGCTGGCCGTGGGCAAGGTCGCCGGGGGCGATTCCGTCACCTTCTCGTTCACGAGGATCGCCGAGTACCAGCTTGAAAACGGCAGTCTCATCACCCACGCCAGCCTCATCCCCGCCGCACTCGCCTTCCTTCTCATCATCCCCGGCGAGACGGGCAGCCACCCCTTCGACACGGCCGAGGCCGAGACGGAGATCTGCGAGGGGCTTCTGGCCGAGTACAGCGGCGCGCCGCTTGCGGTGTATAAGCTCTGCCACAGCATCAAGCTTCTCACCATGACCAGCCTCTTCACTGCGCTTTTCCTCGGCGGCATGGGCGGCGGCGCGGCGGCGCTCTCGTCGCTTCTGGGTCTTTCCGGCGGCGCCGCGGGCGGCCTCGGCATCCTCTTTGCCGCGCTCGTCATGTTCCTCGTCTGCCTTGCCGTCACCGCCGTCACCGTCTCCCTTGTCCACGCCGTCACTGCAAGGCTCAAGATAGAGCAGGTTTTCAAGTACTACTGGACCGTCGTGACGGGGCTGGCTGTCATCAGCCTTGTCCTCGCATGGTACGGTCTGTAAGGAGGGGCGAATATGTTCAAAAAACTCATTGCCGAAAGCACCGGCAAGTCGCCGTGGCTGTTCCATATCAACGCCGGCTCCTGCAACGGCTGCGACATCGAGCTTGTCAGCGTGCTCACGCCGCGCTATGACGCGGAGCGCCTCGGCTTCAAGCTGACCGGTTCCCCGCGCCATGCGGATATCGTCGTCGTGACCGGCCCCGTGACGAAGCAGTCTCTCCCGCGCGTGCTGCGCGCGATAGAGCAGGTGCCGGAGCCGAAGTGCATCGTCACCATGGGCTCCTGCCCGCAGTCGGGCAACGTTTTCAAGGGCAGCTACTCCGTGGCCGGCCCGCTCAGCAAGTATGTGCACGTCGATGTGGACGTCGCCGGCTGCGCGCCGAAGCCCGAGGCCGTCATTGACGCTCTTGCGCTCGCCGCGAAGCTGCTTTCGGAGAAAAGGGGGCAGAAATAATGGATTTCCCGTTTGTTAAAGAGGCCATAGGCCAGCTTTTCAGCAAGACCAGCTGCGCGATGTACCCCGCCGTCCCCAGCGAGGCCGCCCCGAACTACCGCGGCCGCATCGTCTATCACGCGGACAAGTGCATCGGCTGCGGCATGTGTGAGCGCGTCTGCGCAGGCAGCGCCATCACCCGCACGGTGGAAAAGCTCGAGGAGGGCGACAGGATAACGCTGACCTTCAACCTCGGCTCCTGCACGTTCTGCGCCACCTGCGCCGATTTTTGCAGCACCAAGGCGATCGAGTTCACCGGCGACTATCACATGATAGCCACGAAGGAAGAGGACCTTCTCGTCACCGGCAGTCACATCCGCCCCGCGAGGAAGCCTGCCGCGCCCAAGCCCGCCGCCCCGGCCGCGGGTGCCGCAAGCCCTGCTCCTGCGGAGAGCGCCGTCTCCCCCAGAGATGACGGCAAGCCCGTCTGCGACGAGGCTAAATGCGTCCACTGCACCCTCTGCGCCAGAAAGTGCCCGCAGGGCGCGCTTGAGGTCGATCGCGCCGCAAAGACGTGGAAGTGCAGCTATGACGACTGTGTCGCCTGCGGCGCCTGCGCCGCGGCCTGCCCGAAAAAGGCCATCGTCATGTAATATTTCCGTAAAGCTTTACGCCCTGAACATGCGTTCAGGGCGTAATTTTGCATGTTTATGTTGAGTTGCGGCGGGAAATATAGTAGAATATAGGTTGTTGTGTCTTATATCCCGCTTCTGAAAGGATAGTTCCATGCTCTTCAACTCATACATATTCGTGCTCGGCTTTCTGCCGCTGTGTCTGGCGGGCTATTTCCTGCTCAACCGCGCCGGCTGGAAGCGCGCCGCGCTCATATTCCTTCTCGGCATGTCGCTGTGGTTCTACGGCGCGAACACGCCCAAATACCTCATCCTCATCGTCTCCAGCGTGCTTGTCAACTACGGGTTCTACAGGCTCTCCGCCGCCATATCCGGGGATAAGCTGCGCCGCGCCGCGAAGATCGCCGCCGTGGCCGTCAACCTCGGCGTGCTGTTTTACTTCAAGTATTACGACTTCTTTGCCGAGACGGTCAATTCCATCTTCCGTTCCGACTGGACGCTGCGGCATGTCGTGCTTCCGCTTGGCATCAGCTTTTTCACCTTCCAGCAGATATCCTTTGTCGTGGACGCCTTCAACGGCGAGGTGAAGGACTGCTCCCTGCTCGACTATGCCTGCTTCGTCACCTTCTTCCCCCAGCTTATCGCCGGCCCCATCGTCACCCATGACGAGCTTGTTCCTCAGCTCCAGGACGATTCGCGCAAGCGCTTCAACTGTGAAAATTTCGCGCGCGGCGTGTACATCTTCGCCATCGGTCTGGCCAAGAAGGTACTCATTGCCGACAACCTCAACCGCGCCGTTCTCATGGGCTACAGCTACATTGCCTACGGAAGCTGGGACGTCATGGACAGCACGAACTGCCTCATTGTCATGCTGTCCTACACCCTGCAAATGTACTTTGATTTCAGCGGCTACAGCGACATGGCCATCGGCCTCGGCAAAATGTTCAATATCGACCTGCCGCAGAACTTCAACTCGCCCTATAAGGCGCTCACCATTCTTGACCACTGGAAGCGCTGGCACATCACCCTCACGCGCTTTCTCACGAAGTATATCTATATCCCCCTCGGCGGCAGCCGCCGGGGCGAGGCGCGCACCTATCTCAACATCATGATCGTCTACCTGCTCAGCGGCCTGTGGCACGGCGCGGGCTGGACGTATGTGTGCTGGGGCGCGCTGCACGGGCTTTTCTGCGTCCTCACGCGCTGGGGCAAGCGCGTCTTTGCGCGCATCCCCAAGGCGCTGAACTGGTTTATCACCTTCCTTTTCATCAACCTCGGCTTCATCATCTTCCGCGCGGACAGTCTCGGTCAGGCGTTTTCCGTCATCGGGCGCATATTCAGCTTCGACTTCGGCCCCGTGCATCCGGATATCTACAGCGGCTTCCAGCTCACGGAGGTCATGCTGCCCCTGTCGAAGCTTCCGTTCATCGGCCGCTTTGTCTACTGGCCGCCCATGATGATGCTGCTTTTCCTCGCCGTGTGCATGTTCATCGTGCTCGTGCCGAAAAACGCGTATGAAAAGATGCAGCGGCTTCAGCCGCGCCCGCTCGCGCTCATCGGCGTGCTCATTCTGCTCGTCTGGTGCATCTTCTCCTTCGGCACCGTCAGCGCGTTTCTGTATTTCAACTTCTAAAGGGGGCGGACGAATATGAGCTTCAAAAAATGGGTCGTGTGCTTTGTCTCCCTGTTTGCCGCCGCGCTTGTGCTGCTCGGCTCCGTGACCGTGGTCATCGACCCCTTCTTCCATTACCACGCGCCGCTTCCCTTCCTCCAGTATGACATATTCTATCAGCGCTATCAGAACGACGGCATCGTCAAGCACTTCGACTATGACGCCGTCATCACCGGCAACAGCCTGTGCGAAAACTTCAAAAGCTCCGAGCTGGACGCGCTTTTCGGCACGCATTCCATAAAGGTGCCCTTCTCCGGCGCAAGCAGCAAGGAGCTTGACCTGAACGATCGCGCCGCCATAAAGGCCAACAGTGATATCCGCCTCATCGTCATGGATATCGACTGCGACAATCTCATCTCCGACAAGGATATGATGAGCTATGACGCCGACGATTACCCCAGCTTTCTCTACGACAATGACCCGTTCAACGATGTGAAGTACCTCTTCAATAAGAGCATTTTCAAGACCTCGCTCGACACCGTGAGCTACACCCTCGCCGGGAACAAGACCACCAGCTTTGACGACTACAGCTTCTGGGATACGCCCGATCAGCCCTATGGCCGGGATCTCATCCTTGCGACCTATTCCCGCCCTGATGCCGCCGGTGAGACGCTGCATATGACCGCCGCGGACGCCGAACTCGTCACCGGCAACATCACGCAGAACATCCTTGAGACCGCGCGCGCCAATCCCCAGATAGAGTTTTATCTCTTCTTCCCGCCGTTCAGCGTCTATTACTGGGATAAGCAGCAGCGCCTCGGCACGCTTGAGCGCCAGCTTGAAGCGCAGCAGCTCGCTGTTGAGCTCATGCTCGAGTGCGATAACATCCATCTCTTCTCCTTCATGGACGAGTTCGGCCTTGTCACGGACTTTGACCGCTATAAGGACTATATCCACTATGACAGCCGCGTCAATTCCTGGATGCTTGAGTGCATGGCCTCGGGTGAGCACCGCCTCACGCGGGATAACTACCGCGATTACTTTACGCGCATATACGGCTTCTACACCGCGTATGATTATGACGCGCTCTTCTCCTGAACGGGCGGCAACATATTTCCCCGGTTCTCGCGGATGTATAGGTGTTTTCTGCCCGTCAAAACGTGCCGCGCCCTTGTCGATCGAGGGTAATATTGACACAAACCGGGGTATATGCTATACTATGGGTTAATTTTATAAAAAAGGAGTTGGAAATCCAACAATGGATGATGGCAGTCGATTGCCGTGGATAATATCCGTATTGCTGCTGCTTTGCGCCATGTATTTTGCCGTCGCGGAGACGTCTATCGCGTCCGCGTCGCACAGCAAGATGAAGGCCGCCGCTGAGCGCGGTGACGCGAAGGCAAAGCGTGCGCTTTACGTGATGGATAATTTTGACCGTGCAATCAGCACTATCCTTATCGGAACCAATATCGTACATATTTCCATCGCCTCTGTCGTCACCGTGGCCGTCACGCGGCTGTGGGGGCTCAGCGTTGTGTCTCTCAGTACGATAATCACCACCATCGTCGTGTTCTTCGCCGGGGAAATGCTCCCGAAGAGCGTGGCGAAAAAGTACCCGGAGCGCTTCGCTAAAGGCTGCGCCGGGGTGCTCATATTTTTCATGAAGGTGTTCGGCCCCCTGTCAAGCCTGCTCACGGCGATAGGTCAGGCCGCCGCCCGCCTCACGCATGGCGAGGCCGAGGCCTCCGTCACCGAGGATGAGATCTACGATATAATAGAGGACATGACGGAGGAAGGCAGTCTCGACGAGGAACAGGGGGATCTTATCTCCTCCGCGCTCCAGTTCGGTGACGTCACCGTTGAAAGCGTGCTCACGCCGCGCGTCGATCTCGCCGCGGTGGATATTTCGTCAAGTCATGAGGATATCCTCGCCTATATCAAGGATCAGCCGCACAGCCGCCTGCCCGTGTATGAGGGCAGCATCGACAATATCATCGGCATCCTCCAGATCCGCACCTTTATCAAGGCCTATCTCCGGCAGGGCAACTCGCTGGATATCCGCCCGCTGCTGGATGAGGCATACTTCGTCCATCACAGCACGAATATAGATGAGCTTCTGCCCATCATGTCCCGCCGCAAGCTCAACATGGCCGTCGTCACCGACAATTACGGCGGCACGCTGGGCATCGTCACGGTCGAGGACATATTGGAGGAGCTCGTCGGTGAGATCTGGGATGAGGAGGACGTCGTGGAGGAGCCTGTCGTGCTCCAGCCCGACGGCAGCTATATCGTGGACGCCGACGAGTCCGTCAGCGACGTGCTTGAGCTTTTCGGCTATGAGGATCCGGAGGGCGACGAGGAGCTTGTCAACACGCTCATGGGCGAGTGGGCTTATGAGCAGTTCACGGCCATTCCGAAGCCCGGCGACAGCTTCACCTATCACCGGCTGAAGGTCACCGTTTCCGAAATGGCGCATAACCGTATTCTCCGGCTGAAGGTCAGCCTTATTCCCGATAATGAGGAAGGGGGCGGCGCTCAGTGACGTTTTCCGATGTTCTTGTGTTCGCCGGCATTTTCCTGTGCCTGTGCCTTTCAAGCTTCTGCTCCGCGTCGGAGATGGCATTTTCCTCCTGCAATCTTCTCCGCCTCGAAAACGCGCGCGACGCCGGCTCAAGGCGTGCCCGCGCCGCCGTGTATATTGCGGAGCATTTTGACGATGCGCTCAGCGCCATCCTCATCGGCAACAATCTTGCAAATATCGGCTCATCCTCGCTGGCATCAGTCGCCGTCATTCTCATCACCGGCAGCGACGGTTACGCGTGGGTGTCCACCGTGGCTATCACGCTTCTCGTCATAATCTTCGGCGAGACCATGCCCAAGATCACCGCCAAGCAGAACGCGAACAGCACGGCCCTCAAGAATGCCTATGCCGTGCGCGGCATGATGATCATCTTCTACCCGCTCGTTTGGGTCGTCGTCATGCTCATCAAGCTCATCACCATGGGCATGAAGCCCGACGGCTCCGCCGACAGCGCGGATGAGGCCGTGGAGGAGCTCCAGTCCATTATCGAGACCGCCGAGGACGAGGATGTGCTCGACGAGGATCAGTCTGAGCTTGTTCAGGCCGCCATAGACTTTTCCGAGACCTCCGCCATGGACGTCATGACGGCGCGCGTGGACGTTCAGGCCATAGATATCGAGGACGATTGGGACGATATCCTCGCCATTATCGAGGATGCGCCCTATACCCGTCTGCCCGTGTATGAGGGCAGTATCGACAATATCATCGGCATTCTCTACCTCAATCATTTCCTCAAGGCCATGGCGGACAACGGCCATGCCGACATCCGCAAGCTGCTCATGCAGCCGTGCTATGTCTATAAGACGATGAAGCTCCCCGCGGTCCTCGCGCAGCTTCGCAAGGCCAAGCAGCACCTCGCCGTCGTCTCCGACGAGTATGGCGGCACGCTGGGCGTTGTATCGATGGAGGATGTGCTTGAGCAGATCGTCGGCGACATCTGGGATGAGAGCGACACGGTCGAGCCGGAGGTCGTTCAGCATACCGACAGCGAGTATGAGCTGGACGGCTCCATGGTGCTTTCGGACTTTCTGGAGCTTGTCGGCATCAATGAAAACGACTTTGACGCCGAGAGCAACACCGTCGGCGGCTGGACGCTTGAGATGTTCGGCGGCTTCCCGCAGGAGGGCGACAGCTTCACCTTCCGCAATCTCACCGTCACGGTGCTGTCCATGGACGGCCGCCGGGTGGAGCGCGTGCTTGTGAAGGTCAGCCCCTCCCCGGACGCGGAAAAATGACCCCTCTTACCGCGTGAGTCGAATAATGTGAACTTCGCCGCAGAAGCCTTGACACGTCAATGCCTCTGCGGCGGTCTGTTTTGATACGTAGGTTTTATCGCGGCGCTGTTGCACAGCGCCGCTTCGACTTTCCTCCCGGCACGTTATCTGTTCCCCCCAGCGCTGCTTTGCGTCCTTTCAAGCTCTCCCTGCCGCCGCTTGGCTTTCGCCCGTGTGTTTCCTGCTGGCCGGATTCTTTGCGGCATTAGTTCTTTCTTCCTGCCTCGCGCGGGCTTACGCCCATGTGTTTCCTACTGTCCTGTTTCTTTGCGGCGTAAGTTCTTTTTTGTCTGCCCAGCGCGGGCTTTCGCCCGCCGCTGCTGCCGGGGCTGCTTTGCCCTGCCGCACAGCGCCGCATTTGCATATTGCCGCATTTTGTCGAGAAAAACTTTCCTTCTAGGTATTGACTTCTGCCGCCGCGTGTGCTAATATATATAAGCTAAATGAATATCGCGGGGTAGAGCAGCTGGTAGCTCGTCGGGCTCATAACCCGGAGGTCGTTGGTTCAAATCCTTCCCCCGCAACCAAATCGAGCGGATGTAACTGATTTCAGTTACATCCACTTTTTTTGCTTAAATGTATTGACAAGGGTATTATTCGTTAGCGTATGCCTGGAGCATTTTCTTTTGGTTGGCGATTGAGTTACTTTCCCTATCCGTATTGTCGTCTCGGCTGAGGCGGCAATACAGGGCGGTAATGCCGGTTACTTGCTTTTGCTTTTTATTCG
>OLXC01000209.1_pt1 | contig 21541 bp, 20 predicted proteins | sample 1673851 | NCBI WGS metagenome assembly OLXC01 (sample SAMEA103958130, study PRJEB25191) | human gut metagenome | biome: human-associated habitat [ENVO:00009003]; feature: intestine environment [ENVO:2100002]; material: feces | place: Germany | collected 2013/2015
ATACGTCAAATCCGCGTATTCCGACCATAAACGTGAAATGGGAAAGGCTCGTAAATGCCCTGGTGATTACGCGAAAATAAAGTAATAAAAATTACGGAGGAAAGTAGCATGAGTCAATATCTCAAAATCTCGCCCGAAGTGCAGTTTGCACTTGACAACAATCGCCCCGTGGTTGCGCTGGAATCCACGATAATCTCCCACGGTATGCCCTATCCGCAAAACGTGCAGACCGCCGAAACTGTGGAAAGCATTATCCGCGACAACGGTTGTGTACCTGCCACGATTGCAATCATCAACGGCGTTATGACCGTAGGTTGCACCGCGGAAGAAATCGACATGCTCGGTCGCGCAGGCACAAGCGTACCCAAGGTTTCCCGTCGTGACCTGCCCGTGGTAATCGCAAGCGGCAGCATGGGTGCGACAACCGTCGCAACCACAATGTACATCGCTCACCTTGCAGGTATCGACGTGTTTGCAACGGGCGGTATCGGCGGCGCACACCGCAACAGCGAAAAGACAATGGACATTTCCGCCGACCTTGACGAACTGCAACAGACAAGCGTAATGGTGGTTTGTGCAGGCGCAAAGTCCATTCTCGACATCGGCTTGACCCTTGAGTGTCTCGAAACGCGCGGCGTACCCGTCATCGGTTACCGCACCAACGATATGCCTGCGTTCTACACCCAAAAGAGCGGTTTCCGCGTTGATTACCGTCTGGATACCCCCGAAGAAATTGCCAAGGCTTACGCAGTCAAAAAGGCAATCGGTATGCAGGGCGGCATGCTGGTAGTCAACCCCATTCCCGACGCATATGCAATGGACAGCGACTACATCAACGAAAACATCAACCGCGCCGTTGCCGAAGCGGAACACTTGGGTATTCACGGCAAGGAAACAACGCCTTATTTGCTTGACAAAATCCAGAAACTTACGGGTGGCAGAAGCCTTGAAGCCAACATCCAATTGGTGTACAACAACGCTCGCCTCGCCAGCGAAATTGCCAAAGCGTTGCACTGACAACAGCATTGTGCGCAACGATACGTCAAAATGCCACATACAAAAGTCCGCGTGAACAGCGGACTTTTTACTTTTCTGCCGCAGCCAGGAATGGTCGACCTCATAATTACAACAGGTTTTTTAGCCGTCGCCAACAACCTTGGAGATGTTTTTCCGTTCTTTCGGGTGGACGTTCGCTCGGTGTACGCCCGCGCAAATTTTTTTGTCAACTCTTTGCTTGTCGGTTTGTCTGTCGTTTGTCAAAACGATTGACTTTTTTCGGCGACGGTACTACAATTGCTTAGCAATACCGAAAACGGTGTACATTGTCAAAGCAACGGCTGCCGCGTTTCGTCTGTCGCTTAAAAAACGTATTCTGCCGCATCGCACGAGGTCGGCAAACTGAATCGTCAATTATTTTAAGAAGGTTTACTTATGATCAATGTCGTATTGGCAATAGCAATAATGTTGCTGCTCGGGCTGCTGTCCACGCGCCTGATGAAACTTGTCGGTCTTCCCAACGTTACCGGCTACCTTATAGTCGGGCTTATCATCGGACCGTACGCGCTGAAAATAATTACCGAGGATGTCTACAATCAGATTGAAATTCTGTCCAGTATCGCGCTCGGGTTTATCGGGTTCAGTATCGGCGTGGAATTCAAACTGTCGCACGTCAAGGAAATCGGCGCAAAAGCCGTAACAATTACGTTCTTTCAGGCTCTGTCTGCAACGCTGTTTGTTGACGTGATCCTTGTTGCGACGGCGTTTTTTACCGGTATGCAAACTTACGAGGCAATCGTTCTCGGCGCAATAGCGACGGCAACTGCACCTGCGGCAACGCTTATGGTAGTGCGCCAGTATCACGCAAAGGGTATTGTCACCGACACGCTTTTGCCCGTAGTCGCGCTTGACGACGCCATAGGGCTTATTGTCTTTGCCGTTTCCAACAGCATTGCGCTGAGCCTTGCCAGCGGCAGCGCGGTAACGTTCTGGAATCTTGCCGTTGTGCCCGTGGTGGAAATACTGATGTCGCTTGTCGTTGGCGCACTTGTCGGCTTGTTACTGGCTATCGTACCTCGCTTTTTCAAGTCGCGAGACAACAGGCTTATCGCAACTGTGTTTGCCGTGTTTGCTTGCCTGGGGCTTTGCACGCTGTTTGAGTATCTCGAACAAAATTACAACTTCCCCTTTACTCTGTCCGACCTGCTTGTGTGCATGATGGCAGGCGCGGTGTTTGTCAATGTGCGTAAGGAAGCCGCCCAGATGATGGAAGGCACCGACCACTGGACGCCGCCTATCCTTATGTTGTTCTTTATTCTGAGCGGTGCGGAACTTAACGTAGCAACCTTCTTCGGAAACCCGAAACTGCTTATTTGCATTTTGCTGTACCTTGTGGCACGGTGCCTGGGCAAATATCTCGGCGCAAGGCTCGGCGCGACAATCACCAAGGCCGACCCGATGGTGCGCAAGTATCTTGGCATTACGCTGTTTCCGCAGGCAGGCGTAGCGATAGGTATGGCAACCATGTGCAAACAGGAATTTACCAAAGCGGGATTGGAAAGCGTGGGCAGCGGCATTGTTACAATCACAATGTGCGCAGTGATGGTGTACGAACTGCTTGGTCCCGTGCTTACCAAGTGGGCACTCGGACGCGCGCGCGAAATAGACCCGAAGTTGCTTAGTCCGCGCAAGTTTAATGCGGCAAAGGCAACTGCAGTCGCAGACGGCGCAGTGTCGGTTGAAAATGCAAATAACGCCGACAACAATGCAAACGGTGAGGTTGCTACTACAGCGGAAAACGGCGCAAGCGAGCAAACGCTTGAAAGTAACGACAATACAAGCGGCGGAGAGAACAAATGAAAAAATCTACGATGTACGACCTTATGCGACAGTCGGAACTGATGGACGACGACGGCATGGACATAGAGGAAGCGCAACGCGAGGACAATCGCACCGACGCACAGAAGTTTAAGGAATCTTATAAGGATTTTTATACAGATATTAAAATCAACATCAGCGAAGACTGGTAACCAAACGGCGCATATTGGCGCATCTAGCCGCTACGTTCTCTCAATCACTTGGTTGCGTACGCTTTAGTACGCGCCCTCGTGCTTGCTCGACAGTTGCGGCTATCTACGCCAATCTGCGCCGTTTGGTTTATTTTTTTTTGTTTTTTATACAATAATGTACTTTTGCGGCGGACGTCCTGTTGCACGTATCTGCACTTGTCTGCGTCGTTTGGTTGTATTTGGGGTCGGATTTTAGCAGTATATCGCAACTGCCACCCTGTTGCCGCCCTACGCACCAATCTGCGCCGTTTGGTTGTACCTTTTTTTCTGAACAAAAATGTACTTTTTCGTCGCATTTTTTTTTGAAAAGTATTGAATTTTTTGCGGAGCTGTGTTACAATACCTTTTGTAATAGCCACGAAAAGTTAATAGGCAGGTTTCTTTAAGATGTGACCGCGCCTATTTTTTTAAGGTTATTCCCTCGCCACTTCCCTGTTGCGGACGTTTTTCTCTGCAACTGACCAAGTAAGATTGTACGCATCGCAATGGGTGCGCTTGTAAAACGATAACTTTGGCTAAGCCGCACAGCGCGCGAGCCGTGTTATAAAAAAATCTTTGGAGGAACAAAATGAAAAAACTCTTTGGCATTTTACTCGCAGTAGTAATGATGTTCAGCGTAGTTGCAGTTCTCGTCGCTTGCGACAGCGGCGAAACGGTAGAAATCGCAGTTGTTACCGACGTAGGACAACTTAACGACGGTGGTTTCAACCAAGGTACTTACGAAGGTGCAAAGGCTTATGCCGAAGCTCACGGAAAGACCTACCAGTACTATCAACCCAAAAACGGCGACAAGGCTACCGACGCAGACCGCATCCAAGCCATGAACGACGCTATCAAAGACGGCGCTAAGGTCATCGTTACGCCCGGTTTCCTGCAAGAAGCCGCTATCCGCGACGTTGCAGGCAAAAACCCCGAAGTTAAGTTCATCTTCATCGACGGTTACCCCGTAACCGCTGAGAAAGGCGGAAAAGAAGTTCTTAAAAACGTTGCAGGTATTTCCTTCAAAGAACAGGAATCCGGTTTCTTTGCTGGCTATGCGGCAGTTAAAGAAGGCTTCACCAAGCTCGGCGGAACGTTCGGCGGCGGCGGAACAAACCCCGCTTGCAACAGATTTGCCAACGGTTACATCCTCGGCGCAACCGAAGCTGCTAAGGAAATGAAGAAGTCCATCGAAATGCGCATCAGTTTCCTTCACGGTAACACCTTCAGCGCTTCTTCCGAACTTCAGGCTCAGATCAACGGCTGGTACGAAAACGGCACGGAAGTAGTGTTCTCTTGCGGCGGTTCCATGGTCAACAGCGTTATCGCAGCGGCAGACGCTAAAAACGGCAAAGTAATCGGCGTTGACACCGACCAGAGCAAACTCAGCGATCGTATCATCACATCCGCAGTCAAGGGTCTTGCAAACTCCGTTAAATGGGCTCTCGGCGAATTCTATGCAGGTAAATGGGAAGCAATCGGCGGCACCGGTACTCAACTTGGCGCAACCGACGACGCAACAGGCCTTCCCACTGCAGCGGCTTCCTGGAAAATGACCAAATTCACGGTTGACGAATACAACGCTTTGCTTGCAAAAGTTAAGGCAGGAACAATCAAAATCAACATTTCCGAATACGACGAAGAAATCACTTGGGTTGAAAAACTTACTGTTAAAGACACAATCGCCGTTACTCTCGAGAAATAATAACGATTGACTTAAAGGAAGGGCAACCTTTTGCCCTTCCTCTTTGTTAATTACTTTGTTTGTGATCGATACGGCTGTTTTTATCCCTCACGGCAGATTGTAATGCTGTCGGATATTTAGAGACGCACACGATTTTTCGCCGACATCCGACCGGAAACAGAAAAGAAATGTTGCGTATTGTCGTTGAAAAACACATACGTATTTATTTTTTGTGACAAAAAAGTAATTAACAAAGAGAAAAAAGTGAATTTATTGCTACAGGCAAGGAGAACAATATGGCGGAAAATACAACAAACGTTGCCACCGCGGAACAATCCCCGTACATAATCGAGATGCGCCACATCACCAAGGTTTTCCCGGGTATTGTTGCAAACGACGACATTACTTTGCAACTGAAACGCGGCGAAATCCACGCGCTACTGGGCGAAAACGGCGCAGGCAAAAGTACGCTTATGAGCGTTTTGTTCGGTTTGTACCAACCCGAGCAGGGCGAAATTCTGAAGGACGGCAAGGTTGTCGACATCAAGGATCCCAACGACGCAAACGCACTGGGAATAGGTATGGTTCACCAGCACTTCAAGCTGGTGGACGTTTTTACCGTGCTGGACAACATCATTCTCGGCGCGGAAGAAACCAAATTCGGATTTATCCAAAAGAAAAACGCCCGCAAAAAGGTACTGGAACTGTCAAAAAAATACGGGCTTAACGTAGACGTCGACGCCAAGGTGGAAGATATTACCGTCGGCATGCAACAGCGTACCGAAATACTCAAAATGTTGTTCCGCGACAACGAAATCCTTATCTTCGACGAACCTACGGCAGTGCTTACGCCGCAGGAAATCGACGAGCTTATGCAGATAATGCGCGACCTTGCCAAGGAAGGCAAGTCTATTTTGTTTATCACGCACAAACTCAACGAAATCATGGCGGTTTCCGATCGGGTGACGGTATTGCGCAAAGGCAAATACATCGGCACCGTAAACACCAAGGATACCACCGTGCAGGAATTGTCCGACATGATGGTCGGTCGTCACGTGCAACTTGCCGTCGACAAAAAGCCGGCAACTCCGGGCGAAGTGGTGCTGGAAGTGGAACACATGTCCATGAAGAGCAAACTTCACCACAAGGACGCCGTTCACGACGTTAGTTTCAACGTGCGCGAGGGCGAAATAGTGTGTATCGCAGGTATCGACGGCAACGGACAGACGGAATTCGTCCACGGTCTGACGGGACTTGACAAACTTGAAAGCGGCACGATAAAACTGTGCGGCGAGGACATCACGCACGCGTCTATTCGTCACCGCAACACCCACGGCATGAGCCACATTCCCGAGGACCGTCACAAACACGGTCTTGTGCTGGATTTTTCGCTTGAACAAAACATCGTGCTTCAACGTTACTTCGAGCCCGACTTCCAGAAAGGCGGCTTCATTAAGTTTGACGAAGTGCGCCGTTATGCCGAGGACCTTATCGACAAATTCGACGTTCGCAGCGGTCAGGGCGCAATCACCAAGGCGCGCAGCATGAGCGGCGGTAACCAGCAAAAGGCAATCGTCGCACGTGAAATGGAACGCGAACACAAACTGCTTGTGGCAGTGCAACCGACCCGCGGACTGGACGTAGGCGCGATAGAATTTATTCACAACGAAATCGTGCGTGAACGCGACAGCGGCAAAGCAATCTTGCTTGTCAGCCTTGAACTGGACGAAGTAATGAACCTGTCCGACCGTATCCTTGTAATGTACGAGGGCGAAATTGTCGGCGAATTCGACCCGAAGCAAATCAGCGTGCAGGAACTGGGCTTGTACATGGCAGGCGCAAAACGTCAGACTGCAAAGGAGGCCACAAATGAATAAGTTTATTGCCTTTTTTGTTGCAATAGGAAATTGGTTCAAGCGCGTGGGCATCGCCATCGGCAAGTGGTTCAAAAATTGGTTTGTACCCGTTGACGGCAAGGCAATCATCCCCGTACGTATCGGCAGATGGGTAAAGTCGCTGTTTGTCAGAACGGACGCCGTGGAAGAACCGCGCCTTAAGACGCTTGCTAGGTCAAACGGCTTCAAAAGCGTGATGTCGTCGGTGCTGTGCATACTGTGCGGTATCATTATCGGTATGATAATCCTGCTTGTCGTCGGGCTTATCAGCAAGGATGTAAAAAGCGGCGACATCGTAAGAGGTCTGCTGATAATCCTTGTCGGACCGCTGTATACCGGCAGCCGTGCGCGTATCGAAATCGGCATAGACCCCTTTACAATCGGCAACATGTTGCTGACGGCAACGCCGCTTATCTGCACAGGCTTGTCCGTGGCAATCGCCTTCAAGACCGGTTTGTTCAACATCGGCGCGCCGGGACAATTTCTTATGGGCACAATGATGTCCATTATCGTGGCGTTGGGTATCCCCGTGACAACCCCGTTCGGCGGATTTTGCGTGTGGCTTCTGGCTCTGCTTTGCGGCATGTTGGCAGGCGCGTTGTGGGGTGCGATACCCGGGTTGTTTAAGGCGCTGCTTGGCGTAAACGAAGTAATAGTGTGCATAATGACCAACTGGATAGCCGCCAACCTTGTAAGTTGGGTATTTTCCGGCTCGCAGTTTATCAACGGTGACGAGGGCAAGACGGGCTACTTGTACAACACTTTCCACAACAACGTGTCCACCCCCAGGTTGCTTATGGACAAGATTTTCCCCGGGTCGTGGGCTGACGGCGGCATTATCATTGCGATTTTGCTTGCTGTTGTAATCTTTATCATTCTCAACAAGACGACATTCGGTTTCGAACTTAAGGCATGCGGCTCCAACCGTAATGCCGCAAAATACGCAGGCATGCACGACAAGCGCAACATCGTGCTGTCCATGGCGATTGCAGGCGCACTGGCAGGCGCAGGCGCGTCGCTGTACTACCTCAACGGCAACACAGAGTTTTATTGGAACACCTACATGAGTTTGCCGAGCGAAGGCTTCAACGGCATACCCATCGCACTTCTTGCAAGCAGCCACCCCGTGGGCGTAATTTTCGCTGCAATCTACATGGCTTTTCTTACGGCAGGCGGCGGCAAACTGGGCAACTTTACGGCGTTTAACAGTTTCATCGCCGACCTTATCATTGCGGTAATCATTTACTTTGCAGGTTTCTCTAATCTGTTCAGACAAATTTTGTCCGGCAGAAAGAAGAAAAACGCAGGCGGCAGCAGTGAAAATACGGACGGCAACGCTCCGGCAACAATTGCACCCGTAACGGCGGAAACGGCGACTGACGGTCAGCCTGCCGCAAAGGAGGAGTAGAAACATGGTATTTTTGATACAGGAATTGTTTAAGTTTCTTATTCCGCTTATGATTGTCGCGCTGGCAGGCGTATTTGCCGAACGCAGCGGTATCATCAACATCGCCCTTGACGGTATGATGATTTTCGGTGCATTTTGCGGCGCGTTGTTTATCTACATTCTGCAGAAAAACGGCGTTTCTGCCGACGGCGGAATGGGACAGTTGTACTACATTCTGGCAATGTTGATTGCGGCGGCAGGCGGCGCATTGTTCTCGCTGCTGTTGGCGTTTTCGGCAATCAACCTTAAGGCGGATCAGACAATCGGCGGCACTGCGCTCAACATGCTTGCCCCCGCGTTTACGTTGTTTTTCATCGACCTGTTGTGTAAGCAGCAGTACATGAACATGCCCTACGGCACAGTAAACTGGTTTATGATCAAAAACCCCGAGCTTGCCGAAAGCGGCAGTTTCCTTGCTGCGTTTTTCGATCAGGCGTACATCTCGACATACCTTATGATTGTGTTGTTTGTCATCCTGTCGATTGTGCTGTACAAGACCAAGTTCGGTCTTAATCTTCGTGCCTGCGGCGAACATCCTCAGGCGGCGGACAGCGTGGGTATCAACGTCAAAAAAATGCGTTACATCGGTACCGTTATCAGCGGTGCGCTTGGCGGACTTGGCGGCTACATTTACGTTGTCAGTTCGGCAAACGGCGCGGTGCAGGGTGACGTGCAGGGCGCGGGCTTCATTGCGCTGGCAATTATGATTTTCGGCAACTGGAAGCCGACCGGAATTGCTTTGGGCGCATTATTGTTCGGATTGCTGAAGTGCATTTCGGCAACCTACGCTTCGCTGGACATCAACGGCGACGGCGAGTTCCTGCTGCGTAACCTTGGGTTGCCAAACTACTTCTACAATATGTTGCCGTACATTGCGGTGCTTGTCGTGCTTGCGTTTACGGCAGGTAAGTCGCGTTGCCCGAAGGCTGAGGGGATTCCGTACGACAAAGGTCAACGTTAGTAACGGCGTATATCGGCGCGTCTTGACGTTGCGTGCTCCGATTTGTGTGAGTTACGTACGCTGAGTACGCGCCTCGCACAAATTGTCGCCAGCCACGCCAATCCACACCAATCTCCGCCGTTACCAAGATATATTAAGTGGTACAATCACGTTTCAGCCAACTGTTGCCACTCTTCACGTCCGTCTGCGCCCTCAGCGGAATCGGCGTGAATTAGCGCAGAAAAGTGTAAATCTTTATGCTGTCAAAAAAGCAGATAAATCGTTAACGGTTTTGCAATCAAAATTTGATACAAAAATTGTTTGGTAGATAATGTTCTATTGCCGGTATTAAATACACCTTACTGTGCTGCAACCAAAGTTTGTTGACGGTATAGTTTTGTTAATGTACAATCCTCAAAAAGCCTTCGCCCTTGGGGAGAAGGTGCCGCGTGGTGGCGGATGAGGGGGCAGCGGTAAACCTTGTCGTAAAAGTTTGCTATCATCGTCTGACAAAATGGAACTTTGACGGAAATCAAGTAAAAGTTTCAACAAAAATTGAAAATCCACACAAAAGAGTGCCTTTATGGTGCTCTTTTTTGTATTTAGTCTTGAAATGCGGCGTACAATGTGGTATAATATTATTTAACTATTGAGGGCGGTTTGTCCGCAACGGAGTGCAAAATGACAATACTTGACGTAATCGAAAAGAAAAAGACCAGGCAGGAACTGACGACGGAAGAAATAAACTTTTTTGTTGGCGGCTACACCGACGGCACAATTCCCGACTATCAGATTTCGTCGCTGCTTATGGCAATTCTGCTCAACGGTATGAGCGACCGTGAAATATTTGATATGACCAACGCAATGCTGCACAGCGGCGACGTCGTTGACATGTCGCACATTCCGGGTATGGTGGTGGACAAGCACAGTACGGGCGGTATCGGCGACAGTACGACGCTTGCACTTGCGCCTATACTTGCGTGCTGCGGCGTTTACGTTGCCAAGATGAGCGGCAGAGGGCTCGGCTTTACGGGCGGTACAATCGACAAGTTGGAATCTATCCCCGGCTTCGATACCGCATTGTCGGAAGAAGAGTTTTTCGACGTGGTCAAAAGCGTCGGTTGTGCCGTAATCGGTCAGACGGCAAACCTTGCGCCTGCGGACAAAAAGTTGTACGCTCTTCGCGACGTAACGGGAACTGTCAACAGTATTCCGCTCATTTGCGGCAGTATCATGAGCAAGAAACTTGCCAGCGGCGCGGACACAATCCTACTTGACGTCAAGTACGGCAGCGGCGCATTTATGCCCGACCCCGAAAGTGCGTTGGAACTTGCCTCGAAGATGGTGGCAATCGGCACGCGTGCCGGCAAACGCATAGGCGCACTTATCACCGACATGGAACAGCCGCTGTCCGACCACGTGGGTAACGCGCTGGAAATTGTCGGCATTATCGACGTACTCAACGGCAAACAGAACCGCCTGTACAATGAAATCAAAGAAGTTGCAATCAAACTTCTTGCGCTTACGGGCAAATACGACGAGCAAACCGCCGAAGCGGCTTTTCAACGTGCAATCGACAGCGGCGAAGCCCTTGCAAAGTTTGCGCAGATGGTGCACGCACAGCACGGCGACGAAAATTACATTCTTCACCCCGAACTGTTTACGCTCGGCAAAATCGACGACACGGTGGTTGCGCCTTGCGACGGCTACGTCACGCACATGGTCGCTGCCGACATCGGCCGCGCGGTTACGCTTCTTGGTGGCGGTCGCATGCAAAAGGGAGAGCCTATTGACTTTTCCGTCGGCGTCGTAATGCAGTGCCAACTTGGCAGCAAGGTGAAAAAGGGCGACGTACTTTGCCGCGTTTACCACAACGGCAAAAATCTCAATGAAGCCAAAAACCTTCTTCGCAGTGCAATCGACGTTACGGCGCAGCCTTGCGCACCGCACAAAATTGCCTATGCCTACGTTGACAAAAACGGCGTAATCAAGTACTGATTCTGCCGTATTTACAAGTGAGAGGTGCGTGTTTGGCAACGATGCTGCTAAAGGTTTTCCCGTAGTAAATTCAATGTCGGCTTGTGCCGTTACGTCATATTGTGCGGAACGAAGTACGTATAGTTGCAAAAATATTTACTGTCCGGATTTTGCAGATTTGTGGTAAAACTGTTGTTGTAACAATTATTTTGTGAAGAAAATATAAAAATTATGGTAAATGTACTGTTAAATTATTACAACTTTGACGGCGAATGGGCGCGAGAAAAACTTACGCCGTATGTGCGAGGAAAGGTGCTTATTATTCCGCTTGCCTTCCGTGAGTGGGAAATAAACGACGAGGTTTCCTGGCAGGCAATCTACGGCGAAGGCGGTGAAAAACACGACAACATCATGCGTCCCTTTTACGCCTACGGCATTGAACCAAGCGACATAAAATGGCTCGATTACTTCGACAAAACCGCCGACCACACGGCGGAACTTGCCGAAGCCGACGTACTTTTTTTTACAGGCGGAATGCCCGAAAAAGCCGTTGCGCGTATCGACGAGCTGGGTTTGCGTGCAACGATACAAAACTTTGACGGTGTTGTTATGGGTGCAAGCGCAGGCGCAATGTTGCAACTGGCGCGTTACCACGTTACACCCGACGAGGACTACGCCGAGTACGGCTTGTACGACGGTCTGGGGCTTGTCCGCGGTATCGACCTCGAAGTGCATTTTCTCGACACTGAATTGCAGAATGCCTGCACCGAGCGTGCGACAGGCGACCTGGGACTGCCCGTCTGCCAGATGTGGCATGAGGGCGGTGTACTTGTGGAAGGCAACAACGTCGTGACGATGGGGCATGTGCGAATAGTAAAGTGATTTTGCAATAGTCCGTGTACCTTTCAGACGTTAAACAACGTTATTTGGGGTAACCATAAACTAAAAATACGACAAAATCAACAAAAGCAACTGTTATACAACAACGTAACGTTGCATATTTGTTGATTTTTTTTTGCAAATTTTATATAATACATTATGTCGGTAACGCATGATTTTGTTTTGCCGACGGCGCAGTCTGCTTTGCAACGTTTTGTCACAATGCTACTGCGGCAAACAAAACAACAAATCAGGAATCAATCATGGACAAAAAGGTAGGCTTTTTCAAATCAATCAAGGAACGTGACCCTGCGGCGCGCTCGGCATTGGAAATCTTTTTGTTTTACCCCGGTGTACACGCTCTTATATGGTATCGGGTTGCGCATTTTTTCTACAAAATCCACCTGCGGTTTATTGCCACGTGGCTAAGCATGTTATGCCGATTTTTTACCGGGATAGAAATTCATCCCGGGGCAAAAATAGGCAAAAATCTGTTTATCGACCACGGTCACGGCGTAGTAGTCGGCGAAACTGCCGTAATAGGCGACAACTGTACAATTTACCAGAATGCCACCCTCGGCGGCACGGGCAAGGAACACAACAAACGTCACCCAACATTGCTTGACAACGTTGTGGTAGGCGCGGGCGCAAAGATACTGGGAAACATAACAATCGGCAACAACGTCAAGGTGGGTGCAAACAGCGTGGTGCTTAAAGACGTCCCCGACAATTGCACCGTGGTGGGCGTAGGGCGCGTAATCAGGCGCGACAACGACACTTCGGCGGCAAACACCGTACCCGAAAAGTGCGGTGAAATATGCCAGAGTTGCGCCGACGGTAACTGTGAGAATTGCGGAAGTAAGTAAAACTAACTCAATTTGATGCATTTTCGGCAACAGTGTCAATGTATTTTCAGCCACATTTGGGTAAAATAAAGTAAAATAATACTGTACTACTTGGAAATCTATTAAATTAGAAATCTATTAAACGAGGTTTGTATGAAAATTAAAATTACGGCAGACAGCACATGCGATCTTTCACCGGAACTTGTTGAAAAATATAACGTAGGCATCATGCCATTGCACGTAAGCCTTGGCGAGGAGGACTACCTTGACGGCGTTACCATTCAGCCGCAGGCAATTTACGAGTACTATGCCGCAAACAAGGTACTGCCCAAAAGCGGTTGCCGCACTGAAGAAGAGTACTACAATTTTTTTAAGGGTTTACTCGACGAAGGTTACGACGCCGTAATTCACTACGACATTTCCGCCGAAATGAGCGGAAGTTACCAGAATGCGGCAGCGGCATGCAAACGACTGGATGGTGTTTATGTAGTGGACAGCCGCAACCTTTCGACCGGTACGGGCTTGCTGGTACTTGACGCATGCGATATGGCGGCGGCAGGTATGGCAGCGGAAGAGATTGTCAAGCGCAGCCAAAAGCGTGCGGCGGCGGTGCAGGCTTCTTTCATTATAGACAAACTGGAGTTTTTGTACCGTGGCGGACGTTGCTCGTCGCTTGTTTATCTCGGCGCGAATCTGCTTCACATCAACCCCTGCATTTTTGTCAAAAACGGCGAAATGGGCGTAGGCTCCAAGCCTATCGGCAAGTACATCCGTTGCGTGGACAAGTATATTGCCGAAGTAAAAAAGACTTACACCAACCCCGACAAAAAGCGTGTGTTTGTTACTCACACCAAAATGGACGACGGCATTGCCGAACACGTTGTTGAAACGGTCAAATCGTGGGGCATTTTCGACGAAGTGCTTGAAACAACCGCAGGCTGCACGGTTACGACACACTGCGGTTCCAACACGATCGGCGTGCTGTTTATCAACGACGGCGGCAAAGTGGACTGATCTCGTTTTGTCTGCGCTTTGATTGCCGTAATGCAAACTTTTTTGCCTGAGTGGCGCAACGCTGTCGGCTGATTGTTTGCCGTCATTGGTTGAAAATCTGCGGAAATCGACGGACTTTGTTTTTAATACCGACTAAAGACTGCAACAAACCGCGCATGTGCGAAAGCAATTGTTTTCGTCGTGCGCAGAATGTTTGCCGTCTTTTTTTGTGCTAATTTTCGACAAAGCATTGTATGTTATTGTATGAAAACAACATTACGAAACATTGTCATTGCCATTGCCGTGCTGTTTGTTGTGGTTGCGGTGCTGTACATTGTCGGCGGTCCGACGGTTACGGTTGGTAAAAAACCTACGCAACTTCGCGTTTATGTGGTTGACACCGACGGCGTACCCGTCATCGACGCCCGTGTTTGCGTGGACGGCGTTGTAGTCAATTCCGACGTCACAGGTACTGCAAACATTGTCCCGAAACAACTTGCCAACAGATACGACGACAAAATCAACGAGTGGTTTACAGCCGATGTTGTTGTCGTCAAGGACGGTTTTGTGCCTGCCGTCGTTGTCGGTTGCGTTATGTATACCGAACAGACGCGCAAACTTACCGTGCGCATTTACGCAAAAGACGGCAGTGAGTTGCCTGTCGTCACCTACGTGGAAAGTCCGCCGCCGCAGTATCTTGACAGCCTTATAAATGCCGCTAACGGTAATTAAATACAACAAACTGTCGCAAATCAGCCGTTTTGTTCTACCGCCCGACTTGCCGCTTCGCGCAATTGCCCGCTTGACTACCTGAAATATATGGTGTATAATAACAATATACATTGTTCAATAGTAGGAGTAATGGCTTTGTCTACTAAAAAACCTGTGCCGGCAAGCAAGTTTTTGCTGGGTATGGCAACGACATTTTACGGAAAAAGATATTTTACGAAAAAGGTAAAGTTGGTTGACGACGGCGTGTTGAAGTATCTCAAGCCGCCCTATATAATAGTGGCAAACCACGCAAGTTTTGCCGACGTGGGCGGTATGGAAATGATTACCGCGCCAAACTATCCCAGTTTTGTAATTTCCGTTACGCAACTGGTGCAATGGCCGTCGCTTATCAGGCGTATGGGCGTGCTTCCCAAAAAGCAATTTACCGTCGATACGTCGCTTGTGCGCGACATAAAATACATTCTCGGCAAAAAACGCAGTGTGGTAATTTACCCCGAAGCGAAGCTGTCCGTTGTCGGCGTGCCAAACATAATCAAACCTGCCGTGGCTAAACTTGTAAAACTTCTTAAGGTGCCTCTTGTCACGGTGTGTTTCCACGGTACCTATCTGCACCGTCCGCGTTGGGCAAAGACGAGTCGTTTCGTTCCGCTTAAAACCGACGTTCGCATGGCGGTGTCGGCGGAAGAAGTGGGTACATTGACCGTTGACGAAATCCACAAGCGTATTTGCGACAACCTTGCCTACGACGACTACGCCTACCAATCGGAAAACAACATCGAAATTGACCTGCCCGACCTTTGCGAAGGCTTGGAGGGCATACTGTACAAATGTCCCGAGTGCGGCGCGGAATTTGTCATGACCGCCCACGGCAACAAATTGACCTGCACTAAGTGCGGCGCGGAAGTAACGCAGGACAAACTGGGCAGACTTGTCGGCGGCAAGTTTGACAAAGTGGTGGACTGGTATCGCTGGCAGGAACAGAGCGTGCGCGACGAATTGGCAAGCGGCAATTACCGTTTCGAGGACTACTACGTAGCGGAAAAACTTGTCGGCAAAAAGTACGTAACTTTGGGCGAGGCGAAGATTACCCACGATTACGACGGTTTGTCGGCAGAGTTCGGCGAAACGAAACTGTTTTACAAGCGCGACACCTTTTATACGCTAAGTTTCAACAACGATTACGTGTTTTTGCCCACGTCCGAAGCCGTCTATCGTTTCAGACGCACGGGCAACCTTGGCGAAAACGCCAAACTGAACATCGCCGTCGAGCAACAATCCCTTGCCGACGAAGTAAAGCATTGACGTTTTGTTTGTAAAATTGCTTAAAAATCCAATCTGAAACAAAAAAACGAGAACTGCCACAAAATACGGCGGTTCTCGTTTTTTTGGTGAAGTTAACTGTTGTAACTTCTGCGTTCGTAATTGCCGTAGCTGTGCTTGCTTTCGCATTGACAGTTTTCTACCATGCGGAAACGCGACACACACAGCCACACAATCATAAACAGCCCGGCAACGCCTACAAGAATGTAAATCAGTTTTTCCAGCCACATCATGCCGAAACTTATCAGGTTGACAAAGTTAAAGCCGAAAATGCCGATTGCCATCCAGTTGAGCGCGCCGACGATACACAATATCAGCGCAATTACGCTGAATACGTTAAATGTCTTGTTCAACAGAGCGTCCTCCTTTTTTTGTATTGTATCGGTAGTATGCGCGGTATTTTTTGTTATTATACGACAAGCGCGGCGCGGCGGTTGCCGAGTGTTACTATTGCCGACGATATTTGCGCAGAATATAAACAGCAACAAGTTATTCGTAAACAAAAATCGTTGCGGAAAGCATTTACAAAAAAGTTTTTTTTTGTTACAATGTATTCGTATTGATTTGAGCATTCGCCTCGTCTCACAACATTAAACAGCGACACATCGCGTGTCTTATATTGCGGGATTTTTCCTGACCCGACGGGCAAACGCCCGATAACAAATTATGCAGACAAAATTACTGGGATTTAATCCCCAAGACCTGTCCACGGCAGGCAAACTTATCCGCGACGGGCAACTGGTTGCGTTCCCGACGGAAACGGTGTACGGTCTGGGCGCAAACGCGCTGGACGTTGCCGCCGTCAGAAGCACCTACGTTGCCAAAGGTCGCCCGAGCGACAACCCGCTGATAGTGCACGTGTGGCACGGCGACCAGATTTACGACATTGCAAGTTACGTTTCGCCACTCGCGCAAAAAGTCATTGACAATCTTATGCCAGGCAGCGTTACGATAGTTCTGCCCAAAAAGCCGATTATCGACGATTGCATTACGGCAGGGCTGGACACCGTAGCGATACGTATGCCAAAGTCGCAGCAGGCGCGTGACTTTTTGCGTTACGCCGACGTACCCGTGACTGCACCCAGTGCCAACACAAGCAGTCGCCCAAGCCCGACAACGTGGCAGCGCGTGCAGGAAGACATGGACGGTAAAATTGCCGCAATTTTGTGCGGTGACAACTGCCGTGTCGGCATCGAATCGACGGTGCTTGACCTTACCGAACAGCCGCGCATACTTCGCCCGGGTGTGGTTACTGCGGATATGCTTGAGGACGTTCTCGGCTGTCACGTGGAAGTAATCACCGACCCGAAAAGCAAGGTTAACAGCCCCGGCGTAAGATACAAACACTATGCGCCAAACGTGCCAATGGCTCTTGAACTTAACGGTGACGTTCGGAAGTTGTGCGATTACTACGACGAATTGACAAGCAAGGGACTTAACCCTGTTTTGCTTGTCGAACACCCCGACCTTTTCGGCGAGCGCAACACCAGACCGATAGGTGAAACCGACGAAGCGGTGGCGCAAAACCTGTTTGAAAACCTGCGACTTTTGGAAAAGCAGTACGATTACATCATTGCCAGTTACAGTTCCAAGACGGAATTTGCAGAGAGTATACTTAATCGGTTGGTTCGCTCCGCCTCTCACCATATTATATAAAACGAGTACACATCTCAGCGCATCTGACCGCTACGTGCTCAATCGTGCTAAGTCACGTACGTCATTGTACGTTCCTGTCGCACTCAATCGCCAGTTGCGGTAATCTGCACTAATCTGTGTCCTCGTTATTCTCTCTGTCACGGTTGGCTTCAATCAGAATCCGCCAACTGTTGCCGCCCTTCGCACCCGTCTACGCCCTCGTCGGCGTGTGGCAGAATAAACAATGGCGGCATAATTATGGTGATTTTTGGTAATTTAATCGACTTGTTGCCGCCATTCGCACTCGTCTATGCCCTCGTCGGCAAGTGACGGAATTGTGTATTTACGGCGAGAGTTTGTTGTTAACGTCGTCCTTGTCATCACGAAAGCCTTCGCCCTCGGGGAGAAGGTGTCACGCAGTGACGGATGAGGGGGCAGAAGCAGACAAAAATCATTACAATGTTGCCTTTGGCAATGACATTGTTGCAGTCGAAAAGAACCCTTCCGGGGGACTCTTCGACTACGCTCAGAGTGACATTTTTTTGCAGTGCTACCGAAATGTTTATGGTCGGCGCACTTGTATTGCGTTTGTCCTTGCGATTACGCAAACGTTTCGATGCCATTCTGTATCCGCACTTTTGTGCAAAGGAGTTAGTATGAAAATCTCAATTGCTTGCGACCACGGCGGTCTTGACCTTAAAAATATGCTTCGCGATTATCTCGGGGAACAAGGGCACGAGGTGGTGGACTTCGGTACCTACACCGGCGACAGTTGCGACTATCCCGACTTCGCGCACAAGGCGGCGCAGGCTGTTGCCGACGGCGTTTGCGAGCGCGGCATTGTTGTGTGCACAACCGGTATCGGCGTAAGCATTACTGCCAACAAGCACAAAGGCGTGCGTTGCGCCCTTTGTACAAACGTCGACCAGGCAAAGTTTACTCGTCTGCACAACGACGCCAACATGATTGCGTTCGGTGCGCGTTACACAACCGACTACATGGCAAAGCAAATGCTCGACACATTCCTCTCGACGGAATTCGAGGGCGGTCGCCATCAACGTCGCGTGGACAAAATAGAGTTGTAATTTGTCGTTTATCCGACGGCGCATCAATGTACAGTCGGGCAAATGCATACAAGTAACAGGCGGCTGTTCCCGTGTTTCATGCCGCCCCAAACAAACACCAAACAAAACGGAGTTTAATCATGATCGAACAAACAGTAAATTCCATTCTCGAAGCGGAAGACGAGGCAAAACGTCGCATTGCCGAAGCGGAAAGCAAAGCCGCCGAAGTGCTGAACAACGGCGAACTTGCCGTTGAAGCCCTTCGCAAGCAAGCTGCCGCCGACAACAAAGCGTTTGTCGCCGAGGCTCAGGCTGCCGCCGACAAACTTGCCGCAGAAAAGGCTGCCGAGTATCTTGCAAAACAAAATGCCGCTGCCGACGCCGAAAACAAAACTTACGCCGTAAACGTAGACAAAGCGGTAAAAACCATATTGGAGTCGCTGTAACACATGGCAATAGTTACTATGAAAAGACTTTCCTTGCTTGCACTCAAGGCGGACAAGGAAAACATATACAACGCGCTTATTCGTACCGTCTCGGTGGAACTTAAACGTTGCGAAGATTTGCCAAACTGCGTTGTGTGCGACAATTCCGCCGACCGCGAGGTCGTTGCCGAACGCGTAAAGCGTGCGGAAGAAGCGGTGTCGTACGTCAGCGAACAGGTTGACCGTTTCAACGCCACTCACGCCAAGTCGCAAGCCGTTACTCCTGACAAAAATTCCTTTGCGCGCCCTAAGACGGAAGTGAATTTCGACGACTTTATCGGTTTCGACAAAAAGGCTGCGGCGGTGGAACGTGAAATTTCCGACCTGTTTGCCCTGCGCGACAAACTTGCCGAACTTAACGGGCAACTTACGCAACTTAACAACGAATACGCCAACACACTTACCTACACCAAGTTGCCGCATCCGACAACCTGGTACCGCGACACCGAGTGTGCGCTTGTGCGCCTGTGCCTTGTTCCGACGTCGGAACTTGCCGACCTGACAGAACTTGCGGAAAAGTTCGACACCGTATGCCTCGAACAAATCGACGCGTCGGCTTCGACTGCCCTTGTTGCCGTAGTGTGCCACAAGGCGGATGCGGACTTTTTGCAACAGGCTGCCGCGCTGGGACTTGTTCAAAGCGGTTTTGTGTGCGACGTGTTGCCGTCGGCTAAACTTCAGACGCTTGACAATCGTATTGCCGACGTCAAAAAGCAAATAGAACAGACCACTGCAGACGTGTGCAACTACTCGCACAAACTCGGGCAGTGGAAAGTGTACATCGACTACACGGAGCTTGTCGGCAAAAAGTTGGCTGCGGACGGTGATTTGCAGCAGACGTCAAGCGCGTTTGTGCTTGAAGCGTACTACCCTGCCGACAGCGAGGACAAGGTGTTGTCCGCCGTTGCCGCCGTTACCGATTGTGTGGAAACTTACACCTACGACATCGGCGAAACGGAATTTGCGCCCACGCTGTGCCGCAACAACGGCGTTGTGAAACAGTTTGAGTTTGTAACCAACAACTACACGCCGCCCGATTACCACGAAATCGACCCCAACCCCGTGATGAGCTTCTTCTACTTCATCATTTTCGGTCTTATGGTTGCCGATATCGGTTATGGATTGTTGCTTGTCGCCGCAGGTTTGTTTGCGCATTTTGCAATCAAGCAAAAAACGACCATCCGCACGATGTTGCAATTGTTCGGCATTTGCGGTGTGGCGGCGATTATCGTCGGCGCGATGTTCGGCAGTTTCTTCAGTTTTCCGCTGCAAAACATATTCCCGTGGTGGAATCCGCTGATACCCGACCCGTCGCAGTACCCGATGGTAATGATGGCAATAAGCCTTATGTTCGGCGTGGTGCACATCACGGCAGGCGTTGCGTGCAGAATGGCTGTCAAAATAAAGCATAAACAGGCGCTGTCTGCCTGGTTTGTAGACTTCCCTTGGGTGATTGTGTTTGTCGCGTTTATCCTTGCGATACTCAACCCCGCGCTGGACATGGTCGGCTATGAACCGTACCTTGCGCTTAAGTTGCCCGACACGGCGTCCACAATTTCGCTGTATGTGTGCCTTGGTGCGCTGGCGGTTGCAATTATCTTTGCGGGACTGGACAGCAAAGGCATACTCGGCAAGGCAATGGCAAGTTTCAATGCGGCTTACGGACTTATCAACTACTTTTCCGATATCATGAGTTACATCCGTGTGTTCGGGCTTATGCTGAGTAGTGCGCTTATGGGACAGGTAATCAACCAACTGGCAGGCATGGTGCTTGGCGGTGGCGGTGTCGGTTACGTGTTCGCGGTTTTGCTGCTGATATTTGCGCATATGTTCAACCTTGTAATGGGTATTCTCGGTGTGTACATTCACGACGGACGGCTTCAGTACGTGGAGTTTTTCGGCAAGTTTTACACGGGGGACGGGCAGTTGTTTGTGCCGTTTGGGGGTGACACCCGCTACACATTATTAAAGTAAGCGAGGGCGCTAAGCGAGGGCACATAGCGGCACATCTTGAGGCTACGTGCCGCCAGCCGGTTGGTCATTTACGCTTAATAGGCGAGGACGTATATGGGCACACATGGCGGCTACGCTTGCCAGCCCTGCTCAGTTACGTACGCTTAGTACGCGCCTTCGCATGTCAGTCAACTGTTGCCGCCCTTCGCACCCATCTACGTCCTCGCGTATGAGTGGAAGAATGGTAGTTGCGCAGTTGCTACGTTAGTACTAATCTGTACCATCGCAAGTCTTTGGCGCGAGCACGCATGTCACTCAACTGTTGCCACCCTTCGCACCCATCTACGCCCTCGCCTGCGAGTGCGTATATGAGCCATAGTGACATCCGTTAAGACTGTCGTAATACACTTGTAGATTATGCGTATCTGTAAAGGTGGTACAATCAAAGTGTTTTTTTTGAGGTGACTTATGGACTTGGCAATGTTACTGGCTTTATACGGTGATGACCTCGACCTACCATATTGGTTGGCAACAGCAGACGACAATACAACACTCGCCGAGATAGAAGCGTTCTATTTACTAAACGACGACCAATAACTTAATTTGAAGTCGTTGTAAAAGCCTTCGCCCTCGGGGAGAAGGTGTCAC
>OLXC01000213.1_pt1 | contig 21261 bp, 14 predicted proteins | sample 1673851 | NCBI WGS metagenome assembly OLXC01 (sample SAMEA103958130, study PRJEB25191) | human gut metagenome | biome: human-associated habitat [ENVO:00009003]; feature: intestine environment [ENVO:2100002]; material: feces | place: Germany | collected 2013/2015
CAAGTCGTTACTAAGGATAGTGATTCGCAAGATCATTGCGAGTTGTAAAATAATTTGGGAGGGGTGTGTTCGAAATGCACTCCTCCCTTAATATCTTATCTACACAAGCCTTTCCTCTTCATAGGTTTAATCATCTTTGTCGCTTGTCTCAAGCATCGTCTTATCCATTCTATCTCATCTTCGTCCTTCTCACGTCCCCAATCCTTGGTATCGCTATCGCCGCCACCTTGACTTTCTGCGAAGTTGGTTGCCTCATTGATGTAGCCAACATACAGGTTCATTGCACAATAGATAATTTTGTCACCATAGTTAATAAAATCCATTGCAAAGCTATCGTCAAATAGGCTGCTGTCGTGTATGATCTTCATACGTGGATAGATGTCTGCTATCTCTGCCAACGCCTTCATGCCAGCCTGCGCCCAAATCTTATTGATCATCTGTTGCTTGCGGCAGAAATATAAACTAAATAATAGGAGATAAGATTATGGCATTAGCAATGTACCTTTGCACCATAATTTTAAATTATTCAAATTATGGTACAAGGCAAGAAACAATTAAATAGCAAACCAAAGTTTGCCGAGGTTATAATCGGTGATAATGAGGCGAAGGAAATTGTTCTTTTCTCTTATTCTTCTGCCAGTTCTTTCATCGCATCGTTTAATGTGTTGAAAAGAACGTTGATGTTTTCTTCTTCATTCTTGCATGCCTCCTTGAAGAGGGCAACAGGATCTTCGGTGCTGCTCTTGAGTGGAGTCTCGTTGAGCAGGATGTTGACATTGTTCAGCAACATGCCGTGAAGGGTAGGCATGTGGAGCTGGTGTTGTTCGCCCTCCTTGCTGCCACACTTCAAGCCTGTTGCGTATGCCTTTACGAGGATGCGGACCAGGAGATGGATGGCCATCGGCTCGTCGGCGAGACTGATGAGAATGCCATGGGTGTAATTGCGTACATGTTCTTCAAGAGTGGTAAACTTGCCTTGAAGAAGCCAGGTGAAGTTACGCTTGTATTCTGACTCCATCGCCTTGTAAAGCTGGTTCGATTTGCAGGCTATGCGCAGGTAGTCGAGCATGGTTGGCTCAAAGGTCGGGTCAGCCTGTTTCATGCTGTCGAAATTCTTCTTCATGCGCTCGTTGGCTTCCTCGGCAGTCTTGTAGTTGAGGCGTACGAGGGTAGAGAACATGATGTCGAAGAAGTATTGGTTTACCTCGCCATAGTGCTCCAGCATCATCTGCTTGATCTGTTTCGGGTCGTTCTTCTTGCTGAAGTCATTGCCTTCGATGGTAGCATCGATGATGCCACGTGCGTAAGCTTCGAAGAAACCTCTTACAAATGCAGCTACTGCCTGATAACTGTTGATTCTTTTGCTCATTTCTTGTCTGTGTTTATTGGGTTGTTCCTGTTTGGGAATAACAGCTTCTTATTCAAAAGTCTTAAATTCATACCCCTGTTCCATGAGCCATTCTATGGCCTGAGGGAGCGCTGTCTTCAGCTTTTCAATGCTCTTCAGCGAGTCGTGGAAGGTGATGATGCTGCCATTGCGGGCATATCGCTTCACATTGTTCACCACATCTTCTGCCGTCATCCATTTGGAATAGTCGCGCGTCACCACGTCCCACATGATGACCTTGTAAGTGCGGTGCAGCCACCAATACTCACTTGGTCGCATCCAGCCGTGAGGTGGACGGAAGAGATGGGCATGGATGATATCGTTCGCCTTATTGGTGTTGAGCACGTAGGAGATGACGCGGTGCTTGAAGGCACCGATATGATTGAATGTATGGTTGCCAACCTGATGACCCTCTGCCACAATCTGGTTGTAGAGGTCATGATGGCGCAATACATTCTCGCCTACCATAAAGAAAGTAGCCTTGATATTGTACTTTCTCAGGGTCTCTAAGATGAATGGAGTTGACTCTGGAATCGGACCGTCATCAAATGTAAGATAGACAGAATGGTCTTTCTTGTCCATTCTCCAGATGGCTTTTGGGTATAACCATCTGAGCCATTTGGCTGGTTGCTCTATGAACATGGATAAAACAGGTTTATATGAATAATGAAAAGTTTGGTGTCGTGTTTCGCGACACCAAACTTTTTTCTATTTTTTACTGATTGCCTTCCGGCATTCTGCCACCTCTGCCATGATAGAGACGGTAGAGGTTGTTGAGCTGCTTCTCATACTTCTGCTCCAACTGTGGACTCACCATTCCGGCAGCATCGCAGATGCTCTGCATAATCATAATCTGACGGATGCAGTCGTGCTCTGCCTGGAGGAAACGGTCGTTTGGCATCGAGAGATAGTAGTTGAGGTATTGTGAAGCATTCTTCCATACCGCTTCTATATATTCCTTGCCCTTGGCTTTCTGACCGGTCATCAGCCAGCCGCGAGCCATATCCAAGCCACCGCTCATGTAGTCGAGCGTAACATTGTAGGCAGGAATCTCGGTATCAGCCTTCTTCAGGATGTTGATAGCCTTCTGTTTCTTGCCTTCGGCGATGAGCTGGAGGGCTGTCTGGGCGAGCAGGCGACGGTGGGTATAACACATACGCATGGTTGTCTCGTCGATGTAGAGTCCCTTCTGCTTCAGGTTGCCGAACTTGAATCGGGTCATGATGTTGTGATAAGCCTTCTCTGTATCGAAGTTCTTGGCACCTGGCTTGTTGGTGGTGAACGGAGTGATACGGTTCACAAGTCCCTCCTGTACGAAGTTGTCACCGAGGTTCATATAGTTCTCTTCGCCTACGGTGAGTGCTACGTAGAGCGGACGGGTCCAGTTGCACTGTGCCAACATTTCGAGCATCATGAGGTCGTTCTTGTAGAGTGCGCTCTTGCCGGCAAGCGAGATGACCATCTTGTCTGGAATAGAATCTGATGCCATCATCATACCGCTCTTCTTTACAGCCTCCTTGTCGATGGTGACATAGAGGGTATCCGTAGGGATGAAGTGCATGTCAGGGTTCTTGCTGCGTACCCAATTCTTCAGGATGTTCTTGAGTTCGAACGGTTCGGCACCAAACTGCTTCTTGGCGTTCTCTGGATCCTGCTTGTAGAAGTCGAGAATCTGCTTCTTTGCTTCAGGTTCAACAGATACATATTCGTTGGTACCTGAACAGAAGTCGAGACGTGGCCAGGTGATTGGCACAGATGGTGAGTTGTATGCAGGACGCATCATCTGGTCGATATACCAGTCGGTCTGCAGGTAGCTCAGGTTACATACGCGGGCATCTGTTCCTACTCCTTCTACCTCCTGGTTGTACCAGAGTGGGAAGGTATCATTATCACCATTGGTAAAGATGATAGGGTTGCCCTTCTCCTGGAGTGACATCAGGTAGTTCTGACCGAAGTCACGGCAGGTGTAACGGTTTGAGCGGTCGTGATCATCCCAGGTCTGTGATGCCATCTGGATAGGTACGAGAAGTGTGATGACTGCTACGATAGCTGTTACGGCAGTACCGCTGAACTTCATCTTGCGCTTCAGGATGTCGATGATGGCGAGTACGCCGAGACCGCACCAGATAGCGTATGCATAGAATGAGCCGGCATAAGCATAGTCACGCTCACGTGGCTGCATAGGTGTCTGATTCAGGTAGATGACGATGGCAAGACCTGTCATGAAGAACAGGAAGAATACAATCCAGAACTGCTGGATTCCGATAGGGAGGAGTACTTCCTCTTCCTTGCCGTATTTCATTACCTTCTTCTTGCGGGTATACCAAGCCTGCCAGAAAAGTCCGATGAGACCGAGAATCAGCGGCATGCAATAGAATACATTGTGTCCCTTGTTCTCCTTCAGGTCGTCTGGCAATTTGCTCTGGTCGCCATAGAGTGAATCATCGATGAATGAGAAACCGGTAATCCAGTTACCGTGCTCTGGCTCACCATTGCCCTGGATGTCGTTCTGACGGCCGGCAAAGTTCCACATGAAGTAGCGCCAGTACATGAAGTTGCACTGGTAAGAGAGGAAGAAGCGGATGTTGTCAAACTGTGACGGCATCTTCACCATCATACTCTCTCCGCAGCGGTCGTAAGGAATCTCTGTGCCTTCTACACCGCCCATCCAGTCTTCGTATGCCTGGGCATGAGCCGAACTGTACATACGAGGGAAGAGCATGTTCTGGGCATAGATATACTTATTCTTGTGACTTACTACGAAGTAAGAGTCCTTCTCATCAGCCGAAGCTTTCTCCTTGCGCTGGTAAACCGGTGCGCCTTCCTTCATGACAGGCTTGCACATGTTGCCGTCTACTTCGAGGGCTACCTGTGATGTATAAGCCTGGCCATAGAACAGAGGGCGGTCGCCATACTGGTCGCGGCTCAGATAACTTCCCAGGGTAAAGATGTCCTCAGGAGAGTTCTGGTCCATAGGAGGGTTGGCAGAAGAACGGATCACGATGAGTGCGTAGCTGGAATAACCAATCATCAGCATCAGCATGCAGAGCAAGGCTGTGTTCTTGACGCGTGCTGAGATGAGAGGCAGGAGCTGCATCTTCTTCTTGGCGATGCCTGTAGATTCGTCAACGCCTGTTACTACTTCCTGCTTGCGCTTGTAGCCGAGTACGAACCAGAGGATAACCAGCACGATGATGCCGGTAATGGCAGCTGTCCAGCCATATCCGTAGAATGGGATGCCGAGCATGCCGAAACCGAGAACGAAGGCGATATTCTGCTTCTTCTCGTTCTTCTCTGATGCATTACAGGTCTCGTAGATGCCCCAGATGACAGAGGCTACAAGACAGATGATGTATACGATTTCACCGGTATTGAACGGACAGCCGAGGGTGTTGACAAAGAACAGCTCGAACCAGCCGCCTACGGTGATGATACCTGGAACCACACCATACAGTACGGCTACCACTACGAGGAATGAAAGGAACAGCGCCAGGAGCGAGCCCTTGAGGTTGGCATGTGGCACCTTCTTGTAGTAATAAACCAATACGATGGCTGGGATACAGAGCAGGTTGAGCAGGTGGACACCGATACTCAAACCGGTCATATAGGCGATGAGCACAAGCCAACGATCGCTATGAGGCTCGTCAGCATGGTCTTCCCACTTCAGGATGAGCCAGAATACCACAGCGGTAAAGGCAGAAGAGAACGCATAAACCTCACCCTCGACAGCTGAGAACCAGAAGGTATCGCTGAAGGTGTAGATGAGTGCGCCTACCATACCGGATGCCTCGATGGCAATCAGCTTGCTGATAGTCAGTTCTTTCCAGTCGCTGATGACGAGACGGCGAGCCAGGTGGGTGATGGTCCAGAAGAGGAACATGATACAGACGGCGCTCAGCAGGGCGCTCATCGTGTTCACCATCTTGGCTACCTGGGTAGTGTCGCTGGCGAAATGTGTGAAGAAATTGCCTAAAAGCATGAAGAATGGTGCCCCAGGTGGGTGACCGATCTCCTGCTTGTAAGCAGTCGTAATAAACTCAGGACAGTCCCAGAAACTGGCTGTCGGTTCAATTGTGGAACAATAAGTGAACGCCGCAATGATGAATGCGACCCATCCGAAGATATTGTCCACTAATCTGTACTGTTTCATTATTGTTTAAACTTTAATGTATTATATTTCTTTCTGAATGCTTTCTCTGTTTCTGAATGCTTTCTCTGTGCCTTTCAAAAAGGCACATTCCAGTTGCAAAGATAATAAAAAGATGAGATAATATGGATTTTTGCACCTGTTTTTTAGGCATTATTATATAATAAGCCTATACATTTAAGAAATGCTCTTCCAGTTTCTCTCTCGGCATATCTGCCGTATCGTGGTAGTGGAGATGATGATTTACGCAGGCGATGTGCTTTACGTTATTGAGCACTTCGGCTACATCATGGCTTACGATGATAATGGCGCACTCCCGGTTGATCTGTTCCAGCATCTCGTACATCTGCTTCTGGAAACGGCGGTCGATGTAGGTGTTGGGCTCATCGAGGATTACCACATCGGGTTTCGAAACAATGGCGCGGGCGAGGAGTACTCGCTGCAGCTGTCCGCCGCTCAAGGCTGCGATATGGCGGTCTTTCAACTCCGTGAGCTGCATCAGTTTCAGACAGTCGAGAACCTGCTGGTGCTGTGCCTGGGTGTATCTCGAAAAGAGACTTTTGGTCTTGCTGAGTCCTGAGAGTACCACTTCATAGACGGAGATAGGAAACTGTTTGTCGAGATGATTGTATTGGGGCAGATATCCCATACTGATTTCCCTTACTTCCTCCCCGTCTTTATAAAAGCGGATGCTGCCGTCTGTGGGTTTCATCAGTCCCAGGATGAGGCGCATGAGGGTTGTCTTGCCACCACCGTTGGGACCGATAATGCCAAGATAATCGTCTATGTAGACGGTGAGGTTGATATCGTGGAGCACCTCCTTGCCCTCATAGCCAGCAGAAAGATGCTCGATTTTTATGATTGGAGTCATATTATTGTAGTTTTTACTTCCCAACAACGATTTTCTTGCCCTGTACCGCTGCTGCAGCTTCCTGCATCGCCCAGTTCCAATCGCCTTGCAATGGGTTGATATTCATTGGCTTGGTGTGGCTCTCGTTGATGAAGGTTGTGGTGTTGCGGTTGGCAAACTCTGCTTGTATGAGGCAATATTTGATCTTCTCTTTTCTTGCTCTCTCGATGAGGCTCTTCAGCTGGGCAGCACTAGGCTCCCTGCCTTCTTCCTCAATGGCAAGCTGCTCCAGCTGGTAATCACGGGCAAAATAAGTGAGGATAGGGTGATAGATGACGAACTTGCGAACCATCTCCGGATTATCCTTGAAACTCTTTCTGATGATGCTGTCCTGCCTGTCGATGCTGCTGAGCAGCTGCAGATAATTTTTCTGGAAGAAAGTCTTGTTCTCCGGTTCCAATTGGCAGAGTGCCTTGAAGATGTTGCTGGAGATGATGCGGGCGTTTTTGCAACTCATCCATACATGCGGGTCGGTATTGCCGCCTGGTGTCTTGGCGGGCGTGATGCCTGTAGAGGTATCTATCACCTTCATGTCAGGAGCGTTGTCCTGCAGTTTCTTCATCCAGGTCTGTTCAAAACCGATGCTTCCCACTTTCAGATAGAGGGCACTCCTGGAGAGTTCCATCATCTGCTGGGCATAAGGCTCGTAAGTTTCAGGATTGTTGCCGTTGGATACCATCACGTTGACATCCACTTTATCTCCGGCAATCTTATCAACGAAAAACTTGTAGGGAGGGATAGTTACGGTAACAGCAGGTTTGCCATCGCTGTTGGCGACAGATTCCTTTCCGTTACTTTCTGCGGTGTTGCCTTTCTGCTGGCTGCCTTTACAGCCCGCGAAAACCACGCATAATATAATAAGGTATAAATACTTTCTCATAAGCAGTCAATTTATATGAATCATTTTTTTGCAGTTGGTTTAAAAGATGAAACTCAGTCCGTAAACCAGCAGTACATATCTCAACACCTTTCCGATGGTGATGCTGATGACAGAAATCACGATGTTGGCTCTCGTCAGTCCCAAAACGATGGTGATGGCTTCTCCCAGCAAGGGCAGGAAGGCGAAGAATCCCATCCAGGCTCCTCTGTCGGCCATGAAATGCTGAGCCTTGTCAAGACTCTCTTTCTTTACATGCAGATATTTCTCAATCCATTCCAGCTTGCCCATCCGTCCTACGCCATAGTTGAACATAGAACCGAGCACATTGCCGATGCTTCCATACAGTACGAGCTGGATAGGTTCCAGACCGGCAGCCTGTAAGCCAGACATGACCACCTCGCTGCTGAAGGGAAAGAAGCTGCCGGCAAGGAAGGCTGATACCAGCATGCCCCAGTATCCCCAGCTCATTAAGAAATCTATCATCCAACTCATAGTAATATGCTCTCTGGTACGAGTATGTTGTAAGCCATGATAAGTACCAGCATGATGAGCAGCAGGATGAAGGAGATGTTGGTAAACTTACCTCTGGTGAATGTGATGAAATGGGCGATAAGCGGTGCTGTATTCACAATCAGGATGCCGCCCAGTTCCTGTATATGTTGAGGCTGGAGGACGATGAAGATGATGCAGGCAACCGATATCATGATAAACGTTTCGTAGATCATGCGGGTGCGTATCTTATCCCCGTAGCTGGTGCGTATGAAGTGGATGGAACCGATGATGGTGAGCAGGGTAACGAAACTCAGGTTCAGAATCTGATGGTCGGTAACCTGCGAATAATCAAAGAGTTCTCTGTAGTTGATGAATTCACAGAAGTGATCTGCCAGCCCCTGTATGTTGTCGGTATAGAAGAAATAACCGGCTGCAAACCAGTAGGGCACGATGAGACCTACCAGGGATGCAAAGAATGTCTTTACGCTAAACGAGAGGGTAAACACCATCATCATGATCCACAGGATAGGCATGAAATAGCCTATCTGCACGAAAATCATCGATGCCAGACCGATGCAGGCAAAGGCGTAGAAAGTCCAGCCTGTTGAGCGTTTATCCTGATAGCAATTCCAGATAATGAGATAAAAGGCGATGAAACACATCGTCACAATACTGCTTTTTAAAGAGAGGTGGGGGAGTCCTGTCATCGTCAGTAATGCCAGAAAACTGCAAGATACCATTCGGCTGTAGGTACGCATGAGGGCATTACGGTTGTTCAGTTCCACCATCAGCAGGGTAGACATGGCTGTAAAAGCAAATTCTACCCAGATATTGGATACCAATAAACCTACTGCAACCCAAACCAGTGTGGCAAGGGTTGCAGTAATTGGTAAAGAGTAGCGGCTAGCCGCTACTTTATTTTGAAAAGTTTTCTTTCTTAACATCTAATTCAACATTAAAAAACTAAAGGTCCTGTCCGATATCAGAACGGAAGTACTTGTCGGTGAACTGGATCTTCTGTGCCTCAGCAAAGCTCTTCTTCAAGGCTTCTTCCTTGTCCTTGCCGTAGCTGCTTACGCAGATGACACGACCACCGTTGGTTACTACCTGACCATCCTTCATGGCTGTACCGGAGTGGAATACTACCGAACCTTCTACATCGTCGATGCCCTGGATAGGATAACCCTTCTTGTAAGCCTCAGGATAACCGCCGCTTACGAGCATCACGCAGACTGCAGCACGCTCGTCAAACTCGATGCTGCGCTTGTCCAAATCGCCTGCTGCTACACCTTCGAAGAGATCCACGATGTCACTCTTCAGACGGAGCATCACGCTCTCTGTCTCAGGGTCACCCATACGGCAGTTGTACTCGATAACCATAGGCTCGCCTTCTACATTGATCAGACCGAAGAAGATGAATCCCTTATAGTCGATGTTCTCCTCAGCAAGTCCCTCTACGGTAGGACGGATGATGCGCTCGTCAACCTTCTGCATCCACTCCTTGGTAGCGAATGGTACAGGGGTAACGCTACCCATACCGCCGGTGTTCAGACCGGTATCGTGCTCGCCGATGCGCTTGTAATCCTTAGCCTCAGGCAGAATCTTGTAGTTCTTGCCGTCGGTCAATACGAATACAGAGCACTCAATGCCGCTGAGAAATTCCTCGATGACTACGCGTGCAGAAGCGTTGCCGAACATACCGCCGAGCATCTCCTTGAACTCTTTCTTAGCCTCTTCCAGGGTAGGGAGGATGAGAACGCCCTTACCGGCGCACAAACCGTCAGCCTTCAATACATAAGGAGCCTTCAGCGTCTCCAGAAATTTCAAGCCTTCCTCTACGTGCTCGCCGTCGAAAGTCTCATACTGGGCAGTAGGGATGTTGTGGCGCTTCATGAACTTCTTGGCGAAGTCCTTGCTGCCTTCCAGTACGGCGCCAGCCTTTGATGGACCGATGACAGGGATGTTCTGGGTGCGAGGATCGTTCTTGAAGTCATCGTAAACACCCTTTACCAATGGGTCTTCCGGACCAACTACCACCATATCAACGCCATTTTCTACTGTGAAGTTCTTGAGCGCCTCAAAGTCGTCTGCCTTGATATTTACGTTCTCGCCGACATTCTGTGTACCGGCATTACCAGGAGCGATGAAGAGTTTCTCACACTTCTCGCTCTGAGCGATTTTCCATGCTAAGGCGTGCTCGCGGCCACCGCCTCCTAACAATAAAATTTTCATTTGCTGTAAGTTATTGTTTGTTATTTGATGTAGAAGTAAACTCCCCTTTTCCGGGGGATGTTTGCTCCTAGATATTTACTTGAGATAATCGAAGAAATAATTGCTGATGCGCTCATGCAGATGAGTGCTCTGATGACCTCTCATGTTGTGAGGCTCGCCAGGATAGACGAAGAAGTCTGGCTGGGTACCTGCTGCGATGCAAGCCTTGAGGAAGGTGAGGCAGTGCTGTGGCACTACAGTCACATCGTTCAAGCCCTGGATAATCTGCAGCTTGCCCTTCAGGTTCTTTGCCTGATAGAGCAGAGAGGTCTTCCTGTAACCCTCTGGGTTGGTCTGTGGGGTGTCCATATAGCGCTCGCCATACATCACCTCGTACCAGTGCCAGTCGATTACCGGACCGCCTGCTACGCCTACCTTGAACACATCAGGGTGGTTGGTCATCAGCGAGATGGTCATGAATCCGCCGAAGCTCCAGCCGTGAACGCCAATCTTGTCAGCATCTACGTAAGGAAGTGTCTTCAGATATTCCACACCCTTCATCTGGTCTTGCATCTCAATCTGTCCGAGCTGACGGAAGGTAGCCTGCTCGAAAGCCTTGCCACGGTTCTCGCTTCCACGGTTGTCGAGGATGAAGAGCAGATAGCCCTTTTCTGCCATGTAGGTTTCCCAACCACGGCTAGAGTAGTTCCAGCGGGCATCTACGTTGTGGGCATGAGGTCCACCATATACATATATAATGGTAGGATACTTCTTGTTTGGATCGAAGTTTACCGGTTTCACCATTCTCCAGTAGAGGTCTGTTTCGCCATCGGCAGCCTTGATGGTACCGCAGCTGTACTCAGGCACATTGTAGCCCTTCCAAGGGTTCTCGGCAGTGAAGTAAGCGGTGCGCTTGCCGTTCTCGGTATTCACGAGGGCAATCTTGCGAGGCACGGTAGGAGTAGAGTAGTTGTCGAAGACATACTGTCCGTTCTCGCTCAAAGTGGCGCTGTGCCATCCCTTGCCGCAATCATCTACCAGCGTACGCTTGCCGGTTTTTGTATCTACGGCAAAGATGTTTCTCTGGATAGGCGATTTCTCGTTGGATGCGATGATGATACTCTTGCGCTTGGTGTTGAAGCCAAGTACTTCCATCACCTCCCATTTACCGGAAGTCAACTGCTTGATTTCGAGTGATTCTGTATTGCTTGCCATGCGGCTTCCGTGCTTGCCCAGGGTGCAGAGATAGAGGTGGTTGTAGCCATCCTTGCGGCTCTGCATGATGAAACTGCTGCTGTCCCAAGGCAGGAACTGGATAGGGTGGCAAGGCTCCACGTATTTCTCATCGGTCTCGCGATAGAGTTCGCCTGTCTTCTCGCCGGTTTCTGCATTGTAGGCAGTCAGACGGCAGTCGTTCTGGTCGCGGTTCAGCTCAAACATATAGATGGTCTTGCTGTCCGGACTCCATGCGATGTTGGTGAAGTAGCGGTCGGTTGGATCGCCAGCCTTCAGATAGATGGTCTTGCCGGTCATGCAGTCGAACACGCCTACGGTTACCTTGTGTGATGTCTCGCCTGTCATCGGATACTTGTCTGGTGCAGGAGTAGCAATGCAACTCTGTGTTTCAGGATGATTGAAACCGATTTCCGGGATGTCGACCTGCGGATAGTCGGTTACCATACTCTGGTCCATACGATAGAAGGCGAGCAGTTCGCCGTTCGGACTCCAGAAGGTTCCCTTGCTGATACCGAACTCATCGCGGTGAACACTCTGTCCATAAACAATTTCGCGGCTTCCATCCTTTGAGAGCTGGAAATCGTGAGATTTCTTTTCTTTTGTAAGGGCGTTGCTGGTTACATCGAAGGTACGCACATAGAGGTTGCTGCCCTTCAGATAGGCGAAGGCGTTCTGCTGGGCGTTAGCCTCCAGGAGGTTCTCGCCGTCAGCAAAATCCATCTCGCTCAGCAGCTTATGCTTCTTGAAGTCTACGGTATAAGTCTTGCTGCCGTTGCTTACCATCACGATGCTCTTGCCTGCAAAAGGGAAGAGAGCATTGTAGAGGGCTCTTACCTTGATGTCCTTGGTAGGAGCAATCCACTGGTTGATGTCATTGATGCCGAAGAGTTTGGTCTCCTTGCCTGTCGTCTTGTTGACGAGATAGCAGGCATCCACATCCTGGCGAACGAGTTCATTGCCCCACCAGGTGCACCAGCGGTTCTTAGCTACCATGTTACGATAGTTGTTGCCGCCGAAGTTCAGGTCTTCCAATGTAAAGGTTTTCTCGCCTTTCTGAGCAGGAACCACGCCCTGAGCCTGTAAGTCGGTTGCATTCATAGCCATCATAATCATAGCAGCAAAAGATAATTTATAAATTGAATTCTTCAGATTCATTATATTCTTTACTTTACTTTATCGGGTTTACCACCCATGCGTCGTGAAACACGACGTATGGGTAGTATGTCTCTTTAATCCTCGTCGTCGAAGTCAACGCTGAAGTTCTTCTTGCCTCCGCGCTTGCCTCCGAAATCACGGCCACCACGTTTGTCGCCCTTGAAGCCACCACGCTTGTCGCCTTTCTCGAAACGCTTTCCGTCGCGCTTGCCACCGAAGTCACGGCCACCCTTGAAGCTACGGCTGCCACGCTTGTCATCGTCGTCATCATTGCGTCGACCGCCACCGATACGTGAACGGCCGCCCTTATGGAACTCAGCACGCTTCTTCTCGAAGTCTTCCAGACGGTGAGTATGGAACTTAAAAGAACGGATATCGTCCTCTTCGTTTTCAGTCTCCTCGCTTACACGCTTCTTGAATTCACGCTCCTTCTTGAAACGGTGCTTCTGAGCCATCTCGCTCTTCTCGCGCTCAGTCTTCACAATACCGCCTTCAGAACGGAAGTCCTTCATCTTGCCGTCGAACATCACATACTTGCGGAATTCGCACTCCAAGCTTCCGTTGAATACAGGAATCTTGATAGATGGTTTCAGACCAATCTGCTCGAAGCACTCCTCGCGGTAGCTCAATACCCAAGCCTCGTTGCCGGCAAAAGCCTTCTTGAAACGCTCGCCTATCATCTTGTAGGTGTTCAGGAGGTTAGGGGTAGAGATGCGCTCACCGTATGGAGGATTCATCACGATGATGCTCTTCTCTGCTGGCTGTGTGAAGTCCTTGAAATCAGCCTGTGAGATGGTGATGTCCTTGCTGAGACCGGCAGCACGAACGTTGAGATTAGCTGTGTTTACAGCCTTCATGTCAACATCGTAACCATAGATATGGTGCTCGAACTCGCGCTCCTGAGAGTCGTCGTTATAGATCATGTCGAAGAGATCCTGGTCGAAATCGTTCCACTTCTCGAAGGCAAACTCCTTGCGGAATACACCTGGAGAGATGTTGCGGGCGATGAGGGCAGCTTCGATGGCGATGGTACCTGAACCACACATCGGGTCGATGAAATCGCATTCGCCCTTCCAGCCGGTCATCAGAATCATACCTGCAGCGAGAACCTCGTTCAGAGGAGCCTCTACCTGCTCCTGGCGGTAGCCACGGCGGTGCAGACTCTCACCACTCGAATCGAGACTCAAGGTTGCATTGTCTTCTGCAATGTGGATGTTGAGGCGGATATCCGGGTTAGATACGCTGATATTTGGACGTGTACCCTGCTTCTCGCGGAACCAGTCAACAATCGCATCCTTTACCTTGTAGGTTACGAAGCGTGAGTTGCGGAACTCCTCTGAGTAGACTACTGAGTCAACAGAGAAAGTCTTCTTCACGTCTAAGATGTCATCCCACTTGATCTTCTGGATCTGATCATACACCTCTTCAGCGCTTCTAGCCTTGAAGTGCTTGATAGGCTTTAAGATACGGATGGCTGTGTGCAACTGGAAGTTAGCACGATACATCATTTCCTTGTCGCCTGTGAAAGACACCATGCGGCGACCGATCTGTACATTATTGGCACCCAACTGGGTGAGCTCTTCAGCCAAGACAGGCTCGAGGCCCATGAAGGTCTTGGCAATGAGTTCAAATTCCTGTTCCATTATTGAATTCTATATCTAATAAACTTTGTTTTTCTTTTTTATATTTCTTTGTTTTCGGTTTCATATCCTTGGTAACCCATACGTTGGCTCCCACTACGCAGCCTTCTCCGATGGTGATGCGACCGAGGATGGTGGCATTGGCGTAGACGATGACATCATTTTCGAGGATAGGGTGGCGAGGGATTCCCTTGATAGGATTGCCGTCCTTATCGAGTGGGAAACTCTTGGCTCCGAGGGTTACACCCTGGTAGAGTTTCACATTGTCGCCGATGATGCAGGTAGCTCCAATCACCACACCCGTACCGTGGTCGATGGTGAAGTGCTTGCCGATGGTAGCCTCCGGGTTAATATCAATACCGGTTTCCGAATGAGCCAGTTCGGTCATCATTCTCGGAATGAGCGGCACTCCCAGTTCGTGCAGCACGTGAGCGATGCGGTAGTTGGTAATCGCTTTGATGACCGGGTAGCAGGAGATGATTTCTCCGTGGCTCATGGCAGCCGGGTCGCCCTCGTAGGCAGCCTCTACATCGGTTGCCAGAATCTTGCGCAGTCTCGGGAATTCCATGATTGCCTTGGCTGCAATCACGCCTGCCTTGGCGCGCTGGTGCTGCAGTTCAGCCTGGGTTTCCGTTTCGCAGTCGTTGGCGAAGCAGAGACCGGCGAGAATCTGCTCTGACAGCATCTCATAGAGTTTCTCTACTCTTACTCCAATATGATATTTGATGGTTGAGATATTTACCGAAGAATTGCCGAAATATCCCGGAAAGAGGATAGAACGGGACAAACTGATGATTTCTTCGAGCGCCTTGCCCGAAGGAAGTGGATTCCCGTCTCGATGCTGATGGAAGAGACCCTTCAAAGATTCGGCGCTCGAAAGCTCCTCGATGGTCTCTGTCAGCTGATGAGTTAATGTATCTTTACTCATTTTCTTAATGTCTCAATAAAATTTGAGTGCAAAGATACGATTATTTTCTTGAATGACAAAGAAATAGCTACGGTTTTTTGTATTTTTTTTAGTGATTCTTTGGGGGATGAAAGAAGATGTGTGTCATAAGTAGTTTGCCTAGGGGATAGATAAGGCACGGATTACACGGATTACACGGATTTATGCCGCTCATGTAAATAAAGCAATTATAGCCTCATGAAAAATCCGTGTAATCCGTGTAATCCGTGCCTAAAAACTATGAAAAAGTTTATGCCACACCCTCTGTCTTATTTTGCGATGCTGTCCAGAAAGAGGAGCAGTCGGTTGGTGACGTTTACCTCTGAAACACCGGAATCGAAGTCGAGCGATACAAGGTTGAGTGTAGGGAAACGGTCGTGGAGACGTTTCTCGATGCCCTTGGAAATCACGTGGTTAGCGATGCAACCGAAAGGCTGGAGCGAGATGATGTTGTTCACGCCATCACGGATGTAACCTACGATGTCGGCAGGCAGAAGCCAGCCTTCGCCAAACTGGGCTGCGAGCGAAACCAGTCCCTGTACGTCCTTCGCATCATCATAGATATTGGTGAACGGACGGAAGTAGCGGAACTTGCCGGCTGCCTTGTTTACCTGGCGCAATCTTCTGCCTATCAGCGCCTGATAAGCGCCCTTGATGATGAAATCGGGCACTTTGGTGCAACTCAGCCGCATGTGTTTCTGTATCTCTACGTTCACAAATTCCTGCAGGAAGAAAGGGGCAAGCAGAGGCGGAACCACCTCTATGCCGCGCGAGATGATGTTCTGCTCCAGGAACTGGTGGGCGAAAGGATTGAACTTCAGGAAGATTTCGCCTACGATTCCTACCTTCGGCAACGTTCTGTCGAGGGTCATCTGGTTGAATTCTTCAGCTGCCTGTTTCAGGAGTCGGATGAGTCCTTTGGCTGAATTCTGGGCGATAGGTCCGTCTATCAGCTGCATGTATTTGTCGCGCAACTCTCTGGCAATGCCCGGTTTACGCTCTCTTACGATGCAGGCGTTGTACATCTCGTTGATTGCATCGCCATAGAAAATGGCGGTAACGATAATCTGACTGTATTTCAGCCAAGGCACATTAAAGCCGTCCTGCTCGTTGTAGTCTTGCTTGTCGTCTGTAGAGCCTGATGCTTCGCCTGTTGAGGCTGTTACACCGAGCGTGAGCAGCGGAATGTCCTGGAATCCATTGGAAATCATCGCACGCTTGATGAGACCGGCGTAGTTGGTTGCGCGACATTGGCCGCCCGTCTGACTCATCACTACTGCCGTATTGTTCAGGTCGTATCTGCCTGATTTCAAGGCTTTGATGATGTCGCCGACAATGAGTGTTGCCGGATAGCAGACTTCGTTGTTGGCAAACTTCAAGCCGAGTTCGGCGCTTACCTCATTGCTCATCGGAAGCACCTCTACATCATAGCCTATCAGTTTCAGAATTGGCGGAATGATAGGGGTGAGGTATTCGGTCATGAAAGGAGCGAGAATCTTGCGATGAATATCCTGCTTGGTGAATACCTTGGTCTGTTGTAAATGTTGAATGTTGAGTGTTGAATGTTGAATGTTGAGTGTTGAATTCTTCACTCCCTTCAGGCTTTCTATGAGCGAGCGGACACGGAGTTTCAGGGAGCCGATATTGCTCACATCATCTATCTTCAGCAGCGTGAAAGGCTTGTTGTGGCGCTTCATGATGTCGCGAATCTCGTCCTGGATAAAACTGTCAGGACCGCAGCCAAAGCTGGTCATCTGGACGAAATGAACCTCATCGCCCTGTTCGGCAGCCCATTGTGCTGCCTTCAGAATGCGGTTCATATACGCCCATTGCTTCACGAGATAAGTCTCTGGCTGACAGTTGTATGCTTCGTTGTAGTCTTGGCTGGCTAATGCAGCCTCATTTCTTTCTGCCGCCAGGTCCTCCAGATTGAAGTCTTTGAAATCTGCAAAGAGATTACCCCGGGCGATGTCTTCGCTGATGACGTTGACTCCCAGATTGGCTATCATCTCGCTCAGCTTGTGCTGAATCAGCGGGTCAGTATGATAAGGACGGCCCGCCAGCAGAATCGTAAGTCCCTTGTTTGGCTTCAGAATCTTGTCTTCGTTCGTTTTCTGAGCCTCTGTTTCTTCATTTTTCAGAATCTCCCAGCCCTGTTTCTTGATTTCAGCAGCATATACTGCCTGAGCATAGAGGGCCTCTCTCAGCGCTTTACGGGCAGTCTTCTTGCTTACTCCCAGTTGCTTGAGATAATCGGTAATCTGCTTTTCCAGTGCCTTAGGTTGGGCAAAGTTGATGACGGGCGTATCGATCGGTTTCTTCAGATTGATGACCGACTTGATGACATCGCTATAGCCCGAAACGACCGGACAGTTGAAGCTGTTCAGCGTATTCTTCGGGTCGTCATTATGCTCATAAACCACGTATGGCATGAGGATGCGGTCTACCTTCGGGTTCTCGTTGAGTTCCTTCAGATGACTGTGAGCCAGTTTAGCCGGGAAGCAGATATTGTCGCTCATCACCGTATTCAAGGCTCCTTCATACTGGCTGAAAGTGGAATCGGAAGAGAGAATCACGCCCAATCCTGCTGCCCGGAGCAGCGCATTCCAGAACGGATATTCCTCGTATATGTTGAGGATGCGAGGAATGCCTACCCATGTACCGTGAAACGCGGTAGCAGGTGGGTTAACCGTCTCTCTATCAAAGAGTAAACTATATTTGTATTCGTAGATATTTTTGCCTTTTATCCCGTTTGCTCCCTTGTTGTTGAACACACGCTCACACTTGTTTCCGGAGTAGAACCTGTTGCCGCCGGCAAAGGTGTAGCGGGAAACATAACAATGGTTTTCGCAGCCTTTGCATTGCAGCTGTTTGGTTTCATAATGAGCCAGATTCTGGAGATCATCGATGGATCTTGATGAGACAGGGTGCTCGTCTTCTGCAGATGTACGATGCTTGTAATCTGCCGCCGCATGAAGGGCACAGCCGTAGGCGCCCATCAGTTCAGGCATGTTGCTTCGTGCCACTTCGGTATGGGTGAGCAACTCAAATGCCCTTACCACCGCATCGTTTCTCATCGTACCACCCTGCACAACGATTTTGCCTCCAAGGTTCTCATTACCATGGAGTTTCAATACCTTGTAAAGACAGTTCTTGATGACAGAATAAGAGATTCCGGCAGAAATATCAGCTACAGATGCGCCCTCTCTGAGCACCTGTTTTACCTTCGAGTTCATGAAGACGGTGCAGCGGGTTCCCAGGTCGCAGGGAGCCTTCGACTGGCAGGCGAGTTGGGCAAAATCGCCTACAGAATAACCCATGTTGTTGGCAAAGGTCTGGATAAATGTTCCGCAGCCCGAACTGCACGCCTCGTTGAGTTCCATGCGCACCACAGCCCCTTTCTCCACGAAGATTGCCTTCATGTCCTGTCCGCCGATGTCCAGGATAAAACTCACGTCGGGCATGAGTGAGGCAGCTGCTCTTTCGTGCGCCATTGTTTCGATAATGCCGCTGTCGAGGCCGAAAGCCGCCTTGATGAGTTCTTCCCCGTAACCTGTAGAGCAGGAGCCTACGATTTCCAGTTCAGCGCCTCGCAATGCTGCTTCCTGCTTCAGGGCGTTCAGTCCATCCGCTACTGCCTTGATCGGATTTCCCAGATTCAGGCGGTAATTGGTAAAGACAATATCTCCCGTAGGCGTCTCCGCATTCACCCTTACCGCAACAATCTTAGTCGTAGTAGAGCCCGAGTCAATACCAATCACAACCTGCTGTTTTCCTTTATTCAGCGGTTGGGTTTCGGTAGCGAATTTCGCCTTTGATTTGAGCCATTCCTGGTGCTCTTTCTCGTTCTTGAACAGAGGCAGCAGACTGCTGGTCCATTCCGTTTGTATTTCTTTTTTCATCCGGCTTCTGAGGGCAGAAACTGAGGCTGCAGAATCTGCCGATTTTGCTCGGTAAGCACAGCCCAGAGCCGGAATGAGATTGCTGTTTTCGGATACGATGAAATCGTTTGGAGATAGATGTAGATAATCGCAGAAAGCCTTGCGGAGAGCCGGAAGAAAGGTCAGCGGACCGCCGCAGAGCAGGATAGGAGCCTCGAAACTGATGCCGTGAGAAAGCGTTACCACCGTCTGTACGGCGATGGAATGGAAGATGCTGGCTGCAATATCTGCTTCGGGCAGATTGCGCGCCATCAGGTTCTGGATGTCGGTCTTGGCAAACACGCCGCAGCGGGCAGCCATCGGATAAACGTGCTCTGCCTTCATCGCCAACTCGCTCATCTTATGGTTCTCTACGCCCATCAGCACACTCATCTGGTCGATGAAAGCGCCCGTTCCACCGGCACAGTTGCCGTTCATGCGCAGTTCCATATTTCCGTTTTTCTTGAAGAAGATAACCTTCGCGTCCTCGCCACCAATATCGATGAGCGCTTTCGCCTCAGGATGAGCCGTACGGGCATAGACCGATGCAGCCACCACCTCCTGTACAAACTCCGCCTGGAGCTGTTCGGCAGTAGCCATTCCTACGCTTCCCGTTACGCAGATTCTTGCCTCTGCATCGCCGGTAAGGGCTAAAATCTCATCGAAATATTGCGACACAAGTTCGTTGACACGGGCATTGTGGCGTTCGTATTTTGAGTAAATTACCCGGTTATCGCTGTCGATAACGGCTATCTTGGCTGTCGTAGAGCCAACGTCCAGTCCTATGTAATAAGTCTTCTCCATTTCTCTTATCTCAAGTATTTTCTCTTATCTCAAGTATTTTCTCTTATCTTCTAGTATCTTCTTATCTTCTAGTGGCTTTACCCAAGTTCCATCTGCTCTCTTCTCATATCCCTGAAAGCGCTCCAGGCTATCGGAACCGCAACGGCAAACGAGCAGCAATCTGCCCACATCTGACACATCTCCACGCCCAACAGTCCGAAGAAATAGGGGAGGATGAAGATGAGCGGAATGAAGAAAAGTCCGCTTCGTGCTGCCGCTACGATGTTGGCTCTCACCGGTTTACGGATGGTCTGCATCAGCATGTTGGTGAGCACGATGCTGGCTACGAGCGGAAAACTGAGCACCTGCCATCGCAAAGCTGCCGAACCTACGGCTACAACCGCTGCATCATCACGGAAGATGCTGATGATGGAAGTTGAGAAGATGAAGCCGAGAAGGGTACAGACGCTGAGGAAAACCGTGCCACATCTGATGCAGAAAAAGAAGGCTTCCTTTACGCGCCCATAGAGTTTGGCGCCGTAGCAGAATCCGCAGAGCGGCTGGAATCCCTGTCCCAGACCGATGACCATCGCATAGGTGAAGAAGGAGATGCGGGTAACGATGCTCATGCCCGCAATGGCTGCATCGCCAAACGCACCTGCTGCCACATTGAGCATCAGCGTAGCGATACTTCCCAGTCCCTGTCTTGACAGCGAAGGAGTTCCGCCGAAGATAATCTCCTTAGCAAAGGCGCGGGTAGGGGTGAAATTGCTGAGACGGATGCGGATGTTCTCGCCTTTATGCGTCATCCAGAAGAGCATGGCGCAGCCGAAACACTGGCTGATGAGGGTGGCTACGGCGGCTCCGGTAATGCCCAGCTGGAAGTAGAGAATGAGCAGAGGAGCCAGAATCAGATTGAGCAGCACACCCGACATGATGCCCTTCATCGCATACATTGTATTGCCCTGAAATCGCATCAGATTATTCAGCGTAAGCGAGGTAGTCATAAAGGGAGCACCCAGCAGGATAATGCCCAGATAACGCTCTGTATAAGGAAGAATGGTGGGCGTAGAACCCATTAGAAGGCAGAGCGGAGTGAGGAACACATGACCCAGAATGGCGATGAGGAGACCGGTAAGAAAACTCAGCACAAAGCCCGTTGTTGCCATCTTCTGTGCCTCTTCCGTATGCTTGGCACCCAACTGTCGCGAAACATAATTGCCCGCTCCGTGACCGAAGAAGAAACCTATCGCCTGGATAACAGCCATTGCTGCAAAGGAAACGCCTACCGCTGCCACACTCTGCGTGTTGATGCTGCCCACGAAATAGGTGTCGGCGAGGTTGTACATGCTCGTCGACAGCATACTGATAATCGTTGGTATGGCCATCGTAAAAATCACATGATGCACAGGGGCATGTGTGAGGAACGTATAGTTGTCTCTTTTCTCTTTCTTCATAACTTTATGATGCTCTTTTGGGGCATTTCAACCTGCAAAGGTACATAAATATCCACAAAGTTGGACAATTATGAACCAACTTTTATAAATTTATAAG
>OLXC01000214.1_pt1 | contig 21249 bp, 20 predicted proteins | sample 1673851 | NCBI WGS metagenome assembly OLXC01 (sample SAMEA103958130, study PRJEB25191) | human gut metagenome | biome: human-associated habitat [ENVO:00009003]; feature: intestine environment [ENVO:2100002]; material: feces | place: Germany | collected 2013/2015
TCCGCTATCAGCGGACAACAGAGGCGCAGAACGCAGCGAAGCTTTCTCGAAAAAGTGGCAAGGCCACTTTTTCGAGAGCCTAAAAACATCCGCTGCGGATGCAGCGGATGTTTTTTGTTGAAGTGCGCGCGGGCATGTGGTATACTCTCTTCCATACCATGACATTCCATTTTACAGAAAGAGATCAGATATGAAGCTTAACGATGTACAGCTCCGTCAGGTGGACGCGCAGGTCAAGCGCATTCTCGCCTCCGACAGCTATTATGCTCGGATATACCGCGACGCCGGCATCACCAAGGTGGAAAGCCAGGCGGATTTTGAGCGTATTCCCTTTTCCTGCAAGAACGACCTTCGCAACGCCTACCCTCTCGGCATACAGGCCGTGCCAGATGAAGAGGTCGTCCGGATACATTCCTCCTCCGGCACCACGGGCAAGCCCGTCGTGATCCCCTACACTGCCAAGGACGTGGACGACTGGGCCGCGATGTTCGCGCGCTGCTATGAGTTCGCCGGGGTCACGGCGGAGGACCGCGTGCAGATCGCCGTCGCCTACGGGCTGTGGACGGCGGGCAGCGGCTTTCAGGCCGGGGCGGAAAAGCTCGGCGCGATGGCGATACCCATGGGGCCGGGCAACACCGAAAAGCAGCTTCAGATGATGCAGGATCTCGGCGCCACCGTGCTCACGGCGACGTCGTCCTATGCGCTGCTGCTGGCGGAGGAGGTGCGCAAGCGCGGCCTGCGCGATAAGCTCCGTCTGCGCAAGGGCATCTTCGGCTCTGAGCGCTGGAGCGAGAAGATGCGCGAGTGCATCCGCCGCGACCTCGGCATCGAGCTTTACGATATCTACGGCCTTACGGAGATATATGGCCCCGGCATCGGCATCAACTGCCGGAAGGAGCAGGGCATACACTATTGGGATGATTTTATTTATATTGAGATCATCGACCCCGCCACCGGCCTTCCCGTTCCCGACGGCGAGACGGGCGAGATCGTTATCACGACGCTCGTCAAGCAGGGCGCGCCGCTGCTGCGCTTCCGCACGCGCGACCTTTCGCGCATCATCCCCGAAAAATGCAGCTGCGGAAGCTGCTTTCCGCGCCTTGACACCATTCAGGGCCGCAGTGACGATATGTTCAAGGTGCGCGGTGTGAACATGTTCCCGCGTCAGGTCGAGGAGGTGCTGCAAAGCGCCGGCGGCCTTCTCAGCGAATATCAGATAATCATCACGCGCGACGAGCAGGCCAACAAGGACCGCATGACCGTCACCGTTGAGGGCGAGGGCGGCACGGACTTCCCCGCCGCGGAGGCGCGCGTCCGTGAGCTCTTCAAAAGCCGCATCGGCATGACGCCCGATATCCGCGTCGTGCCGGAGGGCACGCTTGCCCGCAGTGAGAAAAAGACGAAGCGCGTCATCGACCACCGCTATGACTGACGCCGCACCGTAAACGAAAATGTGATATTGATATGACGACACCCCGGCGAAAAATTCGCCGGGGTGTTTAGACTGTTGAAAAGCGGCAAAGCCGCTTTTCAACAGTCTCATAATTATATCATATCCCTGTCCGTCTCGCGGCCGCAGATTATGCTCAAGTTCCCGTTGCGGCAGCGCAGCGCGTCTATGAACTCCTTGCTCATGCCCGCGCCCTTCAGGCTTATGAGATACGTCAGCTCGAAAAGCGTGCCCATGTTCGTCGTGCGCACGCGCACCAGTTCATGGCTCGTCGTGTATTTTTCAAAAAGGTCGTCGAAAAGCTCCTCATAGTCGAGGTTTTCCGGGATAGTTATCTTAAGCTGCCTCGTGCCGCCGTTCTCGCCGAAGTGCGTATAGGTCAGCACGATAAGCGCCAGCGAGAATATCACGAAGAACACCGCCGCCAGCGCCACATAGCCCATCCCGCAGGCAAGGCCCAGCGCCACGGCGAAGAAAAGCCCCGTTATCTCGCGCGCGGTGCCCTGCGCGCTGCGAAAGCGCACCAGCGCGAAGGTGCCCGCCACGGCAAGCCCCGCGCCAACATTGCCGTTGACCATCATTATCACCACGGCCACCACGCTCGGCAGAAGCGCCAGCGCCACGGCGAATGAGCCGGAGTGCCTGTTTTTCAGCGTGAACACGCACGACGCCAGCACGCCCAGCACGAGCGCCGACGCCACGCACACCAGAAATTGCACCAGATTTATCGGAACTGTAATAATGCTGTTAAACACTGAAAATCACTCCGTTTATAAGATTGGCCTTGTAGCATTCGCCGTATTTTGAAAAGCCCGCCGGGAAAAGCCTGTTCTCGCTCAGCATTTCCGCCAGCCACAGCGGCGCCGCCTCCGGCAGCTTTATCTCCATCAGCACGCTGCCCTGCGGCAGTATGCTCTCCCCGCCGTCGCCGCAGGTGAGGTCAAGCTCTTCAGCGCGCCAGCGTATGTTTTCGTCAAAGGTTATCCTCAGCTCGCCGTCGCCGCGCCCTGCATAGGCCTCGCGGTCACAGGCGATGAACGCGCGCGGCCTGACCTCGTGCGTTTTCAGAAACCAGTCTATCTCGCGCGTCACCTGCCCGTCGCCGGGTGCGGCGCGCCCCCCGGCGAGGTATTCCGCGGCGTCGCGCGCGCCCATGGCCGCGCGCCGCTTGTACACCACGCCCTTGAACTTCTTTTTCAGCTCCACAAACACCGTGTCCTCCGGGCCGGGCACGTTATAGCTGCGCAGACGCAGCTTCTCCTTGTACACCGGCGCGTCTATCGACCGGCGTATCAGCTCATAGTCGTCCGTGTCGTAGTAGAGTGAGCACACCGTGCTTTTGAAAAACACATCCGGCACTATGTATGGGTCGAGCTGCCGCCGTATCCCGGCGTACTGCCCGGCGGTCAGGAGGTATTTCTTTTCATAGCGCTTTAATGTAAGCTGCGTGTCCTTCATTTCCGCCCGTCCTTCCGGCCATTCACGCGGGGAAATACTCCCGCATCTCCGCGTCGCTCAGATGCATGTACTGCCCTATCGCCGCGACGCACCTGCCGCGCCAGTCCTTTTCCGTTATCGCCGCGCGAAGCTGCGCCACAGCGGCCTCCCACTGGGCATAGCTCATCCTTCGCAGCGCGAAGTCCCGCGCGACCTCCGGCGCTATCTGCGCCGTCATTTCCGCAATGCGCGCGTCCACGTTTTCATTTGAAAGCGTCGTGGAGAGGACCTCCGCCGCCCGCCGCAGGAATCTGTCTCTGAATTCGGCGTTGTTTGTAAGCTGGGTTATGAACTCCGCGCTCTGCGTGGAGCTGGGCGTCAGAACGTTTCTGAATATATTTGCCGGTATCGTCAGCGTGGCGTCCATGTCGTACAGCATGTACCGCCATTTCCCGTCGCCCTCGCTCGACCGGGCATAGCGCAGATTGCTTTTTGCAAGGTCCGTGTTCGCCGAATAGCCCTCTATTATCATCCAGTCTATGAGGTTGTCTATGTCCACCAGCTCGCAGAAGCGCGCGTAGGCCTCCGGCGCCGTCAGGTCGTTGTCCTCCGCGAAGCGTATGACGGTTTCGTAATACTCCGTGCCGGGGTTTGCCCACGCCTTCATCACCGTCACGCTGCCGCGGCTGACGCCCATGAGGCTTGCGTAATGCTGCTTGTCCACCTTCTCCATCAGCGTGTATATCCCGCGGTACTCGCCGTTGACGTACAGCACGCAGTAGCGGCTGCGCTGCGTGGGCACGCTGTCGGAGTATTCAAGGCACAGATCCTCCAGCAGCTCGTTTCTTATTATGGTGTTGTTCTGATCCTGTCCGGCGCGCAGTATAAGCCCCGTGAAGCTCGTCACCCCGCCGGAGAATATGTCGCAGTCAAGCTCGCTCAGGCCGTATGCGCCGCGAAAGCGCAGACCCATGTTCTTCTTCGGCATTTCAAGGCTTGTCTCGCCGTGCATGTCTATGCCGCAGGGCGCGGTGAAGAGATCCTCCTCCCCCGCGTAAAGCGAGATGCTGCCGGGCAGCTCTATGTTCTTTTTCTTGTTGTTGTACATGCGGCCGAACTCATCCGGGTCGTCCGCGACGAGGCTTGCCACCGGCAGGGTATGCCCCTCGTTTATGATATAGCTCAGCGTCAGCGCCGGGCTTTTCAGCGCACCATCCTCCACGGATACCGCCCTTATCACGGCGGTGCGCGTCAGCTCTATCGCCCCGTCGTATACCTTGCTGTTTTCCGTCGGGAGGGAGCCGTCCGTCGTATAATATATCTTCCCTGCGGCGCTCAGCTCCGCCGTCACGGAGTCCACGCCCTCATAAACGCCGTCTCTGCCCAGACATATGGGCACTGCCGAAATGCGCCGGCAGCCGCCGGTCTTTTCCGCCCCCGGCTGGGGCGATGCAAAGTAAAACCAGCCGTTTTCGCCGCTCATGCGGCCCATGCTCCCGCCGTATGGGATGTCATGCAGAAACGCACAGTCGCGCACGCGGCCGCTCCTGTCGGAGAGATACAGTCCCTCCGCCGTAGAGTCCAGCTCGAACGGCGCGTGCAGGAAGCCCGCGTCGGCCGCGCCGCTTCCCTTGTCGCACAGCACGGTAACGCTCTCTCCCGGTGCAAGCGTCACATCCGGGAAGGCCCATATATCCGGCGCCGCCGCATCGTCGGAAAGATAATACTCCGAAAGGCGCACGCTCTCATTTGATATGTTCTTTATCTCCGCCCAGTCGCAGTAGCCGAGGTTTTTCTGCTTCAGCGTCGAGAAATTCGCCGTGACGGCCTCGCTTATTATGACCGGCGTGTCCGCCGTCAGCGCCGCCTGATACGCGTCGTAGCCCGCAGCGGAGTTTTCATAGCCGGGCGTTGCGAAATACGTCGCCTCCCACTCCCCCGCGCCGTTTAGGCGCAGCGCCATATTCGCCTTGCCCGTGCTGCATTCCGCCGCGTCCACGATAAGCCCGCGCGCATCACGCAGCACCGCCGTCTCGCCCTTGGAAAGCGAAAAATCCGTGTGCAGCGGCGCCTCTTTCTTATCCGTGCCGTCCGCGCATATCACCATCCGCTCCCCCGCGCCGAGCGTCACGCACGGGAAGCGCCAGCCGTCCTCGTCCACGCCGTCCGCCAGCGTGAAATCCGTCAGGGCTATCGCCTCTTCCGACACGTTCTCAAGCTCTATCCAGTCCGGGAAAGCGCCCGTTTCATCCATGTACGCCGCGGTGTTCTTCGCCATCAGCTCCGATATGCGAAGCTTCCCCGCCCACTCGCTCTCTGCCGGCACGGGCTGGGCCTGCGCCGCGGGCGCGGCGTCGTCCTTTCGCGTCATGCGCGGATATACGGCCGCCAGCAGCACTATCAGCAGCAGCGCGGCCGCCGCCGGGATCGCCGCCCTTTTCAATTTTTCACTTCCGCCGGACTTTGCCATTCCACGCCTCCGCGCCGCTGAGATTTGTGCTGAGAGTTGTTGTGTGCTGCCGCACTATAAATAATAAATCTTATTACCCTCGGTAGACAAGAGCACATACGCCTGACGGCGTCAGAAGAAGTTCGCGCCATTCCGTTTCCACCTTGCGGTGAAAACTCCATTATGCTCTCTCCGCCTGTCAGGTGCGAAGCAGTTTTGACGGAGCAGAAAGGCAGCCAGACGATGAAAAGGCCGCAGGGAATACTTTGTGTATTTCCAAGGCCTTTGAGGATGTATGGGTGCTCTTTCTGCCCGTCAAAACCGTGTGTGTCCTTGTCGATCGAGGGTATTATACATTTTTCCATCTTTCCCGTCAAGCACAGCTTGCTTTCGCGCCGCGTGCAAAAAAGCATATGCAAAAATTGATTAATGGCGGCGTTCCTGTTATAATACATGGCATAAAACTTTCACCGGGGGACGGCAATGGAAACTGTAGTTATAATCGGCGGCGGCGCGTCGGGCATGATGGCGGCGCTGACGGCGGCGCGCGGCGATAGGCGCGTTATCATCCTTGAAAGGCAGCAGCGCGTCGGGCGCAAGCTCCTTGCCACGGGCAACGGCCGCTGCAATCTCACCAATACCGGCGCGGCCCCTGAAAACTACCACGGGGAGCTTCCCGGCTTCGCCGTTCCTGCGCTTGCGGCCTTCACGCCGCAGGACACGCTCGACTTCTTTCACTCTCTGGGCCTCATAACGGTCACAGAGCACGGCGGCCGGGTCTATCCCCTTTCCAACTCCGCAAACAGCGTGGTGGACGTGCTGCGCTTCGCGCTTGAGCGCGCCGGGGTGGAGGTCATGTGCTCCACCAGCGCGCGTGAGCTGATCCGCCGCGGCGCGGGCTACACCGTGCGCACCGACTCCGGCAGCATCGACGCGGACTATCTCATCGTCGCCTGCGGCGGGGCCGCGGGGGCGAAGCTCGGCGGCGTTATGGACGGGTATGAGCTTTTGAAGCCGCTGGGGCACAAGCGCACGCGCCTTTGCCCCGCCCTTGTCCAGCTCACTGCGGAGGGCGGATATCCCCGCGCGCTCAAGGGCGTGCGGGCGGACGCGGCGCTGTCGCTCGTCTCCGGGGGCGAGGTCATTGCCCGCGGCGCGGGGGAGCTTCAGTTCACCGAAACGGGCGTCTCCGGCCCCGCGGCCTTTGATATCTCCCGCGCCGTCTCCACCGGCGGCGGCAAGGCCGGGCTGCATATCGACTTCCTGCGCGGTTATGACGGATCCGCCGTCGCGCAGATGCTTCGCGCGCGCTGCCGCGCCCTGCCGGATCTCCCCTGCGGGGAGGTGTTCACGGGGATGCTGCATAACCGCCTCGGGCGTATGCTCGTCAAATACGCGGGCCTTGACGCCGCCGCGCCGCTTTCGTCCCTCGGCGCGGACGCGCTTGATGCCGCCGTGCGCGCCGCGAAGGACTTCACGCTCACCCTCACGGGGACGGAGGGCTTCGACAGCGCGCAGGTCACGGCCGGCGGCATCCGCACCTCCGGCTTTGACCCGGAAACTCTGCAAAGCTGGTTTATGCCGCGCCTCTTCGTCTGCGGCGAGCTTTTGGATATCGACGGCGACTGCGGCGGCTACAACCTCCAGTGGGCATGGGCCAGCGGCCATATGGCAGGGAGGCTTGGCGAATGATACTTGTAAGAAAGCTGCGCCTCGCCCCCGGCGAGGATGCTTCCGCCCTGCGTGCGCGCGCGGCGAAGAAGCTGCGTCTGCCGTGCGCGGAGGTGAAGGCGCTCACGCTCATAAAGCGCTCCCTCGACGCGCGGCATAAGGACGATATACACTATGTCTGCTCCGCCGCGCTCTCCGTTTCCGGGGATGAGCGGCGCGTAATCGCCCGCGTCAAGTCTCCGGACGTGTGCGAATATACTCCGCCGGAATATTCCGTCGCGCGCGTTTCGCCCGGCGAGGGCGCGCCGCGCCCCGTCATTGCCGGCTTCGGCCCCGCGGGCATGTTCGCCGCGCTCGTGCTGTCCATGGCGGGCGCGCGGCCTATAGTTATCGAGCGCGGCCGCGACGCGCTCTCCCGCAAGGCCGCCGTGGACGCGTTCCGCGCCGGCGGCGCGCTGGATACGGAGTGCAACGTGCAGTTCGGCGAGGGCGGCGCGGGCACCTTTTCCGACGGAAAGCTGAACACTGGCACGCACGACGCGCGCCTTTTCTGGGTCCTGCGGCAGTTTTACGCGCACGGCGCGCCGGAGAGCGTGCTGTACGACGCCAAGCCCCATATCGGCACGGACATCCTCATCGACGTTGTCCGGCGCATCCGCGCCGACGTCATTGCCCGCGGCGGAGAGGTCCGCTTCTCCACGAAGCTTGAGCGCCTCGTTATCGAAAACGGCGCGCTGACGGGTATAGAGGTGCACGACGCGCAGGGGCTGCACACGCTTCCCTGCACACAGCTCATCCTCGCCATCGGGCATTCCGCGCGCGACACTTTTGAAGCGCTCCATGCGCAGGGCGTGCCGATGGAGCCGAAGCCCTTTTCAATGGGCGTGCGCATAGAGCACCGCCAGCGCGATATCGACCTTGCTCAGTACGGTGCCGCGCACGGCGCTCTGCCCGCGGCGGACTACTCGCTCAACGTCCGCCTGCCCGACGGGCGCAGCGCCTATACCTTCTGCATGTGCCCCGGCGGCGAAGTTTTTGCCGCCGCGTCGGAATCCGGCGGCGTCGCCACGAACGGCATGAGCTATTCCCGCCGCGACGGGGAGAACGCCAATTCCGCCCTGCTCGTCACGCTGCACCCGGAGGACTTTCCGGATAAAAGCACCCTCGGCGGCATGTACTGGCAGCGCGAGATAGAGCGCGCGGCCTACGCCTTCGGCGGCGGCAATTACCTTGCCCCGGCGCAGCTCGCGGGGGATTTCCTCGCCCGCAGGCCGAGCACTGGCCCCGCCTCCGTCGCGCCCAGCTACCGCCCCGGCGTCGTCTGGGGAGAGCTGCGCGAGGTTCTTCCGCCGCGCATCACCGCCGTGCTTGAGCAGGCCATTCCCGCGCTGGGCAAAAAGCTCTCCGGCTTTGACTCGCCCGACGCCGTCCTCACCGCGCCAGAGACGCGCTCCTCCTCCCCCGTCAGGATACTGCGCGGCGCTTCGCTTCAAAGCGCCGTCGCCGGGCTCTATCCCTGCGGCGAGGGCGCGGGCTACGCCGGTGGCATAAGCTCCGCCGCCGTGGACGGTATGCGCTGTGCCGAGGCCGTGCTGCGGGATATTCAATTGACGTATACTGGCAGTAAAGACGTACCCTAATAGTAAAGATAAAAGCGAGGTAAGCGTTATGCGTCTGCATACAGAACCGCTCAACAGCAAAAAGTCAAAGCGCATCCTGCTCTCCGCCGCAGCCGCGGTCATCCTCATGCTGGTGCTGATACGGTCCATACAGCGTCAGGGCGAGCTGCTGCTGTTCCGTTATAATCTGGGCTTCTCCATCGAAGAGGCCGGGATACTCTACGATTTTCAAACGGTGATGCTTCTGCTCGTCAGCCTCTTCGTTTTCACGGCCGTCTTTTTCCTTATTTTACCCCCCGAATCGACAGTCAGGCTATGAGCGCTTCTTCTCGCTTACCGCGCTGGCGCTTGGCCTGATATATCTCTTTGTCATCACGCCGCTCTCCGTTCCGGACGAGTCAACGCATTATCTCGCCATATCCGAGCTTACGAACGGGCTCTTCGGTATGCCGGACACGGCCTATGCCTTGGACCCCAGCGGCTTTTCAAATCAGAACAATGTCTGCACGGGCTATCTCCGCGTCATAAGGGATCTTTTCGGGCGTGGCTCCGACCCGAATGTTATACAGTCCAGCCTGATGTCATATATGTGGACGCTCGTCTATCCGCTGGAATATGCGCCGCAGGTGCTGGGCTTCGCCATTTCGCGGCTGCTCTCCTTCAACGACGTTACCACCTTCATGATGGGCAGATTTTTTAATCTTCTTTTCTATGTCGTCTGCCTCTATATCTCGGTAAAGCGGGTCCCGCGCTTCAAGCTGCTGTTCGGCCTTTCCGGCATTCTCCCCATGGCCATGCAGCAGGCCGCGTCGCTTTCATATGACACCTTTATCAACGCGCTCTCTATGGTCCTTTTGTCCTCGCTTTTGAGGGAGATATTCTCTGAAGGGGCTTTGACCCTTTGCGATCTTCTGTACATATTCATCCCCGCGCTCCTCCTCGCCCCCGCGAAGGGCGTCTATGCGCTGTTCATCCTTCTCTTTATATTTATCCCCAAGGAGAGATTTACCGGCAAATGCGGGAAAACCGGCTGCTTCTGGCTTCTTTTCGCGTCCTGCGCCGCGGCGTTCATCGCCGTGTCCGCGCCGTCGCTGCTGCGCATCATGCACAGCACGCCTCCCAGCTATGGCGATGAAGGCGGGGAGTCCTATACCCTGCGCTTCTTCCTCACCAACCCCGGCGACGCGTTCGGCATTTTCAGGAACTCCTTCAACGTCTATTTCAGCACGTGGTTCGCGCAGGCCGTCGGCCAGAGTCTCAGCACCTGCCTGCTGGAGCTCCCTACATGGATAGTTCCCGCTTTCACGGCGCTGCTTATCCTCTCGGCGCAGAATATCGACGGGAATGAGCTGGATATGCCGAGAGGCATGCGCCCGGCGCTGCTGGCGCTCTCCGCCGCGGTCGTGCTCTCCTTCATGGCGACCATGTTTTTGACGTGGATACACAATACGGATAAAATAATCGTCGGCGTGCAGGGGCGCTACTTCATTCCGATCCTGCCGCTGCTCATGCTCTCGCTGAACAATAAAATCGTTGTTCTGCGGAAGAACATAGACCGCGGCATGACCGTCCTCGCCATCCTGCTTTCCGCGCGCACCATCCTCGCCATTCTCGATTTCACGATGTTCAACGTGTGATTTTCCGCTTGACTTTTCCGTAAAAAAGTTGTATAAAATACGCGCAACGAGCAGCTAAACACGGCATAAGACCGGTTGTTTGGCTGCCCGTTGTATTTTTAAACACTTTTAAGGAGCTGCTGCGCAATGCAAAACGACAAAGTCTGGACGAAAAATTTTCTCCTGATAATAATCATCAATTTCCTTGTTTTCATGAATCATATCATGATCCTTTCCACCTTCCCCATGTTTCTTGAGCAGGTGCTGGGGCTGAACGCGGCCATGGCGGGGCTTGCCGCCTTCGGCTTCTCCGCCGTGGCGGTGGTGCTGCGCCCCGTGATAGGCTGGATGCTCGACTGCGGGCGGCGCAAAAGCGTGCTTCTCGCCGGTCTCACGGGGATGCTTCTGATGCCGCTGGGCTATGCGCTGTCGTCCTCTGCCGCCGCGGCGGGCTATACGCTCTCCGCCGCCGTCTCCCTCGCGCTGACCTGCCGTATGCTCCACGGGGCGGCGCTCGCCCTGTCGAACACCACCGGCGCCACCATTGCGTCCGACGCTCTGCCGCAGCGCCGCTTCGCCGAGGGTATGGGCTATTTTGGCATGGCCACCGCGCTTGCGACCTCCGTCGCCCCGGCGCTGGGCCTCGCGCTGATGAAAAAGGGCTTCTCAGTGCTGCTCTACGTCCTCTGGGGGCGCAAACACCGCTCATCCTTCACCTACACAAAGCGCCGCGATTCATAAGCGCCTTGCGGCAATATCTGCTCCATCCTCATCCGCGCATAATGACGTCTGAATGTATATCTCCTCGGCATTCTCCAGCGCTTTTTGCAGTTTATGCATCGTTCCCCGCGCCGCAGGGATCGCTTCAAGCGCCGTGATGGAATCATCCACCGCCGCGCACAGTCCTGTGTACATCTTCTTGTAGTCTGTCATTTTTCGCGTCCTCCCAAAAGTTTTGTGCTCATAATTATACGCTTTGCGTCTAATTATGTCTATAGCGTTGTGGACTTATTACGCCTAATTCGGCGATAATATTTGTATAATTAGGTTTGGGCGGTATAATTATGGATTTCAGGCAGGGCGGACAGGTAATACAGTATGCGCGCAAGGCGCACGGTCTCACGCAGGAGCAGCTTGCGGACATGACCGGCCTCACCTCCAACACCGTCTCCCGTATCGAACGCGGCCTGCTCGTTCCCTCTCTGCCCACGCTGATAAGCCTGTGCAACGCGCTCTCCCTCGCGGCGGACGCCGTGCTTGCCGCCTATGTGGACGCTGCGGCTCCCGTTCGCTGGTCCGCGCTGGCGGACAGGATGAACGCGCTTCCGCCGGAGAAGCGCGACAAAGCCGAAACGCTGCTGCGCTGCATCATTGACACTCTGTAGCGCCGCGGATCATAAGCGTCTCTGTAATAAAAACACCTGCCCGCGGGCAGGTGTTTTTTGCAATCTGTTATGCGTTATGCTTTTCAGTTCAGGAAGTCTCTCAGCTTCTTTGAGCGGCTGGGGTGGCGCAGCTTGCGCAGCGCCTTCGCCTCTATCTGGCGGATACGCTCGCGCGTGACATTGAACTCCTTGCCGACCTCCTCCAGCGTGCGCGTGCGGCCGTCCACTATGCCGAAGCGCAGCTCCAGCACCTTCTTCTCGCGCGGGGCCAGCGTGTCCAGCACCTCTTCAAGCTGCTCGCGCAGGAGAGAGAAGGACGCGGCCTCACTCGGCTCCGAGGCGTCCTCGTCGGGGATGAAGTCGCCCAGATGCGAGTCCTCCTCCTCGCCGATAGGCGTTTCGAGGGAGACGGGCTCCTGCGCGATCTTGAGTATGTCGCGCACCTTTTCCACGGGCATATCCATCTCGCGGGCTATCTCCTCGGCGCTGGGGTCGTGGCCCAGCTCCTGAAGAAGCTGACGGGAGACGCGGATGGTCTTGTTTATGGTCTCCACCATGTGCACAGGTATGCGTATCGTGCGCGCCTGATCCGCTATCGCGCGGGTAATGGCCTGGCGTATCCACCACGTCGCGTAGGTGGAGAACTTATATCCCTTGGTATAGTCGAACTTCTCCACGGCCTTTATAAGTCCAAGGTTGCCCTCCTGTATAAGGTCGAGGAACAGCATCCCGCGCCCGACATAGCGCTTCGCAATGGACACGACGAGACGGAGGTTCGCCTCGGTCATGCGGTGCTTTGCCTCCTCGTTGCCCTCGGCCATCTGTATTGCAAGCTCGACCTCCTCGTCGGGCGTCAGCAGCGGCACCTTGCCGATCTCCTTGAGGTACATGCGCACGGGGTCGTCGGTGGCGAAGGAGTCCATCAGCGCGTCGGTGTCGTTTATCTCCTCCTCCGTGACCTCCTCTATCCCGGCCAGATCCTCCACCTCGGGCAGGATATCGTCTATCGGGGGCAGCACGTCGGCCGCGCCGACGTCTATGTCAACGCCGTTGGCCTCAAGCGTCTCGTAGAACTTGTCCACGGTCTCCCCGTCGAGGTTCATCTCCTCCAGCACTTCCAGCTCCTTAGCGGTCAGGCTTCCCTTCTTCTTGCCCTTTTCAAGCAGCTCGTTCAGGCGCTCCTCATTGGTCTTGGCGGCCTCCGCGGGGTTGGCCTCCTCCTTCTTCTTCGCGGCCTTTTTCTTGGGCTTGGGCAGCTCCAGCTCCTGCTGGTCGCTTATCTCGCTCATCGCCGCCTGCTCCAGCAGCTTGTCTGCCATGCTTTCGAGTTCTTCTTCCTTGAATTTCATTTCGTCTGACATAGTTTATCCCTCGTATCCTTTTCTTTTTTTCTGCGTGTCGTAGGCTGTGTTCTGCTTCTGGCGCAGTATCTCTGCGAAGTCGAGCCCCGCGCTGCGCCGCGCGCTCTCGCTTTTTATCCTCTGCGTATAGTCGCTGAGAGTCCGCCGGGCGTTTGAAAGCAGCTCCGGCTTCTGTATTATATTGACCACAAGGCTCATCTCCTCGCCGCTCAGCACGCCGCTGAGCGTGGTGGTGCTGACCCTCTGCCCGCTGTCCAGCATCCCGCGCATCTCCGTGTATATGTGCGCAAGCACCGGCGAGGAAAACTCCCCCGCCTCCGGCAGCGCCTCCGCGGCCAGCTCCGGCTCAAGATATAAAAGCCTTATCACGCCCTCCTCCGCCACGGCGGAAGCGGGGTTTTCGTATTTTATGCCCTTCTCCGCGGGCTGACTCTGCCTCTCGGGGCGCGTGGCGTCCCTGTCTGCGGCGCGGTGCGCCTGACTCAGCAGCTTTTTGCGCCGCCGCTCGGCCTCATCCGTGACGACGCGCGCGTCAACGCCCGCCATGGACGCCACGCGCATGGCGTATACCTGCCGCTCCACCGAGCCTGGCAGGCGCGCCACAAGCTCAGACGCTTCCTTGAGGAATTCCACCTTCTGCTCGTCCACGGTCAGGTCGTATTTGTCCGTGACCGCGCGCAGCCGGTAGTCCACCTGATTTTCCGCCGCGTCTATGAGATTGCGGAACGCGTCCGGCCCCTTGAGCTTTATGAACTCATCCGGGTCCTTCGCCCCGCTCATGCGCAGCACCTTCACTCTGAGGTCGAGCTTTTCAAGTATTCCTATCGCGCGCTGTGAGGCCTTCATTCCCGCGCCGTCGTTGTCATAGGCGATGACGACCTCGTTGGTATAGCGCGAAATGAGCCGCGCCTGCTCCGGCGTCAGCGATGTGCCCAGCGAGGCCACCGCCGAATCAAAGCCCGCCTGATGCAGACTGACCACGTCTATATTGCCCTCTGAGAGAATTATATATCCGCTTTTTGATTTTTTAGCCAGATTAAGGGCGAAAAGGTTGCGGCTTTTGTTGAATACAAGCGTTTCGGGGCTGTTCATATATTTCGGCTCCCCGTCGCCGAGGATGCGCCCCGAAAAGCCTATCACGTCGCCGCGCACGTCTATCACCGGGAACATCAGCCGCCGCCGGAACGTGTCGTAAAACCCGCCGTTTTTCCCCCGGCGCACAAGTCCCGCGTCGAACATCTCATAGTCAGTGTAGCCCTTGGCGCGCATCGCGTCCAGAAGTCCGCTCCACCCGTCCGGCGCGAAGCCCAGCCCGAAGGCCGTCGCCATTTTGCGCCCTATCTGCCGCTTTGCTATGTATTCGCGCGCGATGCCGCCGCCGGGCGCGGAAAGCTGCTCGTAAAAATACCGCGCCGCGTCCTTGTTCAGGGCCAGCATCCTTGCTCGCTTGCGGCTCTCGCGGCTGTCGGTCTGCTCCGGCAGGGCCATACCCGCGCGCTTTGCAAGAAACTCCACCGCCTCCGGGAAGCTGAGGTTCTCTATTTCCATTATGAAGTTTATCACACCCCCGCCCTTGCCGCAGCCGAAGCAGTGATATATCTGCTTGTCCGGATTTACCGAGAAGGACGGCGTCTTTTCACTGTGGAACGGGCACAGGCCGAACAGGTTCGACCCGCTTTTCTTCCCAAGGCGCACATATCCGGACACGACGTCCACTATGTCGTTTCTCTCCGCCAGCTCCGTTATGAAGCTTTCGGGAAATGCCACGCGCTCCTCCTCCCTTCTCTCCGCTTCGCGCGCCGCGGCGCGCTCCCGGTCATTTCACCGTCCATGCAAAGGGGATGAATATCTCCCCGTATTTCTCCATCGCGTACCCGTCCGTCATGCCGGAGATGTAGTCGCAGGCGGCGCGCTCTATCCCGTCATGCTCTATCACGCCGCGGAAATCATCCGGCAGCGCGTCGGAATGCGACGTGTAGTATGTATACAGCCCGCCGAGTATGCCCTTGACCTTGTTCTCTTCGCTCTTGGCGACGGGATTGGTGTAAACGTCGGAGAACATGAACGCGTGGAAGATGTTGAAGGTCTCCTGCATCTCGTCCGACATTTTTAGCTTGCCTCCGCCGCTGTTTGCGATAAGGTCCGATATAAAGGCGTTTATGCGCCGGCTGTTCTTGTCGCCGCAGTTTTCGCGCACGCGCGCCGGGACGTCCTCCTCCGTCAGTATGCCCGCGCGGATGGAGTCGTCAAGGTCATGGTTGACGTAGGCTATCCTGTCGCACAGGCGCACGGTCGTCGCCTCCAGCGTGTCGTCGGGCGCGCCGACGGTGTGGTTAAGTATGCCCATGCGCGTCTCATAGCACAGGTTCAGCCCCCTGCCGTCGCGCTCCAGCACGTCCACCACGCGCAGACTCTGCTCATAGTGCTTGAAGCCGCCGGGATAGATCTCGTTGAGCGCGCGCTCGCCCGCGTGGCCGAAGGGCGTGTGCCCCAGGTCGTGCCCCAGCGCGATGGCCTCCGTCAGATCCTCATTCAGCGACAGGGCGCGCGCCACCGTGCGCGCAAGGCGGCTGACCTCCAGCGTGTGCGTCAGGCGCGTGCGGTAGTGATCCCCCTCCGGCTGCAAAAACACCTGCGTTTTGTGCTTTAACCGGCGGAACGACTTTGAATGCGTTATCCTGTCGATGTCGCGCTGAAAGCAGGTGCGGATGCTGCACTCCTCCTCGTCCTTCAGCCGGCCTCTGGAGCTGTCCGCCAGCACCCCGTAAGCGCCGACGATGTAATGCTCAAGTCTTTCCCTTTCCTCTCTGGGACAAAGCATACGCGTACACCTCCTCTTTTTCGCCGGTGCCGCGCTTCATTGCAAAATAAAGCGCCGCACAGGAGCATGAAATGTCTTTCCATTACTCTTATACGACGCCAATTTATATTTCCCTCTATTTTCTTAAAAAATTTTTTTCGCAGGCCTTCATCTTACCTCACCGGCACGGCGCGGAAGTCCTCGCCCGTTACGACGGGCTGCACGCTGCCCGCGCTTATGTCGAATATGCGCGCGCAGAAGTCCTCCGCGCGCTCCTCCGGCGCAAGCGCCTTTATCGTCACGCCCGCGGCGTAGTCCATCCCCGCCACGACGCCGCCCGCCGCGGCGATTTCGAGCTTGAGCTTCTCGCTCTGCGCGTAGGAGCAGGGTATGTCCAGCTCCACCCAGCGCCGCACGGCCGACACGCCCGCCGCGGTCAGCGCGTCCTTCGCGCTTTTCGTATACGCCCGCAGCAGTCCGCCCGCGCCCAGCAGCACCCCGCCGAAGTACCGCGTCACCACGCACACGACGTTCGTCACGCCCTCGCGCCGGAACACCTCCAGCATCGGTATGCCCGCCGTGCCCTGCGGCTCGCCGTCGTCGCTGTAGCGCTCCGCCCCGCCGCGGATGATATAGCACCAGCAGTTGTGGCGCGCGTCGTAATACTTCTTCTTCATTTCCGCGATGAACGCGCGCGCCTGCTCCTCCGTCTCCACGCACCGCACGTGGCCGAGGAACTGTGAGCGCTTTTCCGTCAGCTCCGCCTCGCCGGGAGCGGTCGGGATATAATACTCAGTCATCCTCCCACTCCTCTTTTTCCTCCTTGTAATCCGGGATGAACTCCTTCACCCGGCCTAGGAGCGCCGGCGTCAGTACGGCCTCCGCTTTTATGCCCTCGTCGGTGTATTCCATGCTCAGCACGTTCGCCTCGCGCTTTAGCGCGTCCACTACCCCCGCCTTTGCATACGGGATGGACAGCATGACGCGGCGCTTTGCCTGCCCCAGCATACCGGCAAGCTTTTTCACCAGCGCGTCCGCGCCCTCGCCGCTTTTTGCCGACAGGCACACGACGTTCTCCCCGTGCGGCAGGATGCCGAAGTACGCGTCGCACTTGTTGTATACGCGGATGCACGGCGTGCTCTCTGCGCCGAGCTGGCGGATAAGATCGTCCACCACGCGCGCCTGCTCCTCCCATTCGGGGTTGGAGATGTCTATCACGTGCAGCAGCACGTCGGCGTACTTCAGCTCCTCCAGTGTGGCCTTGAACGCCTCTATAAGATGCGTCGGCAGCTTTCTTATAAAACCGACAGTGTCGCTCAGCAGCACCTCCTGCGTCTCGTCCAGCCGCAGGCGGCGCGTCGTCGTGTCCAGCGTGTCGAAAAGCCTGTCGTTCGCCGGGATGCTCTCCCCCGTCAGGCAGTTGAGCAGCGTGGACTTCCCCGCGTTCGTATAGCCGACGAGCGCCACGACCGGCATCGCGTTCTTCTCGCGGCGGCGGCGCTGCGTGCCGCGCACCTTGCGCACGGCGGCAAGCTCCTCCTCAAGCTTCTGTATCTTGCGGCGGATGTGGCGGCGGTCGGTCTCAAGCTGCGTCTCGCCGGGGCCGCGCGTGCCTATGGGCGACGCGCCGCCGGAGGCCGTCTGGCGCACCAGATGCGTCCACATGCCCGTCAGGCGCGGCAGCAGGTATTTGTACTGCGCCAGCTCCACCTGAAGCTGACCCTCGCGCGTCTGCGCGCGCTGGGCGAATATGTCCAGAATAAGACCCGAGCGGTCCAGCACCTTCACGCCCAGCTCCTCGCTCAGCACGCGCATCTGCGACGGACTAAGCTCGTTGTCGAACACGGCGAGGTCGCAGTCGTTCATCTCTATTATACCCTTAAGCTCCTGCACCTTGCCGTCGCCGATGAAGCTGCGCGGCTCCGGCGTGGGGCGGTTCTGTATAAGCATCGCCACGGTCTCCCCGCCGGCCGTCTCCACAAGCGCGGCAAGCTCCTCCATCGACGCGTCGGAGGAGCGCTCCCGCTCATCCATGCTCGCCGCGGCAAGCCCCGCAAGCACGGCCCGTTCCTTTTTTATCTCGGTGTTTTCTATGGTTATCAGTCCTTTAAAGCGCCGTGTAACGCCGTATTTTTATATATCCGTATTATTATACTTCATCCCCGGCATTTTGAAAAGCACGATTTTGCCCCCTGTGCCGCGGCCGTCATACAAGGAAGCGCCGGCTGCGCTTCCTGCGGCGCAGCTCCTCCTTGGCGTCTATGAGGATGATGTCGCTGCCTATGCGCACTATGCACTTCCACGGCAGGACATAATCGTCCTCGCGGCCGAAAAGGCCGAACCACTTCGCCCTGCCGGGCGTTATCAGCGATATCATCTGCCCCTGCGCGTCGTCGAACTCCGCGTCGCATACATAGCCCAGCCGCAGCCCGGTATGCACGTCTATGACCTCCTTGTATCTCAGTTCAGAAAAATAGTTTATCATATATGTCTTTTCACCCCTTCCCGGCAAAAAGCCGCCGTCTCCATAAATATACGGAGACGGCGGCCCGTCCTATTCTTCGCCCGGCTGTCCGCCCGCCGCGCCTGCCCCCGAAAGGGCCGCGGCGCGCGCCTTTGGTATGGATATCGTGAGGATGAGCGAGTCGTCCGTCTCCTCGCGGCGCATCCCGGCGTCTATGCCGCCCTGCTTCATCAGGTCTATGCTGCGCGAAAGCGTATTGAGGAACACCCGCACATCCTTCAGCACGAAGGTGCGCTTCTGCCCCTTGGCCTCCGGCTGCTCCGGCTCCGCCGGGCGGTTCAGCAGCGCCTCTATGTACGCCTCCGTCGCGGCGACGTTCAGCGCGTTATCCACGATGTACTCCAGCGCCTCGCGCTGGCGGTCGGCGCGCGTCAGGCGCAGCAGGGCGCGCCCGTGGCGCTCAGTCAGGCCGTTTTCGCGCAGGCCCTCCAGCACGTCCTCCGGCAGCTTGAGAAGCCGCAGCTTGTTCGCCACGGCGGACTGCGACTTGCCTATGCGCCGCGCGGCCTCCTCCTGACTCATGCCGAACATGCAGATAAGCTGGTTTATGCCGTTGGCCTCCTCGATGAAGTCCAAGTCCTTACGCTGTAAGTTCTCTATAAGCGAGATGAGGCTGGCGTTTTCCATATCCACCTCTATGAGTATGCACGGCACCTCCCTCAATCCTGCAAGCTTTGCCGCGCGCAGCCGCCTCTCCCCCGCGACGAGCTCATACTTCCCGCCGCGCGACCGCACCGTCAGCGGGTTCAGTATCCCGTAGCTTTTTATGCTTTCGCTCAGCTCCCTGAGCGAGTCGTCGTCGAATATCCTTCTCGCCTGCACCGGACACGGGGCAATGTCCTCCGTGCAGAGATAAATAATGCCGCCCCGCTTCAGTCCGGGGCGCGTGCGCAATGCCTGCATCGCAAATCCTCCTTTATCTTCTGACCGTGCCGCGGCGCGGGTCGCTCCCCCCGTGCCGCCGGATATTTTCAGCAGGAAAAGCATACACTGGCCGCGGCAAAAATACGGGCGAATCGGCGTGCCGGGCAAACTTTCGCTGCACGCAGGCCGCGTAAAAAAACGCCGCGGCGAAGGTGTGTGAGCCTTCCCGCGGCGGTTGACATTCTTGCAAAAATGGTATATATTATAATCACAAAGGGCGATGGTGTTCACCGTCAGCTCTTCAAGTCAGAAAAGTTAAGTAAATGCTTAAAGCAGTTCCGTCACTTGGCAGAGTGAACTGATCCCTGTCAAGTAGACAGGAGAAAAAACAAAAAGCAGGATTTAGCAAGCTCCGAAAAGGGCTTGCTAAATTTTTATTACGCAAATTTCTCCATCAGACGTCGGTATTCTGCCGGGGCCATGCAGTTCAATTTGCGCTGGCGCCGCTGGTGGTTGTAGTAATAAATAAACTTCTCAATAGCCGCTTTGAGCTGACCATAAGTTTCAAAGCGATTGAGATGATACATCTCGCACTTTAAGATTCCCCAAAAACCCTCCATGGGGCCGTTGTCAATGCAGCGGCCTACTCGTGACATGCTCTGGGTCATACCGGCCGCGTCCAGTTTTGCCCTGAACAGGCGATTTGTATATTGGAATCCACGGTCACTGTGAAAGATCGGATGCGCATCCGGGTACTTCGCTGTCGCCTGGTCAAAGGTATCAAAGACAAGAGAATTGTTGTTCTTGTGCCGGATCACATAGGAAGCAATATCCCGCCCGTTCAGATCCATGATCGCACTCAGGTAAAGCCGCTGACCGTTGCCATACTTCATTTCCGTCACATCACTCAGCCACTTCTCATTCGGCCTGTGCGTGGTAAAATCACGACCGAGAACATTCTCTGCCGCGACCTCTGGCGTGGATTTCCTGTAATTCGGCCTTGTGCGGCGAATAACAGCCTGCAGCCCAGCCGCTTTTGTAAGACGGTGAATCCGCTTGACATTGTAATTCGTGCCATGGCTGCAGTTAAATTCGTCCGTTAAGCGGCGGTACCCATATGTTCCGTTGTGAGCGTGGTAAATGTCCCTTAATTCCCGCAGAAGCTGTTCGTTTTCGCACTCTCGCTCGCTTCTTTTTCGGTTTGTCCACTTGTAATACCCAGAACGGCTGACACCAAGAATCTCGCAAATCTCCTTTACTGAATAGCCTCTTGCGGAGATTTCCCTGATCGTTCTGTATTCCAGCTCCTGATGCACTCCGCTCAAAACCGCCCCCTTTCCAACTCCTTGCGTTTTTTTAAGATGATGTTCTCCAATTCCAGCCTTTCGGCCTGCTTTTTCAATATCCTGTTCTCTGCACGAAGCTGCTCAACTTCGCTCATTTCCGAAACAAGCCGTTTCTTCCCGCGCCTGTCTTCCAGCCCCTGTACGCCTGATTCCCCGAACTTCTTTACCCATGAATAGATCTGATTGTAACTTACACCATACTTCTCTACCACCAGAGCATAATCCATCCCATGCTCTATGCAATAGCTGACCATTTCAATCCGTTCCTTTTGTGTGGTAGCCCTGCCTTTTCTCATATAGACTTCACTCCTGTATTCGCCGTGTGTACCCGGCTCTCGAAACTCTATATGATGATTATACTGCTCCACCCATTTTAGTAAAGTGCTTTTTGTTCGGATTCTATGTTTTCTGCTGATATCCGCAAGACTTCCTTTTCCTTGCAGGTATTCCTCGACCGCGGCTTTCTTTTCTTTCTCTGTAAAAATTTGAGCTGTTTTTCTTGCCGCGAAACCTGCCGGCCCGAATGTCTGATAAATATGAATCCAGCCCTGGATCGTCGCTTTATTTACGCTCAGCAAGTCGGCGGCTTTTCCCTGCGTTGTTTGTCCTTCCAATATGCTCTCTACTATTCTTATCTTGATTTCTGCTGGAAACTTTTGTTTGTGCATAAAATTACCCCCATACAGTAAACACGGCTTTTGTTTTTTTCCTGTGTCTACTCTATGGG
>OLXC01000240.1_pt1 | contig 19850 bp, 14 predicted proteins | sample 1673851 | NCBI WGS metagenome assembly OLXC01 (sample SAMEA103958130, study PRJEB25191) | human gut metagenome | biome: human-associated habitat [ENVO:00009003]; feature: intestine environment [ENVO:2100002]; material: feces | place: Germany | collected 2013/2015
GCCTTCAAATTCCACAGGCGTGTTCGGTTCCAAGCAGCCCCCGCTGCTGCGGATTTCGGCGTTGATGCACATCACCGGGTGAAGTGAGGTAAAGCCGTCGGGCAGCAGGGCGCTGAGACGATCCTGCTCCACACCGCAGGCCAAGGCCTATTGCTCGACGCTCTGTTTGACGCGGCGCTCTTCCCGAAGAATCGAATACCAGCTCACATCGCAGATGCCTTGATTGTTGCGGTCGGCGCGGCGCAGCGTGCCCTCGTAGGTCATGCCGCACTTGCGCATCACCTGCCCGGAATGCGGGTTGGCGGGATCGTGTCGGGCGCAGACGCGCTGCACGTCGGTTTCGGCAAAGAAGAAATCCATCACGGCGGAGAGGGCTTCGCTCACGATGCCCTTGCGCCACCACGCACGGCCGAGACAATAGCCGATCTCCACGGCGGAAATCGCGTCGTCGGTATGGACGACGGAGATGCAGCCAATGGGCTCTTCGCCCTGCGCGCGCAGTACGAGGAACGCGGCGAGACCTTCGCCTACAACGCCTCGGTACGCGAACGGCTCGCCACGTCGCTCGCCCTGCCGGCCGACGAGGTGCGGGCGCGCATCGAGCGCGGCGACCAGTGGGTCGTCCGCTTCAAGATGCCGGCCGACGAGACGGTGCGGATGCACGACCTGATCCGCGGCGACGTGGAGGTCAACACCTCGACGCTCGACGACAAGGTGCTCTACAAGTCGGCCGACGCACTGCCGACCTACCATCTGGCCAACATCGTGGACGATCACCTGATGGAGATCACCCACGTCATCCGCGGCGAGGAGTGGCTCCCCTCGCTGCCGCTGCACTACCTGCTCTACCGCGCTTTCGGCTGGGAGGCCACGCAGCCCGAATTCGCCCACCTGCCGCTGCTGCTCAAACCCACGGGCGGCGGCAAGCTCTCGAAGCGCGACGGCGACAAGATGGGCTTCCCCGTCTTCCCGCTCTTCTGGCAGTCGCCCACGGGCGAGACGGCGCACGGCTACCGCGAAGACGGCTACTTCCCCGAGGCGTTCATCAACATGCTGGCGCTGCTGGGCTGGAACCCCGGCACGGAGCAGGAGCTCTTCACGATGCAGGAGCTCATCGACAACTTCTCGCTCGAGCGCGTCTCGAAGTCGGGAGCCCGCTTCCAGCCCGACAAGGCCAAGTGGTTCAACGCCCAGTACATGCACCGCAAGACGGACGCCGAACTGGCCGAGGTCTACCAGCCGATCCTGCGCGAGCACGGCATCGAGGTCTTGGACGAGGTGGCCGGCAAGGCCGCAGGCATCATGAAGGAGCGGGCGCAGCTGACGACCGACCTCTGGGACCTGACCTCCTATTTCTTCATCGCCCCGACCCAGTACGAGGAGAAGCAGACCCGCAAATACTGGAAGGGCGACAATCCGGCGATCCTCCGCGAACTGCGCGGCGTGCTGGAGGGGATCGACGACTTCTCGAAGGAGAACACCGAGCGCATCGTGCACGCCTGGATCGAGGAGAAGGGTTACGGCATGGGACAGGTGATGAACACGCTGCGTCTGGCGCTCGTCGGCGCCGGCAAGGGCCCCGGCATGTACGACGTGACGGAGTTCATCGGACGCGAGGAGACGCTGCGCCGCATCGACTACCTGCTCGACAACCTGAAACCCGCTGAATGAATATGGTACAGATCGAACAACATGTCTGGGGCATGACCCCGGAGGGCGAAGCGATCGTCCTCTACACGCTGCGCAACGACCAGGGCGCAGAGGTGCGGCTCTCGAATTACGGGGCTGCGATCGTCTCGGTGACGATGCCCGACCGCGAAGGCCGCATGGCCGACGTCGTGCTCGGATACAGGCATCCCGAAGGCTACTTCCACGACGGAGCCGCCTCGGGAAAGAGCGTGGGCCGCTGCGCCAACCGCATCGCTTTCGGGCGGATGACCGTCGAGGGTGAGGAGTATGCCCTCGAGGTGAACAACGGCGTGAACCACCTCCACGGCGGCACGAACAACTTCGCCAACCGCGTATGGGAGAGCCGTGTCGAGACGAACCGCGTGGTGATGACCCTCGTCTCCGAGGACGGCGACCAGGGTTATCCGGGCGAGCTGTGCGTCGAGGCGGTCTTCGACTTCGACGACGAGAACGCCCTCGAAATCACCTATCGCGCCCGCACGGACAAGACGACGGTAGTGAACCTTACCAACCACGTCTACTTCAACCTCGCGGGCGACGGCAGCGGCTCGGTGCTCGACCACGAACTGCGTCTCAACAGCTCGAAGGCACTCGAGATGAACGAGCGGCAGATCCCCACGGGGCGTCTGCTCGACGTGGCCGGCACGCCGCAGGATTTCCGTTCGTTCCGCCCGTTCCGCCCCGGGATCGAATCGGAATTCAACCACATCCGCGACTTCAAGGGCTATGACCACCCCTTCGTGATCGACGGCTGGAAGCCCAACATCCTGGGCGAGGTCGGAGAACTGCGCGACCCGAAGTCGGGCCGCTGCGTCCGGGTGCTCTCGTCGCAGCCGAGTGTGATGATCTATACGGGCAACTGGCTGGCCGGAGGATGCCCCGAGACGAAGACCGGAGGCCGCTATGCCGACTACGACGGCGTAGCCATGGAGTGCCAGAACTACCCCGACGCGGTGAACCATCCCGAATTTCCCTCGCCGCTGCTCCGTCCGGGCGAGACCTACTGCCAGAAGATCGTCTTCCGCTTCGGCGTCTGCTAAAGAAAGAGTCCGAGGGGCCGCCTGCCCCAAAGGAAGCCGATGGAATGCGGCAAAAAGAGAAAGGACCGATCGCTAAGCGATCGGTCCTTTCTCTTTTGAATCCGGCATTGGAATCAGACTGCCGGGGTCTCTCCCTGCGGCATGGCCGAAGCGGCGGCCAGCGAAGGATTGCGCTCCGCGCGGCGGCGCCGACGATCCCGTGCACCCGAAACCTCGCCGGCCGCACGGTCTGCCGGAACCCCGACATGCCGTTCGTAGAACTCGCGCGTCACAACGATGCGGATCGCCTGGCGCAGGATCGAGAACTCGAGCGGCGTATGGCCCAGCGGTTCGCCATCGACCTCGACACCCACCTCGGGCGACGATTCGATGCGAATGCAGCTGCCGCGCTCCTGCAGGATGTGACGGATGCGGTAGATGCCGCCGTTGAACAGGTAGTGGAACCGGAAAAGCAGGTGCCAGAAGTGCACCGGACGAATCAGCGACAGATCGAGCATGCCGTCGTCGGCAACCGCCTCGGGCAACTGCTGGATGCCGCCGCCGTTGAACTTGCAGATGCCCACGGCTGCCGACAGCAGCAGGTTGTTGTAGACCAGCCGTCCGTCCACCCACACCTTCACACCCGTCGGCTTGTAGCGGAAGAAGTTCCGGATCAGGCACCACGTATAGCGCCAGCGGCTCTTGTGCCCCTTCTTCTTGAGGTGCGAAAGCCGCTGGACCACGTGCGCGTCGAAACCGGCGCCGGCCACGTTGGCCATGTAGCGGCTCTGGCGGTAGTGCGACTCCTCGTAGGAGACCACCCCGACGTCCTGCAGGAAGGTGAACCCTTCGGCGATGGCCCGCACGGCATGCTGGTAGCGGTCCGACATGCCGAACGTCCGGACCCAGTCGTTGCCCGTACCGACGGCAATGACGGCCAGCAGCACCTCCTCGGGACGGACCTCCTGCTGGATGAACAGGCCGTTCACCACCTCGTGCAGCGTACCGTCGCCTCCGACGACGATGATGTGGCGGTAACCCTCGCGCACAGCCGTCACGGTAAGCTCCGTAGCGTGGAACTTATGCTCCGTGAAGACCGGCTCGCAGAGGATATGGGCATCGCGCAAGTGCTTGGATATCTGCGGAAAGTGATCGAGCCCGCGGCCGCCTCCGGCCGTGGGATTGACGATCACGAACCACTTCGTCCGCTGCTCCTCCGCGCTACTTTTCAGGGACATTGCGCAGCGTGTGAACCAGGAAATCGTAGAACTTGGCCACCGAGGCGATCTCGACCTTTTCGTCGGGCGAATGCGGGTAGCTGATCGTCGGGCCGAACGAAATCATGTCCAGACCGGGATATTTCCCGCCGATGATGCCGCACTCGAGACCGGCGTGGATCGCCGTCACGGCCGGCTTGCGGCCGTAGAGGGCCTCGTAGGAGGCGGTCATGGCCTTCAGGATCGGCGACTGCATGTCGGGGTTCCAACCGTCGTAGGCACCCGTCAGTTCGGTCGTGGCGCCGGCCAGTGCGAAGACCGCCGTGATGGCCTCGCCCAATGCGAACTTTTCCGAGCGCACCGAGCTGCGCAGCAGGCTCTGCATCTTGACCGCCGAGCCGTCGGAGACCACACGGGCCAGGTTCGACGAGGTCTGCACCAGCCCGGGCATGGCCATCGACATGCGCTGCACGCCGTCGGGACAGCCCACCACGGCACGGATCAGGCGCATCGCCGCCTCGCGGGGCAGCATTCGCTCCGGACGCGCACACGGCTCGACGCGGATCGACACTCCATCCTCGATGCCGGCAAACTCCTCCTGTATGGTCTTCTCATAGGCGGCGACCGCCTCGGCAAAGGCCGCATAGCCGGCCTCGGGAACCAGCACGACTGCCTCGGCCTCGCGCGGGATGGCGTTGCGCAGTCCGCCGCCATCGACCGAGCAGAGCAGCAGCTCGCACGGCGCGGCATTCAGGAAGCGGAACAGCACCTTGTTGGCATTGGCACGCTGGCAGACAATCTGGATGCCCGAGTGTCCGCCCTTGAGTCCCTTGACCGTCAGCCTGGCAGCCGCATATCCCGCCGCAGGGGTCGGCTCCTCGCCGTAAGGCAACGTCATGTTGGCGTCCAGACCGCCGGCACAGCCGACATAGAGCTCGCCCTCCGTCTCGGAGTCGAGGTTGAGCAGGATCTCACCCCGCAGCACGCCGGGCTGCAGACCAAAGGCACCGTCCATGCCGGTCTCCTCGGTAGCGGTGAAGAGCGCCTCCAGCTGACCGTGCACGAGCGTATCGTCCTCGAGCACGGCGAGAATCGCCGCCACGCCGATGCCGTTGTCGGCCCCGAGCGTCGTACCGTCGGCCGTCACCCACTCGCCGTCGATGTAGGCATCGATCGGGTCGGTCAGAAAGTCGAACGTCTTGTCGTTGTTCTTCTGCGGTACCATATCGAGATGCGCCTGCAGGATGACCCCCTTGCGGTTCTCCATCCCCTTCGACGCCGGTTTGCGAACCAGGACGTTGTGCGCCTCGTCCTCCGAGGCCTCAAGGCCGAGCGAACGGGCGAAATCGAGCACGTAGCGACGGATTGCCTCCTCGTGGTGCGAGGGGCGCGGGATGCGGACGATCTCCGCGAAATGCTTCCATACGAGCGCCGGCTTGAGCGCCGTCAAGTTTCTGTCCATAGAGTTATTCGTTTTTGATGTTTGACTGTTCGTTTTTCTCCGTCTCGGCCCCCGCACTGCGGTCGAAGGCTTCGACGATGTATTTCACCAGCGGATGCCGCACGATGTCGCGCTTGTCGAACTCCACGATGCCGATCCCCTCCACGCGGCGCAGGATCTCCATCGCACGCACCAGACCGCTGTCGCTCTTGCGCGGCAGGTCGATCTGCGTCACGTCGCCCGTGACGATGAAGCGGGCGTTGCGGCCCATGCGCGTGAGGAACATCTTGATCTGCGAGAGGGTCGTGTTCTGCGCCTCGTCCAGGATGACGAAGGCGTTGTCGAGCGTCCGCCCGCGCATGTAGGCCAGCGGCGCGATCTGCACGGTGCCCTCCTCGAGGAACTTCTGGAGCTTGACCGGCGGAATCATGTCGTTGAGCGCATCGTAGAGCGGCTGCAGGTAGGGGTCGAGCTTCTCCTTCATGTCGCCCGGCAGGAAGCCCAGCTTCTCGCCCGCCTCGACAGCCGGACGCGTGAGGATGATCCGCCGCACGTGCCGCTCCTTGAGGGCGCGGACGGCCAGCGCAATGGCCGTATAGGTCTTGCCCGAGCCTGCGGGGCCCACGGCGAAGAGCAGGTCGTTCCTGTCGTAGAGCCGAACCAGCCGCTGCTGGTTCACGGTCCGTGCGCGGACGATGTTGCCGTTATTGCCGTAGACGATCACATCCTTGTCCACCGGCCCGTCATCGGGCATCACGCCGCCCGAAAAGCACTGGTCGATGACCTGCGACGAAACATGTCCGTATTTGAGGTAATAGGCCACCAGCCCCTCCATGTGGGCGGCGAAACGCCGCGTATCGGCCTCGGCTCCGAGCACCTTGAGCGACGAGCCCCGGGCGACGATCTTCAATGTCGGATGCAGCGCCCGGATCTGCTCCAGATAGGCATCCTGGGGGCCGTACAGTTCGCGCGGATCGACCCCCTCGATCAGCACCTCCTTCGAAACACTCTCCGTCATAGGCTAAAACAGATATCCGACACTGAGCGCCACGTTGTACGAACGGAGCTTGTCGAGCTGGCGGCCGTCGGGCAGCACGACCTCGTGCTTGGCCCGGAACTGGCCGTTGTAGCGCACGTCGATGAGCAGGTGACGCAGAAGCACCACGCCGGCACCCACCGTATAGGACATCGTCGGGCGCACGCGGCCGAAGTCGAGCAGGTCGCCGCCGTCCTTGCGCTTGCAGTCGTTCATGACCGTGAAGACGGGGCCGGCATAGATCCTGACCGGATTGAGCAGCCGAAGCGACACGAGCACCGGCACGTCGATCGAATTCGACTTGAGGTTCAGCTCCCCGCTCCCCTCGGGACGGATGCGGAGGCCCTGGCGCACATAGAGGATCTGCGGCTCAATGGCAAAGGCGCCGAGGTTCACCGCCGTGACGATACCCGCCTGCCAGCCGCATTTGTTGCGGATCTCCGTCGCCTTCATGTTGGTCGTATAGTCGGGGACGTTGATGCCTCCGATAACGCCCCACTCCACCCGGGTGCGGGGACGCTGGGCCATGGCTCCCCACGCCGTGGCGGCCAACAGCAGTGTCAAAAGAATCGTTCGTTTCATCTCTTTCTTGCGTTCAAACGTGTTACATACCACGAAGCCCACAGCATGTAGCAGATGCAGGCTCCGACAAAAAACATACCCCGGTGCGGGTCTCCGGTCATGCGGATGATCGTACCGCAGACCGGTCCGGAGACCGCCCCGGCCGAGATGGCCAGGATCATCAGCCCGGCCACTTCGTTGGCCCGCTCCGGCACGGCGCGCGTCGCCACGGCATAGAAGGTGGCGAAGACACAGGCCATGGCGAAGCCCAGGATGCCGACCGCGGCATAGATCGCCGCATCGTTGCGCAGGAAGAAGAGCGCCACGCACAGCACAAGTGCGAGGGCCATGTTCCAGCCAAGGTATTTCGTATCCGTGACCCGGACCAGCGCCCATGCCCCGACGAGCGTGCCGACGATCCGGCAGGCATAGAAGCCCGTGGTGGTGAGAATCGACGAGGGGTCGTCGATGAGCCGTACCGAGAGGTAGCCGATGCCCACATCGCCGGCGATGAAGCAGGCGACGCCCAACGTCGAGATCAGCACGGCGGGATGACGGAGCAACTGCAGGCACTCCTTCAATCCGGTGCCGGCACCCTGCCGGCGGGGCGGATCGGTGACCGCCGTACACTGGAGCCAGATGCCGCCGAGGACGGTCAGTCCCGCATAGAGCGGCAGCAGCAGCCGCCACGAACCGGTCCAGGCCGTCAGCGCCGTCACGACGGGGGCCAACAGCAGCAGCGAGGTATTGCGGAAGATCTGCCCGACGGTCAGATAACTCGTCATGCGCGACTCGGGAACGCTGGTGGCCAGCAACGGATTGACGGCCACCTGGATGGCCGTATTGCCGATGCCCAGCAGGCCGAAACCGACAAAGTACCACACCGGAGCGCATCCTGTCCCGGCCGCATAGGGGACCGTCAGTCCGACGACGGTGAAGGCATAGCCCGCCAGCGCCGTAGCCTTGCGTCCGATGCGGTTCATCACCGCGGCGATCGGCAGCGACAGCACCAGGAACCACAGGAAGACCATCGTAGGCAGGAAGCTGACCAGCTGCTGCCGGTCGGGCGGCAGTTCAGCGGCGATACGTCCCGTAATGGGGGCTACCATGTCACAGAACCCCATGATGAAAAATCCCGCCAGAACGGGACCGAGCAGCCGTTTGTCCACCTTGTCCGTACCCATAGGCTCGAGTCGTCTCTTCTCTTTAATTTTTCAAAGTTACGTTTTTTTGGCGAAAAGCAAGCGTTCGGCGCCGATTTTTTCGCTGTTTCCACCGCAACATGCGGGATGCGACAGACGCTCCGAAACCGGAACGGGAACCGGACAGCGGCGGTACGGGCACAGGCCGGGAAGGCCGGCGAAGGAGTGTTCTCCGGAAGATTTTCGGCAGCGGCTCTTGTCCGTATCCCGATTTTTCTTATCTTTGTATATTCGACAAAAACGCCACACGATGTTTCTGCTCGCACACATAGATTTTACACTGCCGCTCGAGGACCCAATCCTGAAGTTCCTGCTCATTCTGGTCATCATCCTCGCCGCGCCCCTCATCCTGAACAAACTCAAGATCCCCTACCTGCTGGGACTCATCATCGCCGGTGCGGTGATCGGCCCCCACGGGCTCAACCTCGTGCTGCGCGACAGCAGCATCATCCTCTCCGGAACGGCCGGACTCCTCTACATCATGTTCCTGTCGGGCCTCGACATGGATATGTCCGATTTCAGGCGCAACAGCTGGCGCAGCCTCATTTTCGGACTATATACCTTCTGCGTCCCGTTGGGTCTCGGCATTCTGGCCGGATACTACATCCTCGGATTCTCGATCTACTCGTCGATCCTGCTGGCGGGTCTCTTCGCCTCGCAGACACTCATTGCCTACCCGATCGTGAACAAGCTCGGCATCGCCCGCGACAAGGCCGTGACGATCGCCGTCGGCGGCACGGTCATCACCGACACGCTCGCCCTGCTGCTGCTCACCGTGATCGTCGGGATGGCCACCGGCAACGTGGACGACACGTTCTGGTGGAGGCTCGGCATTTCGGTGCTGGTCTGCATCCTCATCATCGTCGTGCTCTTTCCGATCATCGCCCACTGGTTCTTCAAGCTGTGCAGCGACAACGTCTCGCAATACATCTTCGTGCTGGCGATGGTCTTCCTCGGCGCCTTCCTGGCCCAGCTGGCCGGACTGGAACCGATCATCGGGGCATTTCTCTCGGGCCTTGCGCTCAACCGGCTCATCCCCAAGACATCACCGCTGATGAACCGCATCGAGTTCGTCGGCAACGCCATCTTCATTCCCTTCTTCCTGATCGGCGTGGGCATGCTCATCGACTACCGTGCCTTCTTCCGCGACTGGGAGAGCCTCGAGGTGGCGGCCGTCATGATCGCCCTGATCACCGTGGCGAAATTCATCGCCGCCTGGCTCACGCAGAAGAGCTTCCGGCTGTCGAAGGACCAGCGTACTGTCATCTTCGGACTGAGCAGCGCCCACGTGGCCGCCACGCTCGCCGCCGTCATGGTGGGCTACAACGTCATCCTGGGCCATACGCCCAACGGTGAGCCGATCCGTCTGCTGAGCGAGAGCGTGCTCAACGGCACGATCCTGATGATCCTGGCCACATGCATCGTCTCGACCTTCGCCACGCAGCGCGGTGCCCACAACATCGCCGTGAAAAACGCGCTGCAGACGAACGACGAGGAGAAATCGCGCCCCGAGGAGCACATCCTCATCCCCGTAGCCAACGAACAGTCGGTAGACGAACTCGTCGGCCTCAGTGCCACGATCAAGCGCGCCAAGGAGCCGAACGGGCTCTATGCGCTGCACGCCATCGACAACCGGGTGGACGATCCCAACATGGAGAAGCAGGCCCGCAAACTCCTCGACGGGGCGGCGAAGACCGCCGCCGCCGGTGACCTCTACCTGCAGCAGCTGCTCCGCTACGACGTGAACATCGCAAATGCCATCGTCAGCACGGTGCGCGAACGGAACATCACCGACATCGTACTGGGCATGCACCAGCGAACCCCCGGCTCCACGGCGCTGCCCGCCATTCCCGGAATCCCGGGCATTCCCGGCACGTCGGGGCCCGGCATCGGAAAGATGGTGACCGACGTGCTGTCGCAGAGCAACGTCACCACCTTCATCTACAGCCCGGCCCAGCCGCTCTCGACCATCAAGCGCCACCTGGTCATCGTCCCGCCCGGCGCCGAGAAGGAGGCCGGATTCCAGATGTGGCTGCAGCGCATCCGCCAGCTGGCCCGCAATACCGGGGCGAAGGTGGCCTTCTTCGCCTCCGACGCCACGCTCCAGCACATCCGCCCGCGCCGCGAACGGAAAGCCCCGGCCAACATCGGCTTCGTCCCCTTCGACCGCTGGGACGACCTTCCGTCGCTCGAGCACGACCTGCGCGACGACGACTGTCTGTGGTTCGTCATGAGCCGCCGCGACCGGGTATCGTACCACCCGGCGATGAGCCGCATCCCGGGCTACCTCGAGCAGGTGTTCGCCGGCTACAGCGCCGTGCTGGTCTACCCCGTACAGGCCGGCGCCACGGACCGCTACCTCTGATGCACGGAGGTCCGGACGTGCGGGGATTTCGGCAAATTGCGCGAAAAATTTTTCAGCCTCGCGGATTTGCGTTATCTTTGCGGGACGGCACTATGCCCTAACATTTAAAACAGACTGGTACAGACATGAGCCTCGTAGCAATCGTAGGACGCCCGAACGTCGGCAAATCGACCCTCTTCAACCGCCTGGTCGGCGAACGGAAGGCGATCGTGGACTCCACGGCCGGAACCACCCGAGACCGCCATTACGGCAAGACGGACTGGAACGGCAAGGAGTTCTCCGTGATCGACACGGGCGGATACACCGTCAATTCCGACGACATTTTCGAAGACGAAATCCGCCGGCAGGTGATGCTGGCCATCGACGAGGCGGACGTCATCCTCTTCCTGGTGGAGGTCTCCACGGGAATCACCGACCTCGACATGCTGATGGCCGACATCCTGCGCCGCACCACGAAGAAGGTGATCCTCGTCTGCAACAAGGTGGACAACAACGACCAGATCTTCTCCTCGCACGAGTTCTACGCCCTCGGGCTGGGCGACCCCTTCTGCATCAGCTCGATGACCGGCAGCGGAACGGGCGACCTGATGGACGCCATCCTCGAGGCGCTGCCCGCCGACACGACGGCCGAAGAGGAGGAGGACCTGCCCCGCATCACGGTTGTGGGACGCCCCAACGTCGGCAAGTCGTCGCTCACGAACGCCCTGCTGGGCGAGGAGCGCAACATCGTCACCTCGATCGCCGGAACCACGCGCGACTCGATCCATACGCGCTACAACAAGTTCGGCATGGACTTCTACCTGGTCGATACGGCCGGCATGCGCAAGAAGGGCAAGACGATGGAGGACCTGGAGTTCTACTCGGTGATGCGGTCGATCCGCGCCATCGAGAACTCGGACGTCTGCATCCTGATGCTCGACGCGCAGCAGGGGCTCGAGTCGCAGGACCTGAACATCTTCAACCTGATCGTCCGCAACCGCAAGGGGTGCGTCATCGTGGTGAACAAGTGGGACCTGATCGAGAAGGAGAGCAACACGATGAAGGAGTGGACCGAGTTCCTGAAGAAGAAGCTCGCACCGTTCAACGACATTCCGATCATCTTCACCTCGGTGCTCAACAAGCAGCGCATCTTCGACGTGCTGCAGACGGCCATCCGCGTGCACCAGTCGCGCCGGCGCCGCATCTCGACCTCCGAGCTGAACGACTTCCTGCTGCCGCTGATCGAGAACTACCCGCCTCCCGCAACAAAAGGCAAGTACATCAAGATCAAGTACGTGACCCAGCTCCCAACCCCCACGCCGCAGTTTGCCTTCTTTGTCAATCTGCCGCAGTATATCAAGGAGCCCTACCGCCGTTTCCTGGAGAACAACATCCGCGACCACTGGGACTTCTCGGGAGTTCCGATGCAGATCTATTTCCGACAGAAGTAGCTCCCGACGCGGAAGGCGTTCCGCAGGCCGGAAGCACCCGGCAAACCATACGGAAGAGGCCCCCGACAATCGGGGGCCTCTTTCTCGTATCGCTTCCGGGGGAAGGTCACTGCTGGAAGTTGCGGCTGGCTCGGAGCAGATGGCGCAGCGAGGAGATGATCTCGAGCGACTCCTGCAGCAGGTTCAGGTAGACCAGCGACACGTTGATGCTGCTGTTCTCCTCCTGGATGCGGTCCATCTGGATGCGCTGCAGTTCCACGAGCCGCGTCCGCACGGCCTCGCTCTCGGCAAGCAGGTCGTCCATCGCCCCGTACTCGCCGGCCCGGACCGCATGGCCCGCCCGCTCGAGCAGCGCCACAACCCGGTCGCGCACCGGGAGGAACTCCCCGGCACAGGCCGCAGGCAGCGGGTTGAAGTTGTTGTCCACATGCTCGCGGCACAGGTCGTTCATACGCTTGAGCGCATAGTGGAACTGGATGCAGCAGTTGCTGCCCAGGTGGAACCACATGTTCTTCTCGATCGCCGTATTACGGTTGATCCGCCGCATGCCGATCATCTCGCGCCGCCGGACCTTGCGCAGCATCTCCTTCTTCCGATCGACCTGCTGCGCGACTCGGCGCAGGGCCCGCCGGTCCTCGCCGACAAAACCGTCGGTAACAGCGCGGTAGTTTCCCGCCGTATAGTCCAGCATGTCGGAGAGTGTGCCGCTCACGTGGCGGCGCAGCAGGTTCCAGACCTCGGTCTTGTCCTTCTCGACAAGGATCCGTTTGAAGAGGTCGTCCTCATGCTCGCTGCGCAGTTTGCGGCGGTAGCGGATGTTGCTGTGGACAAGCAGGGCGGCCGCCAGAAGGATCAGCGCAACCATCACCACCGTACCTCCATAGTACATCGCCAGCGCGACGAAGAAGCAGGCCGTAAAGGCGACACCGGCCGTGATGAACCACCCGCCGATGACCGACAGCACGCCCGTGATGCGGAACACGGCGCTCTCACGTCCCCAGGCGCGGTCGGCAAGCGACGTACCCATGGCCACCATGAACGTGACGTAGGTGGTCGAGAGGGGCAGCTTCAGCGACGTACCGAGTGCGATCAGCAGGCTGGCCAGCAACAGATTGACCGAAGCGCGCACCAGGTCGAAGGCCGCACCGTCGGCCAGCACGGCCTCGTCCTGCGAAAAGCGGGCGTTGATCCAGGCCCGCATGCGCGGCGGCGTGATGTTCGAAAGCGTCTGCGCCAGCGACATCGACGTGCGGACGATGCTCCGCGCCACGGCCGACGAGCCGAACATCTCCTCGCCCTCGTCCTGGCGCGACAGATCGACCGAGGTCTTGATGACCTTCTGCGCCTTCTTCGACGTACAGAGCGTCCAGACCATGATCACACCCGCCGCGGCCAGGAAGAGGAACGGCGTGCGGGCCGGTTCGTTGAGCGACGACATCAGGTAGGTATCGCTGCCCGCACCGTGGGCCGCATAGTCCAGATAGGAGTCGTAGCCGGCCAGCGGCACTCCGATGAAATTGACCAGGTCGTTGCCGGCAAAGGCCAGGGCCAGGGCGAAGGTCCCGAGCAGGACGACCACCTTGAAGACATTGACCCGCAGCCAGTGCAGCACCTGCATCAGCAGGGTGAAGCCCACCAGGCAGCAGCCGGCGATCAGGGTGCCGTGGGCGGCGATCCACGCCTTGGCCCCGGAGGTCATGAACGTCGTGTCCTTGACGCCCTTGATCAGCATGAAGTAGACGATCGCAGTCGATGCGATACCCCCGAACAGGCCGATCGTCCACTTGAGCCGCTCCCGGTAGCGGAACGTAAAGACCAGACGGGCGAGCCACTGCACGACCATACCGAAAAAGAAGGCAATCGCCACCGAGAGGAAGATGCCCATGATAACCGAAAGGGCCTTCTCCGTATTGAGGTAATCGGCGAAGTGCATGCCTTCGGTCCCGGCCATCTTCACCAGCGTGAGGGCAAACGTACCGCCCAGCAGCTCGAATACCATCGATACGGTGGTCGAGGTCGGCAGGCCCAGCGTGTTGAACACGTCGAGCACGAGCACGTCGGTGACCATCACGGCCAGGAAGATGCAGACAAGCTCCTGAAAGAAGAATTGCTCGGGACGGAAGATTCCGTGGCGGGCAATCTCCATCATGCCGTTGGACATCAGCGCTCCGCAAAGAATGCCCGTGGCCGCGATCCACATGATCACACGGTAGGGCGCCACCTTGGCGCCGACGGCCGACGAGAGGAAGTTCACCGCATCGTTGCTCACGCCGACCACCAGGTCGAAGATCGCGAGCAGAAAGAGGAACAGGATGATTCCGAAGTAGACAGTTTCCATGATTTATTCCAATTGGTCGCGCAAAGATGCCCACCGGGTGTTTCGGATCGTTTTCCCGGATGTTAAATTTCGGTTACACCGGCCGCTTTCACCGAATCGTAACACGCATGTCGCCGCTTCGAAAAAAAGGTCGCGTTCTTTTGTCGCGTCCTAAACGAAGACACTCATGTCTGAAACACACCATTACAAGACCATCGTGATGTCGGACATCCACCTCGGATCGAAATGGTCGAAGGCCAAGGAGGCCAACCGCTTCCTGAAATACCACACCTGCGACACTCTGATCCTCTGCGGCGACATCATCGACGGATGGGAACTCATCCGGGGACGGCGCGAAAAGTGGAAACGCCGCCACACGAACTTCATCAGCCGCCTGCTCGAGATCCAGCACGACACGCACATCATCTACCTGCGCGGCAACCACGACGACTTTCTCGACCGCGTCCTGCCGCTCCGTTTCGCCAACATCACCGTGCTCAGGGACTACATCCACATCAGCGGGTCGCAGCGTTTCTACGTGTTGCACGGCGACGTGTTCGACCACGTCACCTCGTCGATGAAGTGGCTGGCCAAGATCGGCGACGTGGGCTACTCGGCGCTCATGTGGTTCAACCGCATCTACAACCGGCGGCGCCTCAAACGGGGGCTGCCCTACTATTCCGTTTCGCAGAAGATCAAACAGAAGGTCAAGGCCTCGGTCTCCTACATCAGCGACTTCGAGAAGCACCTGGTGGAGATCGCCGCACAGAAAGGCTGCAACGGTGTGATCTGCGGGCACATCCACCAGGCCGACAAGCGCATGATCGGCAACATGCTCTACCTCAACTCGGGCGACTGGGTCGAATCGCTCACCGCCCTGGCCGAGGACTACGACGGCAATTGGGAGATCCTCCGCTACGACCCCGAAAAATAGAGACCCGATGCGTTACCTGTTCGCCATTCAGGGAGAAGGGCGCGGTCACCTGACCCAGGCCCTCTCGCTCGCCGGTATCCTCCGCCGCAACGGCCACGAGGTGGTCGGCATTCTCGTCGGACGCAGCCCCGAACGGAGGCTTCCCGACTTCTTCTTCGAACGCATCGGCGCCCCGGTCACCGAATTCGAAGCCCCCCGCTTCGCCTTCGACCGCTGCAACCGGAGCGTCAGCATGTTCCGCACGCTCCTGGCCAATGCCGCCCCCCGGCGGCTCAAGGCCTTCGACCGCAGCATGCGGCTGATCCGACGCCGGATCGAGGAGCTGCAGCCCGACCGGATCGTGAACTTCTACGAACTGCTCACGGGGCTGACCGTCCGCCGCTTCGCGATCCGGATCCCGATGACCGGCATCGCCCACCAGTTTCTGCTCAACCACATTCTCTACCCCTACGGACGCGGAACCGGAATCCAGGGATTCCTGCTGCGGCTCCATGCCCGCATGACGGCTTCGGGATGCGGCGAACTGCTGGCGCTGTCGTTCCGCCCGATGGCCGACGACTTCCAGCGCCACATCCACGTCGTGCCGCCCCTGCTGCGCCGCGAAGCCCTGATCGGCCGCACCGCCAACGAGGGATTCATCCTCGGCTACATGGTGAACAACGGTTTTGCGGGCGAGGTGCGTAACTGGTGCGCCCGCCATCCGCAGCACTCCGTAGAGCTCTTCTGCGACCGGCCCGACGGCTGCCGCAACCAACCTCCCGAAGGCAACCTGCACCTTCACCGCCTCGACGACCGGCTCTTTCTCGACGCCATGCGCAACTGCCGGGGATACGTCACTACGGCCGGATTCGAATCGGTCTGCGAAGCCCTCTACCACGGCAAGCCGATGCTGCTGGTGCCGGCCCACATCGAGCAGCGCATCAATGCTGCCGACGCGGCAGCGGCCGGGGCCGGGATCGTCGCCCGGGGCTTCGACCTCGACCGTTTCGTCGGTTACCTCGCCCGGCCGAATACACCCGACCCGGGATTCCGCCGCTGGGTCGATTCGGCCGAAACCTGCTTCCTGCAACTCCTCACCCAAGCATAAACCATGGAATATACCTACAACAACCGCGAACTGAGCTGGCTCTCGTTCAACGAACGGGTCCTGCAGGAGGCGCAGGACCGCAGCGTACCGCTGCTCTCCCGGCTGCAGTTCCTCGGCATCGTATCGAACAACCAGGACGAATTCTTCAAGGTGCGCATCGCCAACCTCATCCGGCTGAACCGCACGGGCCGGCAGGGCTCCCGGCAGCTGCTCGGCGGATACACGCCCGCCGACCTGCTCGCCGAGGTGAGCAGGCAGGCCGAACGGGCACAGGCCCGGTTTGCGGAGACCTACCGCGGACTGCTCCGCGAGATGGAGGCCGAAGGGATCTTCGTCGTCGATGAAACCGGTCTCACGCCGCACCAGCAGGAGTTCTGCCGCACGTACTTCGCATCGGTCGTCTCGCCGCGCCTGGTGCCGCTCATGCTCCGCAAGTCGGTCCGCATCCCGTTCCTGCCCGACGGAAACGCCTACCTCGGCGTCCGGATGGACTGTACGGGCGGCACGTCGGTGCGCTACGCCGTCATCCAGGTGCCGGTCAGCTCGGCATGCCCGCGCTTCGTCGTTCTCCCCTCGGAGCCGGGGCGGCGCGACGTCATCTTCCTCGACGACATCATCCGGCTGATGATCGACGAGATCTTCTTCATGTTCTCCTACGACACCATCTCCGCACACACCTTCAAGATCATGCGCGACGCCGAACTGACGATCGACGACGACGTCTCGAAGAGCCTCTTCGAACGCATCGCCGAAGGGGTCGAAAGCCGCCGCTACGGCTCGCCCATCCGCCTGATCTACGACCGCGACATGCCGGCCGACCTGCTCGACATGCTGGCCCGCAAACTCAAGCTCTCGAACCCCGGGATGCTGGCGCCGGGCGACCGGTACCACCTGATGAAGGACCTGATGAAGTTCCCCGACGTACGGCCCGACCTGCGGACGGTCAATCCGGCCCCGCTCCGCCACCGCGACATCATCCCCTTCCAGAGCATCCTGAAAGTCGTGCGCCGCAGGGACATCCTGCTCAACTACCCCTACCACTCGTTCCAGCACTTCATCGACTTCCTGCGCGAAGCGGCCATCGATCCCCACGTCGAGCGCATCTCGATCACGCTCTACCGCACGGCCGAGCACTCGAAGGTGATCAACGCCCTCGTCAATGCCGCCCGAAACGGCAAGCAGGTCTCCGTGTTCGTCGAACTCAAGGCCCGCTTCGACGAGGAGCAGAACATCGAGCATACCGACCTGCTGCAACGCGAGGGCGTGAAGGTCATCTACGCCATCGAGGACCTGAAGGTGCACTGCAAGACCGTACTCGTCGAACGGCGCGAATCCTCCGGACTGCGCGAATACGCCTACATCGGGACGGGCAATTTCAACGAGAATACGGCGGCGATCTACGGCGACTTCGGTCTGCTGACCGCCCACAAGGGGATCGTCGAAGATGTCCGCAACGTGTTCCAGTTCCTCACGAACAGCCACAAGCAGTTCAGGTACAAGCACCTGCTCGTATCGCCCTACTACATGCGCGAGGCGTTCGGCGAACTGATCGACCGAGAGACGCGCAACGCCCGCAAGGGACGCAAGGCCTATATCTACGCCAAATGCAACTCACTGACCGACGAACGGATCATCGACCGCCTCTACCGGGCCAGCCAGGCCGGCGTCGAGGTACGGCTGATCGTCCGCGGAGCCTGCTGCCTGCGCCCCTCGGTCGAGGGCATGAGCGAGCGGATCCGGGCCATCAGCATCGTGGACAAGTACCTCGAGCACGCCCGGCTCTTCATCTTCTGCAACGACGGCGACGAACGGACCTACATCGGGTCGGCCGACTGGATGTCGCGCAACCTCGACCGCCGGGTCGAGGTCTGCACGCCGATCCTCGACCGGCAGATCCAGCGACTCCTGCGCGAGGTCTTCGCCATCCAGTGGTCGGACAACGTGAAGGCACGCGACCTTGCGGACCAGGCGGACAATCCCCATCTGAAACCCGCTCCGGGACAGTGCCCCGTACGCAGCCAGACGGCGCTGTACGACTATTACGAGGAACAAAGCGAAAAGGAGAAAAACGAAAAGGAGAGATGAACAGGGAGACTTTCGGAGCCATCGATATCGGCTCGAACGCGATCCGTCTTCTGATCGACTACGTCGAAGCCTACGAGGACGGACGCACCGAATACAAGAAGGCCGCCTTTGTCCGGGTACCCATCCGGCTGGGCGACGACGTTTTTCTGCGCGGACGCATCGGCAACGGCAAGGCCGAAGCGCTGTGCGATGCCATGCAGGGTTTTTCGGCGCTCTTCCGCGCCTTCGCGGTCAAGGACTACCGCGCCTACGCCACGAGCGCCATGCGCGAGGCCGAAAACGGAGGCGAGGTCGTCTCGCTGATCCGCAACCGCAGCGGGATCTCGGTCGAGATCATCAGCGGCGAGGCCGAGGCCGGCACGATCTTCGCGGCCGGGGGGCTGCGCGAGACACTCGACCCGGCGAAGACCTACCTCTATGTCGATGTGGGCGGCGGCAGCACCGAGATCGTTGTCTACGCCCGCCGGCGCAAGGTTGATGCCTGCTCGTTCCGGCTGGGCACCGTGCGAATCTTCAGCCGTGCCGAGGAACCGGCCGAATGGGAGCATTTCGGAAGGTGGCTCGAACAGATCGACGAAAAATGGCACCCTTCGGGCATCATCGGATCGGGCGGCAACATCAACAAGGTGCACAAGATGCTCGAAAAGAAGTCCCGGGAGTGCATCCGGGCCAAGGAGCTGACGTCGCTCTATGCCCGGCTGCGCGACATGTCGGTCGAGGAGCGCATGGAGCAGCTCTACCTGAACCAGAGCCGGGCCGAGGTGATCGTCCCCGCCCTGAAAATCTTCACCGAGGTGCTGCGCATCTGCCGCATCGACACGGTGTGCGTACCGCGCATGGGACTGGCCGACGGCATCATCCACCAGCTCTACCGCCAGTACAACCCCTTTGCCTGACCGCCGGCCGCACGGATCCTTCCGTGCCCCGCACACATGCGAAATCGGGCCGCACCTCTCCGGTGCGGCCCGATCGTTTTCGGTTGTCGGTCCCGTGGGGATCAGAAGCGGACCTTCGCTCCGACCGAGAAGCGGATACCGTAGTATTCGGCCTGCCGCACCCGGTCCTTCGTTCCCTGATAGTAGCGCAACGGCTGGTTGAGCAGGTTGCCCACCTCGGCGTAGACCGAGAGGAACTTCGTGGCGCGCACCGACACATTGGCATCGAGGTAGTTCACGCTGTCATAATAGCGGTCCGTAAAGGGGGTCATGCCCATCTCCTCGTTGTCGAGGAACGAGCTAGCGTAGTTGTACGAGAGGGTGGCCGTCAGGCGGCGGTTCTCGAAATAGAGCGAGGCATTGACCGTATGCTCGGGCGTACCCGGAAGCTGGATGTCGTCGGCACTGCGGCCGGCGAAGATCGGATCGGTCAGGCGCGTGACCTTCGAGTGGTTGTAGGTGTAGTTGGTGTAGATGCCGAAGTTCTTGAGTGCCGGGGAGATGAATCCCAGGTCGCGCTGGAACGACACCT
>OLXC01000243.1_pt1 | contig 19677 bp, 19 predicted proteins | sample 1673851 | NCBI WGS metagenome assembly OLXC01 (sample SAMEA103958130, study PRJEB25191) | human gut metagenome | biome: human-associated habitat [ENVO:00009003]; feature: intestine environment [ENVO:2100002]; material: feces | place: Germany | collected 2013/2015
AGCCTTGAAAACCGTTGAACCACAGGTTTTCAAGGCTTAAAAGCGTGCCCCCCCGTGGGATTCGAACCCACAACCCACGACTTAATTAGGCGTCCTCTAGATCCGGAATCGGAAGGCCGGCAGAAACCCACGGCATATGAACGCCATTCGTATTCGAGCTGCGGGTGTGGCGATGAAGTGGAAAAGACGAGGGAACGCCCACGTGTCGCCGCCGATCGCACCAACTGCATCGTATTTTTCCTTGTACTGCGTTACCTCATGCTGATGGTCGTGGAAGCCTCGGCGAGGAAACGCTGAGAACCACACCAGACATACGCGCCGGACATTCATTGGCCGGCTTTTTGTTTACAAGGAAGTAAAAATGGAATTCTCGGATCATAGACAACCGCCCCGTGAATGGACACCCTGGCTCGACGAATGGGTGGGCGCGATGCGCGCGCAGGGCAATTCACCCAGAACCATCGAGAACTGGTGGTACGTCGTGGGGCACCTCGCGCTCAAGACGCGAAAAAGCCCCGAGGACATCACAGGCAAGGACATCATCGACTGGCTGAACCGGGGCGTGGGCGCCAACTCCAAACGCTCCGACGTCAACGCATGCACCGCGTTTTTCGGTTGGGCGTGCAGGACGGGGCGGAGAAAAGACAATCCAATGGATCTCGTGCCGACCGTCCACCGAGACAGGCGCAAGCAGATACCCGCCCCCGTCGAGGCCGTGGAGAAGGCCAAACATTGCGCGGACAAGAGGGCGCTGCTGACCATCATGCTCATGGACGAGGCGGGACTACGCAGATCCGAGCTCGCCACGATGCATACGCGCGACGTCATCGACGATCTGACGGGCAAAAGCATCATCGTCCACGGCAAGGGAGGCAAGGACCGCATCATCCCGTTGAGCGACCAGCTCGGACGGATCGTGTCCTCCCTGCCGGAAGGATACTTCTTCCCCGGCGAACATGACGGCCACGTATGCCACGACACCATCTACCGGATCGTGAAGAACGCGACCGGATGGCCGCCGCACGCGTTCCGCCGCAAGTCCGCCACCGACCTGTGGAGGGCGGCCGGCGACGCCATGAAGGTCAAGGAGATGCTGGGGCACGAGTCGCTGCAGACCACGCAGAACTACATCTACGCGACCCTGGACGACCTGCGCGACGCGGTGGACGAGCTCCGCGCGTACCGGGGAACGGACGCACGGGAAATCCACCCCGAAAAGATACTCGAAGCGTACGACGTCCCTCCCGCCATCACGAGACTGCTGCTCGACAGCATCCGCAACCAGGAATGAAGCACACCGTCCCTCTGGTCCACCGGACCAGAGGCGGGAACTCGTGGTCTTCCCCGTGAACCCCATTTGGTCGGCTCGTTGTCGCGATTTCCGGGGTATATCCCGTGTGGAGCATGTCAGTGTGCGGCGCTGCGGCGGGACACGCGATGCCCGGTATGGGTGGAATGCTCCTGATTTTTTGCGGGAACGGCGTTCATCGGCCTCCCCGGCGCTGGGCGGCCAATGCCGTATGGTTTGTCGGCAAGAGACATGACAGGCTCTTACATGACATTACACCGGGATATTGCATGGCTCTATCAATTACCCGCTACAACATATTAGGTTTTCTCTGGCTCCGGTTGTTTGGCGTCGGGTGCATGGGTAGTATCGGATACCGCAAACGTTGATGATGAAAGCGAGGTTCCGGATGCCGGAGGAACAGGTCGACTGGAGGGAGACCATTGATTGTCTGCTCGATCGAGCGAAAAGGCCGTTCGTCCCGATCGATAAGACGTTTGTCCAAATGCCTAGGGGGAGCGCGAGACGAGAGGGGCCATTGGCGACTTTCGTGAAAAACGGGGACCTTCGGGGGTTGAAGGCCTATTTGCTGATCGTCGCGTCCGCCAGCAGCGCGGACGAGAGCGGTGAATGGTACACGACGCTCCCCTTGCAGGCGTGGGCCAGGGCGTTCGGATGCTTCGAGCGCGCGAGCGGGCAGTCGGCGAAGACCGCCGCCGGGAAAATATTCGCCAGGCTTGAGGAGCGTGGTCTGATCAAGAGAACGCACGACGGCGGGAAACGCGACGTCAGGGTGCGGCTGCTCGCGCAAGACGGATCCGGAGAGGACTACCGGCGTCCGACAACGGGGTTCCTCCGCCTGTCCCACGAGTTCTGGAAATCGAGGATCGACGAACGGATCAGTCTGCCTGCGCTGGCGATGCTTCTCGTCATCCTCGGCGAGCGACAGCCCTGCGAGCTGCCCTCCGAACGAATGCCCGAATGGTACGGATGGTCCGCGGACACCGCGGAACGCGGATTCCGTGAATTGGAGGCTTTGGGGATCATCGACAAACACTCCAGCTCCAAAAAGACACCCCTCAGTCCGACCGGGTTCACCAGGGTAAACGAGTATTCCGTTCTTCCTCCGTATGACAAAAGTTCACTGGAACGGGCCCGCCGCAATCGAAAAGGGGATAAACATGAGTGAGATAATCGCGTGGGGAGACGAAAGCGTGCAACGGCAGGGCGGCATCGCCCCCACGTACTACGTGGGGGTTTGCATCTGCGGACTCGAGGAGAACGAGGTCCGCCAACGGCTCCTCGCCCCCGTCCGGAAGAGGATTCCGAAGTTGCACTGGCGAGATATGACGTCCAGCGAGAAACAACGCTCCATATCAGTGGTCGAGAGCCTGTCACTGCCTCACATCGTGGCAGCGGCAGCGCCCCTGGACAATATCAAGCCCGACAGGGCCCGCCACAAATGCCTGGAACGGCTGCTTCCCGAACTGGAACGGCGGTACGGCGTGACGCGTCTCGTGCTGGAATCGCGGGAAGCCAGCCAGGACGAACGGGACCTTGCCTGTGTCCGCGGACTGAGAAGCAGAAACTTCATCCACCGACTGCGTGTGGATTTCACGTCCGGCGCGTCGGACGCTCGACTATGGATCCCCGATCAGGTGCTCGGAGCAATCGGAGACGCCGCCCGTGGCGGCGAAGACCATTCGGGGCTGATCGCGTCGGTGCGCAGGCTCGATGTGGATCTCAGCGGCCAATGAGACGGACAAAGCCCCTGCCCCGACATGCGTGAGAGATGACGCGGCGCAACGCGAGGCAACGTAAAATTGCGTCATAACGCATGATGACGTATCATAACGGTAAGCCATCCTCCGAGGAGGAAACGGAAGTGGGAGCCGGACACCCTGTGCATCATGGGGGCCGGCTCCTGCGTTTGTGACGGGCGGGACATGCCCGGTCTTAGGAGCCGGCAAACGGAAGCAACGGCGCGGGAAGAAGTAGGATCCCCTGGGAATGGAAGGCCCGCCCGGGCTTACGCTCGGACGGGCCGGGCGCCGCTACTGGCGGCCACTGGTCGTCACCGCGTATGCCGTGATCGACAGCACCGCGATGTCGGCCGCGATGGGATGCATCGCGGGCGCGAGGCAGATGACGATGATCGCCATCAACCACACGTGCAGGCCGCCGCGCGGCCCCTCACCCTTGTTGAGCATGACTGCTCTCCTTGTTGAATAAAGCCGCGCCGCGACTGGCGCGGCAACGTCGCCCGGCGGTCGCCGGACGGCCGAGTCGCGTCCTCGCTACAAGACGTTCATCGACAACCGCTATCGTATCTGCTAGGATGGAGCTGCCGGTTGAAGCATCGCTAACTTCCCCCTAATCAGGCGGGCATGCACGACTTTCGGGGATGGCCGATACCGGTGAGCGTCCCTTGTACGCTCTTGTTGAATAAAGCGTTGGGCCGGTGCCTTCGGGCACCGGCCCTTTGCGTTGCCCGGTGAACCCGGCCGCCCTGCCGACGTCACGATCCCCGTTCCGGTATCATCCCCCGACACCCTCCTGCCATCCTCTGACCCACCGGACCAGAAGCCCAGCCATCCGCCTGCCCGCGAAACGACGACCTAGGACAAGCCCCGCATCCCGGACCCGTCCCCCGACGACCGGTCCCCGACGGATATATAAGCGTCCGGCTCATAAAGAAATGAGAAAAGGAGGACGCATGCGACAAGATCCGAACGACAGCAGCGTCGTGGTCCCGCGCGCGGGACGGGACCACGACGAACGGACAGAACGGACGATACGTGAGGGAAGCCGGGAATGGTCCGAGACCGTGAGCCTGTCACCGGCCGTCCTGAAGGTGGACGGCACGCGGATCCGCTACACCGACCAGTTCAGGACGCACCTGCTACGAGAGCTGCTCGAGGGACACGGTCCGACCGACATGTTCCGCAAGGTCGGCCTGCCCCCGGAACTGATCGGCGGGAAACGGATCGAACGCTGCGCAAACCACACCCGCAAAAGCGGCCGGGTCATGGCCCTCCTGGAACACGTGGGCGACACCTGGCCCGACGCGCCGGACGACGCCCCCGCCGCCGGCGGCGACCGCTCCGAACACGCGCCGGACAGGGCGGACGACCCATGGAGGACAATCATGAGCATGAGCCGCCGGATCAACTATCTGGACGAACGCGTACGGGAACTCGAACGACTCGTGGCGGGCATGCCGCAGCCCGATACCGACCGCCCATCCAACGACGGCGAAGGGGAATAGACGCATGGACGAACACATCCTGGAACGCGTACGCCGCCTGCTCGCGATCGCGCACGACACGGCCGCCTCTCCGAACGAGCAGACGGTCGCGCTCGAACGGGCGCAGAAACTCATCGACCGGCACGCCATCGAACAATGGGAACTGGAACGCGACGACCCGTCCCGCCGCGAGCCCGTGACCGAACGCTTCATCCCCCTGAACCCGTCGCCCGTCAACGGACTCATGAACGAACTGCTCGCGATCGTCGCCCACGCGAACCGCTGCCGCAGCTCGTACCGATGGCATAAAGCCCGCAACGGACGTCCCGTGATCGCCGGCGTGACCCTGCACGGGACACGCACGGACATCGGGAACGCGCAGACCATCTGGACAGGCATGGAGACCAGCCGCGCGCTCATGTGGCGCGTCCGAGCACGCCGCACACCGAACGCGAAGGAGAACGCCGCCTTCCGCGACGGCTACTACAAGGGCTTCGCCCACGAGATCGCCCGCCGCTACGCCGCTCTCGAACGCGACATGGAAACCCCCCGACGGGCAGCGAACTCGTCCTGACGAGACGCCGCGCCGTCGACGAATACATGGGAACCCTGACCTGGTCGACCGAACATCCCAGATTCAACATGCGACGCGTCAGCCGCGCGGCCTACCGGATGGGCACGCGGGACGCGGCCCGCCAACAGCTCGGCCTGAAACAGACCCACGGGGACACCAGGGCCGGACGCGTGACGACCCATCCCGACCGGTGATATATAACCCCGGAACAGGCGGAATCACATGCGATATGTTCTTCTGGGGTGTGCTCGGCCTGGCATGGGTCAAGCTGATGCTGCCGTGGCTGCTGCGCCTGATCCAACGCATTCCATGGAAGATCCGCTATTCGCTGACCGCCGTGTGCCTGGCGCTGATGCTCGTCGACGCGGCGATGACGCTGATGGCGCTGGACGCGTGGTATTCGCGCATGGCGGGCATCGAGCCGGATTCGCCGGTGATGTCGTTCTTCAACACGTATTTCAACGATGATTTCATGGCGGAACGTTTCCAGACGATGTCTCTGGATCCGGGCAAGGCCGGCCGCCTGTGACGCCTGGGACGGCCGCGGTGGGTGTTAGGAAACCGTTAACAATCCGTCCGTGGGCGTATGGGTTCCGTTAGATTCGGAGCATGACTTCGCTCAGGGCCATATCATCAAGATGCTTATTGGAAATAGGTCCGGCCGCGCCCGCGAACGCGGCGGCGGCCGGACCGTGCATCTGATGATTGGAGAAGAGCAACATGCCTTGGTGGGTTGATGCCGCCTATGTCGTGGGCGTAGTGGCGCTGTTCATCGTCTTCGACCTGATCGTGAAGGCGGTGGATCGTCTATGATGGCTGTTTTCTGCGCCATCGGCGTCATATTGGGAATCGCCGGTGTGGTGTATATGGGGGTCGCCCTGTGCCGCCCGGAGCGGTTCTGAGGGCCGGGGAAGAGTCTTAAGGTTCCGAAATGGTATATCTCTATGCTTTTATGGCGTTCGGTTTGATCGCCTTGATCCTGGCGGCCATATACCGGCCGTTGGGCGATTACATGTATCGCGTGTACACGACCGATAAGGATCTGTTCTTCGAAAAGTGGATCTATCGCATCATCGGCGTGGATTTCTCGAAAGGACAGTCCTGGAAGGCGTATTTCCGCGGAGTGCTTGGCTTCTCCGTGATGAGCCTGCTGGTCCTGTACCTGCTGCAGCGCGTGCAGTCCTGGCTGCCGTTCTCGCTGGGCTTCGACAACGTGCCGGCTCCGCTGGCGTTCAACACGGCCGCATCCTTCGTGACGAACACGAACTGGCAGTCCTATTCGCCTGACCAGACATTGGGCTATTCCGTCCAGATCGCAGGCCTGTGCGTGCAGAACTTCGTTTCCGCCGCGGTCGGCATCGCCGTATCCATCGCCCTGGTGCGCGGCTTCATGCTGCGCCGCTCCGATACGATCGGCAATTTCTGGGTGGACCTCATCCGCGGCACGTTCCGCATCCTCATGCCCCTGGCCATCGTGATGGGCACCATCCTCATCGCGTTGGGCGTCGCACAGAACTTCTCGGGCTTCACCACCGTCGCCACCGTGGCTGGCGGCGAACAGACCATCATGGGCGGCCCGGTGGCCTCCCAGGAGGCCATCAAGGAACTGGGCACCAACGGCGGCGGCTTCTTCAACGCCAATTCGTCCCATCCGTACGAGAACCCGAACATGTGGACCAACCTCATCGAGATCCTGCTGATGTTGGCCATCCCCGTCGCGCTGACCCGCACGTTCGGCCGCATGATCGGCAACATCCGTCAGGGCTATGCGCTGCTCGGCGCCATGGTCGTCCTGTTCGGCATCTCCTTCTTCGCCGTCGTGAGCTTCGAATCCTTCGTGGACGATCCGCTCACCTCCCTCACCGGAGGCTCCATGGAAGGCAAGGAGGACCGCTTCGGCATCGTCTGGTCCGCGCTGTTCGGCACCACGTCCACAAGCACGTCCACCGGCGCGGTCAACTCCATGCATGATTCCTACACCGCGCTCGGCGGCATGATGTACATGTTCAACATGATGCTGGGCGAAGTCTCCCCGGGCGGCGTCGGCGCAGGCCTGTACGGCATCCTCGTCATGGCCGTCGTGGCCGTGTTCATCGCAGGCCTCATGGTCGGCCGCACGCCGGAATACCTCGGCAAGAAGATCGGCCCGCGCGAGATGAAGATGGCCTCGCTGTACTTCCTCGTCATGCCGGTCACCGTGGTGCTGTTCGTGGCTCTGAGCTTCGCCATCCCGGGCATCCGCGAAGACACGTTCGCGGCCCTGAACAACAGCGGAAACCATGGTCTGTCCGAAGTGGTCTACGCGTTCGTGTCCGGCGCCAACAACAACGGCTCCGCATTCGCGGGCCTGTCCGCCGACACCCCGTGGTTCGACACGATGATCGGCCTGGCCATGCTCATCGGACGGTTCCTGCCGATCATGCTGGTGCTAAGCCTGGCCGGCTCGCTGGCCAAGCAGGATGTCGTGCCGGAGACCGCCGGCACGATGAAGACCGACAACAAGCTGTTCGTTGGCCTGCTCGTTTTCGTCATTTTCATTATTTCCGCGCTGACGTTCTTCCCGACGCTTGCTCTGGGACCGTTGGCAGAAGGTTTGGTGGCATAACATGTCTTCCGCGACCGCAAACGACGTCATCAACGACGTGCGTACCAGCAACAACGCATCGTTGCCGGCGATGCTGGGCAAGAGTCTGCCGGCGGCGTTCAGGAAATTCAGTCCCGCCAAGATGCGGCACAACCCCGTCATGTTCGTGGTATGGGTGGGCGCCGCATTCCTGACGCTCCTCGGAGTGTTCCAGCTGTTCATTCCGGAACTGCGCGCGGGCGAGCCGGTGTATTTCACCTGGATCATCGCCGTGTGCCTGTGGGCCACGGTGCTGTTCGCGAACCTCGCCGAAGCCGTCGCCGAAGGGCGCGGCAAGGCCCAGGCCGACGCGCTGCGCAAGACCCGCACCACCACGCCGGCCCACCTGGTCCGCGGATACGATGAAAAAGGCGATCCCGACGCACGCTCGTTGTCCGTCGCCATCATCGAAGTCCCGTCCTCCGACCTCAAACTCGGCGACGTGGTCGTCGTCGAAGCCGGACAGCTCATCCCCGGCGACGGCGACATCATCTCCGGCATCGCCTCCGTGGATGAATCCGCCATCACCGGCGAATCCGCCCCGGTCATCCGCGAATCCGGCGGTGACCGCTCCGCGGTGACCGGCGGCACCCGCGTGCTGTCCGACCGCATCGTCGTGCGCATCACCCAGAAGCCGGGCGAATCCTTCGTCGACAAGATGATCGCGCTGGTCGAAGGCGCGAACCGTCAGAAGACCCCGAACGAAATCGCCCTCGACGTGCTGCTGAGCTCGCTGACCATCATCTTCCTGATCGTCGTGATGTGCCTCAACCCGCAGGCCGGCGCGGTCGGCACCTCCGTCAGCCTCACCGTGCTGGTGGCGCTGCTCGTCTGCCTGATCCCGACGACCATCGGCGCGCTGCTGAGCGCCATCGGCATCGCCGGCATGGACCGTCTGGTCCAGCGCAACGTGCTCGCCACGTCGGGCCGCGCCATCGAAGCGGCCGGCGACGTGACCGCGCTGCTGCTCGACAAGACCGGCACCATCACGTACGGCAACCGTCAGGCATCCGAATTCCACGCGCTGCCGGGCATCGACCATGACGACATGGTCCGCGCCGCGGCGCTGAGCTCCTTGGCCGACTCTACGCCGGAAGGCCAGTCGATCATCGCCCTGGCCGAACGCGAAGGCCATCACTTCGACATGATGCCGGGGGCGGAAGCGGTGGAATTCACCGCCGAGACCCGCATGTCCGGCCTGGACCTGCCCAACGGCGACCGCATCCGCAAGGGCGCCACCTCCGCGGTGGAAGCCTGGATCGAACGCGAAGGCGGCGTCATGAGCATCGAAGTGCGCGACGCTCTGCACGACCGTGTCGACACCATCTCCGCGCAAGGCGGCACCCCGCTGGTCGTGGCCGAACAGCTGTCCACCGGCGAAGTCAAGGTGCTGGGCGTCGTCCAGCTCAAGGATGTTGTCAAGGAAGGCCTGCGCGAACGCTTCGCCGACCTGCGCAAGATGGGCATCCGCACCGTCATGGTCACCGGCGACAACCCGCTGACCGCGAAGGCCATCGCAGAAGAGGCCGGCGTCGACGATTTCATCGCCGAAGCCAAGCCGGAAGACAAGCTCGCCTACATCAAGGCCGAACAGGCCAAGGGACAGCTGGTCGCCATGACCGGCGACGGCACGAACGACGCCCCCGCCCTGGCCCAGTCCGATGTCGGCGTCGCCATGAACTCCGGCACCGCCGCGGCGAAGGAAGCCGGCAACATGGTCGACCTCGACTCCGACCCGACCAAGCTGATCGACATCGTCCGCATCGGCAAGCAGCTGCTCATCACCCGCGGCGCGCTGACCACCTTCTCCATCGCCAACGACATCGCGAAGTACTTCGCGATCATCCCGGCCATGTTCATGGACAAGTTCCCCGGTCTTGCCACGCTGAACATCATGGGACTGCACAGTCCGTTGTCCGCGGTGCTGTCCGCCATCATCTTCAACGCCATCATCATCGTGATCCTGATCCCGCTGGCCCTCAAGGGCGTGCGGTACCGCGCCGAGTCCAGCGACAAGATCCTGTCCAGGAACCTGTCCGTGTACGGTCTGGGCGGTGTGGTCGCCCCGTTCGTCGGCATCTGGATCATCGACCTGTTCGTGCGTCTGATTCCGGGATTCTAAGGAAATTAGGTAAGGGAAACGATTATGAAATCTGCATTGTCGTTGAATCTGCGCAGCTACTGGGCCGGACTGAAGGCCGTGCTGGTCTGCACGCTCGCCGTGATCGTATACACGGCGTTGATGACCGGCATCGGCGCTCTGGGATTCCCCGAGCAGGCCAACGGCTCGATGATCACGAACTCCGAAGGTCAGATCGTCGGATCGTCCCTGATCGGACAGTCCTTCTCCGATGCCGACGGCGAAGCCATCGACAAGTATTTCCAGCCCCGTCCGTCCGCAGCCGGCGACGGATACGACGCGGCGGCGTCCAGCGGTGCCAACAAGGGACATTCCGATGAGGAATATCTCAAGACCATCGAAGAGCGCCGCGACGCCATCGCCGAACGCGAAGGCGTGGACGTGAAGCAGGTCCCCGCCGACGCGGCGACCGCCTCCTCCTCCGGACTGGACCCGCACATCAGTCCCGAATATGCGGCCATCCAGGTCGAGCGTGTGGCCGAAGCCCGTGGCATGGACGTCGAAGATGTCGAACGGCTCGTCAAGGAGCACACCACCGGCCGTGGTCTGGGCTTCATCGGAGAGCCTGTGGTCAACGTCGTCACCCTGAACCTGGCGTTGGACGACATGGAGTGAATCCGACTCTGAGGCGCATCGGATACGGTGCGCCTCGGATGTCATCAGGCCAAAAACTGGGATAATCCGTAGATGAAGGACATCCCGGACGGATGCGGCACCGCCGCGCACGACGGTGCCGCATCCGTCCGGCTTGAGGCCACGGAACGTATGGCATGCGGCGGAACTTCGAAATGGAGGGAATATGGCGGTGACGAAGCGGGGTGCGCTGAGGGTTCTGCTCGGTGCGGCGCCCGGCGTGGGCAAAACATATGCGATGCTGTCCGAAGGCAGACGGCTGGTCGAGGAGGGCAAGGACGTCGTCATCGCCCTGTTGGAGACCCATGGCCGCAAAGCCACGCAGAACGCCGCCAAAGGCCTGGAGACGGTGCCTCGGCGCTGTATGAAATACCGTGGCATGTGGTTCAATGAAATGGATCTGTTCGCCGTCATCGCGCGCCGCCCGCAGGTCGCCCTCGTCGACGAGCTGGCCCATACGAACATTCCCGGATGCACGCACGAAAAACGCTGGCAGGACGTGGTCGATCTGCTGGACGCCGGCATCGACGTCATCACCACCATCAACGTGCAGCATATCGAATCGCTGAACGACGTCGTGCGGTCCATCACGAACAGCGAACAGCGTGAAACCGTTCCCGACAAGGTACTGCGTTCCGCCGACAGCATCGAACTGATCGATCTGCCCCCGAAGAACCTGCGCGAACGTCTTTCCGCTGGCCTCATCTATTCGGCGGACCGCGTGGACGCCGCATTGAGCAACTATTTCCGTGTGGGAAACCTGACCGCATTGCGCGAGCTGGCGTTGCTCTGGCTGGCGGGCAACGTCGACGAAGCGTTGCAGGAATACCGCAACGAACACCACATCAACGCGAAATGGGAGGCCCGCGAACGCGTCGTCGTCGCGCTGTCGGGCGGTCCTGAAGGCGAACAGCTCCTGCGGCGCGGCGCAAGGGTCGCCAGGGCGTCCGGCGGCGGCGATCTGATCGCGGTGCACGTCACGGCCGAGGACGGGCTGCACGGATCCAGCCCGGGGCTGCTGGTGCAGCAGCGCGAACTCGTCGAAAAACTGGGCGGCACATACCATCAGATCGTCGGCGAAGACATCTCCGACGCACTGATCTCCTTCGCCCGCGCCAACAACGCGACGCAGATCATCGTGGGCGTCTCTCGACGCCCGCCCCTCGCCCGGTGGCTGGGCCGGCCGTCGTCGGCGAACGGCATCATCGCGAATTCGGGCGACATCGACGTGCACGTCGTCACCCACACGTTCGCGGCGAAAGGCATGCGCCTGCCGCGCATGAAACGCACCATGACGATGCGCCGGCGCATCGCAGGCTGCATATTCTCATTGCTGTCGGTGCCGCTTCTGGGCTGGCTGCTCATGCAATACAGCGGCGTGGATGCATTGTCCCGCGATTCCCTGTTCTTCCAGCTGCTCGTCGTCATCGCCGCGCTGATCGGCGGCGTCTCGTCGGCCACTTTGTGCGCGTTGCTGAGCGGTCTGGTGCTCGACTACGTCTACATCCAGCCGGTGGGCTCACTGCATATGCTCAGGGCGCAGGACGTGATGACCATCGTGCTGTACATCCTCATAGGCATCATCGTGTCCTTCGTCGTCGACCGGGCCGACGAGAAGGCGCGGCAGGCCCAACGTGCGACCGCGGAATCGGAAGTGCTCGCCAGCGTGTCCGACGCTGTGCTGCGCAGCTCCAATCCGTTGCAGGCGGTTCTCGACCGCACCCGCGAGGCGTTCGGCTTCACCTGCGTGCGCCTCACCCATGACGGCGTCGATGTCGCGGTCAGCGGCGTATGCCCCACCGGGGAGGAGCCGGACGTCATCGACCTTGACGCGGTCATCACGCCGCCGTCCGACGGCGCCGATCAGAACGGCGAATCCCATGACGGGCAGACCTCCGCCTCACGTGATGCCGCATCCTCCGGAACGCCGCGGAAAACAGAGCCGATTCGCCTTGAACTGTACGGCAGCGAAATCGACGCGGCCGACCAGCGGTTGCTGCAGGCCATCGTCTCCCAGGTGCAGACCGTGCTGGAACACGACGTGCTGCAGCGCAAGGCCGACGAAGTCAAGCCGCTGGCCGCCGCGGAGAAGCTGCGCACGGCCCTGCTCAACGCGGTCAGCCATGACCTGCGCCGTCCGCTGGCCTCCGCCACGGCTGCGGTGTCCGGCCTGAAACAGGTCGGCGACGCCCTTGGCCCCGAAGGCCGGCGCGAACTGCTCGACGTCGCCGACGTCGGCCTGCACGATCTGACACGACTGGTCACCGACCTGCTCGACGTGTCCCGTCTGCACGAACGTGCGATGCCGATATCGCTGGTGGCGGCCGACGTCGCGGAAGCCGTGATGCAGACGCTGGACGAGCTGCATGCCGGTCCGAATGCCATCAACCTCGACCTGCCCGTGGACCTGCCGCTGGCGGTCGCCGACCCGCCGCTGCTGCGTCGTGCGATACACAATGTGCTCGCCAACGCGCAACGCTACAATCCGCCGGACCATCGCATCCGCATCGCGGTCTCCACATTCCGTTCCGTCGTGCAGATCCGCGTCGTGGACTACGGCCCGGGCGTGCCCGACGACCGCAAGGACGAGCTGTTCGCGCCGTTCCACCGTCTGGGCGACACGGACAACACCACGGGCCTCGGCCTGGGAATGGCGCTGTCGAAAGGCTGCATCGAATCAATGGGCGGCGCCATCGACGCGGAGGACACTCCGGGCGGCGGCCTGACCATGGTGATCACGCTGCGCGCGGCGGACGAGCGCTATGCGATCGGGGAACCGTTGTCCGAAGAGGACGCGCGCGCCTGCGCCACCGCATTGGACTCGGACATGTGGGACGTGACCGCCGCCGTCAGCGGCGTGATGCTGCCCCTGAGCGTGGACGAATCACGTGACGGCGAATTGGGGCGTTTCGCCGACGCCGAATCCGATACCGCGGTCGCCGGTGACATGGCCGCTGCGGACGAGCATACCGACGTTGCCGATGTGACGGCTGCTGAGAAGGGAGAATAGACGCATGAAAATCCTGATTGCCGATGATGACCCGCAGTTCCTGAAGGCGTTGCGCATCACGCTGCGCTCGCAGGGCTACGAGATCGTGACCGCATCGGATGGCGTGCAGTGCATTTCGGCGGCGGTGGAGCATCATCCCGATCTGATGGTGTTGGATCTGGGCATGCCGAAAATGGACGGCATGGGCGTGATCCAGGGCGTGCGCGGCTGGACGGACGCGCCCATCCTGGTGGTGTCGGGGCGTACCGATGCACGCGAGAAGGTCGCGGCCTTGGATGCCGGCGCCGACGATTATGTGACCAAGCCGGTGTCGATCGACGAGCTGCTGGCGCGTATCCGTGCGCTGGCCCGCCGTATCCCGCAGAAGACGGAGACGCCGATGGTTTCGTTCGGGAACGTGACCGTTGACCTGTCCGCGCATGCCGTGTTCCGCGTGTACCACGGGCGGAAGGTGCGTGTGCGCCTGACGCCGACGGAGTGGAAGGTTCTGGAGATCCTGGTGCGCAACGCCGGACGGCTCGTGACCCGTAAGGATCTGCTGACCGGCATTTGGGGCGCGGAGCATGTGAACGACTCCGGCTATCTGCGGTTGTATGTCTCGCAGCTGCGCAAGAAGATAGAGGACGACCCGTCGCATCCGAAGTATCTGAAGACGGAGCAGGGCATGGGATACCGCCTGGACCTGCCGTCTGCGGGCGGCGGCGAATAGAGGCCGGGGACGGGTGAAGGCGGGTGGAGGCTGGGCGGGCGGCGTCTGTCCGCCCAGCCTCGCGTTATGCGTCGTATGGGAGGAATCATCGAGGTTGCGGAAAGCGGAGAGGAAAACAGCCGATAAACCTGCGCCACACGTCGTATGGGAGGAATCATCGAGGGGCTGGGCGGCCGGTTTTGCCCGCTTTGTTTGCCGGTCCCGCCCGCTTCAATCGGGGAGACCGCTGGGCGCGATGCGTCGAAATGGCTTTCAGGCTGCGAGATTCTGCGCGAGCTGACGGATCTTGTCCGGCTGGTGGCCGCTCCATGATGCGTTCGGGGAGATGACGATAGGAATCTGCTTGAATCCCGCGTCCTTGATCTGTTCGAAGGTGGACGGGTTCTGCGTCAGGTCGACGGCGACATATCGCACGCCCAAACGGGTGAGCTCCTGTTCGGTGGCTTCGCACTGTGGATTGCTGGGATTCGTGAAGACCGTGACCGGCATCGGGCATCCTCCTTAAAGCGCGTAGTCGATATGCGGTTGTCAGTCGGCGTGGACGTAAAATCCGCTCCCTCTAGTGTACCCACTGTTTGTAGTGGTGTGTCGTGGGGCTATTCACTAGATGCAGTGTTCGACACGCCTCGAATTCAAGTCATTCGAACATATGTTCGACCATTTTGGCACCTTTGCGGACCGTCAGGATGTGACCTAAACCACATCCTTCGTCTCACCTGTCGGTCGGTCTTCTCCGCTTGCTCGCTCTCCTGACGCTTTTGACCGCAGATTCCGGCGTGTTGCGGTCAAAACCGTCAAGATGTAATGCGCACTGCAGCGGTTGGCGGAGTATGGGGTCGGTGGGTTCGATCCAGCGGGTGCAATTCGGCGGGTGTGGGGCTGCCAAGGTGTGGGGCTACCAAGGTGTGGGGTTGACAGGGTGTGGGGTTGACAGGGTGTGGGGTTGACAGGGTGTGGGGTTGGCAGGATGTGGGACTGGCGCGTCGGCAGGTGTGGGACCGAACCGCCGGCAGGCGTGTGCCAGAGTATGACAAAAGCCCGAAAACCATTGTGGCAAACGGCTTTCGGGCTTTCAGGCGGTGCCCCCCGTGGGATTCGAACCCACAACCCACGACTTAAAAGGACGCTGCTCTAACCGTTGAGCTAGAGGGGCAACAGCAACATAGTATACAGCATATTCGGACCAATCGCCACCACGGGCGTCGGACGGGCGTCGAAATGGCCTTCGGAGTGTTGGTGTGCCTACAATCGAAACCATGTCATGTACCACAATTCTTGTAGGCAAAAAAGCAAGTTACGACGGTTCGACCATCATCGCCCGAGATGACGACTCTGGTTCGGGACGTTACGATCCCAAGAAATTCGTAGTCGTCGCACCGCAGGAGCAGCCGCGGCACTACCGCAGTGTGCTGAGCCACGTTGAAATCGACCTTCCCGACAATCCATGCCGGTACAGCATCGTACCGAACGTGCTTCCAAATCGTGGAATCCTTGCGGAAGCTGGCGTCAACGAACGCAACGTGGCCATGAGCGCCACCGAAACCATCGCCGTCAACGAGCGCGTGCTCGGCGCCGACCCGCTGGTCGCACTGCAGCCGGCCGACGAAGCCAATGGTAAGCCGGAAACCCCAGGCGGCATCGGCGAAGAAGACATCATCACCCTCGTGCTGCCGTACGTCAACACCGCGCGCGAAGGCGTGAAACGTCTGGCCGAACTGCTCGAAACGTACGGAACGTACGAATCGAACGGCATCATCATTTCCGACGTGGACGAAATCTGGTACGTCGAAACCATCGGCGGCCACCACTGGATCGCCCGCCGCGTGCCGGACGACAAATGCGCGATCATCCCCAACCAGCTTGGCATCGACTATTTCGATTTTGATGACGCCTTCAGCGACGCACGTGAATTCATGTGTAGCGCCGATCTGCAGGAATTCATCGAAACGCACCATCTTGGGCGCGCGGCGGGTACGCAGGGCGGCATGAACGGCGGCCACTGCAACCCGCGTATCGTATTCGGCACCGCCACCGCGAAGGACCACATCTACAACACGCCTCGCGCCTGGTACATGTACCGCTATCTCGATCCGGCCGACGCGGAAAACCTTACCCCTGAATCGGACGATATTCCATGGTGTCTCGAACCGGAGAATGCCGTGACCGTCGAGGATGTCGACTTCCTGCTCGGTTCGCACTTCGAAGGCACCCCGTATGACCCGTACGGTACGCAGGGAACTGAGGAAAGCCGCCATCGCTACCGTCCGATCGGCATCAACCGCACCGGACACATGGTGGCCATGCAGATTCGCCCGTACGCGCCCGTCGAAAGCCGTTCGATCATGTGGATTTCGTACGGTTCCGGCGCGTTTACCACGTCCGCCCCGTTCTATGCGAACGTCGACGACACCCCCGCCTACCTGCGCGACACCACGCCGGAAGTCTCCACGGACTGCCTGTATTGGACGAACCGCCTGATTGCAACGCTCGCCGACGCGCACTTCTACGAGACCAGCAACGCGGTCGAGGGCTTCTCGGAAGACGTCCGTTCCTTCGGCCACTGTCTGGTGGAACGTACGGATGATGCGCTTGCGACTGCCGGCGCAACGGACGCCCCGTCCGTCACCGCCCGTCTCGCGGCGGCCAATGACGAGATGGCGGACTACCTGCGGAAGCGCAATACGAAGCTGCTCGGCGACGTGCTATACACGTCCAGCAACCTTATGCACAACAGTTTCGCCATGTCCGACCGCTGGAACTGAGCGTGATTCCGCGCGCTGAAGCGTTCGATAAGCGTTCAACGCGCGTTCGGTAAACGTTGAGGGGCTATCGACTCGTGCCGATGGCCCCTCAACGTTATACGGGAATCAAAACCTGCGAGAACCCGCAAAACCTGCGAGAACTTCGAAACTCGCGCGCGAAATCAGTTGAACCCGACCACATGTTCCGCCACGAAATATCCCTTTCGAATCACAAACCGGCCGAGCGAACCATGTAGGTTCAGCGCGCGCGACATCGCCTTCTTACGCACGTCCTTGTAAATCGTCGGCGAATACGCCTCGATATCCGCCCACATGGCCTTCTTCTTCTCGTAATTCTCCGGATCGCGCGACAAAATCATGAAAACGCTCGCGACGGAACTCTGAATCGCCAGAAAATGAATCATGTAGCGGTATAGGCCGTCTGGCACCGTACCTCGTTCGGGGGTGGCGCGCGCCATGCACTGGTTGACGAGCCGCAGCTGGTCCACGCGTCGGATCATCACGTCCGTCTGCACGCTCTGCCCGTCGCGGCCGATGAAATAGTGATAGAACGGCGTGTCCAGATACTGCAGCGACTTGACCCACGGGAACGGCTGATACGCGTAGATGAAGTCCACGTAGAACGTGTGCTCCGGCAGCTGCATCTTCGATTCGCGCACCACGGCCGTGCGGTAGATCAGCGCGTGCATGAGGATGTATTCGGTCAGTCCGAAATGCCCTAGATCGTCCCAGGTGAGCCGTTTGCCGGGCTCCATAGCGTGACGGAAGTTCACCACGTGCTTGTTGCGCTTGCCCACCTTGTCGTACACGTAGTTGGTGACGAGCATGTCGAGCGGGTCGTCCTTGCCGACCTCGCCGCGCAGCACGGCCATGACCTGTTCGAGCGATTCCGGGCCGACCCAATCGTCCGCGTCCACGACCTTCACGTACATGCCGCTCGCCGCCGCGATGCCGGTGTTGACCGCGCCGCCGTGGCCCTTGTTCTCCTGATGGATCGCGCGCACGATTCCCGGATTGCGCGCCTCGAACGTCTTCGCCATCTCCAGCGTGCCGTCGGACGAGCCGTCATCCACGATCAGCACTTCGATGTCGTCGTTGCGCTTCGACGCGATCAACGATTCGACGCACCGTTCCAGGTATTCCGTCATGTTGTACGCGGGCACCACGAAGGTGAGCGTCTTCTTCTCCTGCATATTCTTCCTCGGATCGGGCTCGTGTCGGGCCGTGCGGCTGGCCGACCGCTCCGGCCAAAAGCATAACGAAACTAACGTAGCACCATGTGCGGTTCCGGGGCGCGGTTTTGCACACAAACGGCACCCTGAAATACGCAATCTGCACCTGAAATTTCCCCTAGGGTCATTTCGGGTGACGGCATGTCAGTTTTCGTCAATTGTTGATTGTTTTTGCGATTCGTGCGGGCTTTGCGGTTTTTGCGATTCGTTCGTCTCGTCTGATTCGTCTGATTCGTCTGATTCGTCTGCCGCGTGCGATTTGCCTACTGCTTGCGATCCGTCCGTCACGGTCGTCCCGTCCGTCGCGTCATCTCCCGCAGCAACCGCCTTCTCCTGCGATTTCGCGGCCTTCTTGCCCTGCTTCTCCTGCTTGGCGATCGCCTTCGCTTCCCGCGCGGCCTGCTTTTCCGCCTCGCGGGCGGCCTTTTCGCTTTCGTAGCGCAGTTCCGGCTTGGCTTCCATGCGGCTCAGCCCATACCATGCCAGGTTCACGATATGCGCGGCGAGCTGCTCCTTGCTGAGCTTGCGTTGGTCGGCCCAGTATTGGCAGGTGTACACGGTCATGCCGATGAGCATCTGCGCGTAATACGGCACGCTTTTGGCCGGCAGATGCTGGCGTTTGAACGCGTCGGTGAGAATGTCCTCGACGCGTACGGCAATGTCTCCAAGCAGCGAATTGAACGAGTTGGACGGGTCGGTTTTCGGCGAATCGCGCGTGAGCACGCGGAAGCCTTCGGCGTTTTCCTCCACGTAGGTGAGCAGCGCAAGCGCGGTGCGTTCCACGATTTGGCGCGGATGCGCCTGCGGGTCGGACAGCGCGTTGATGAGAACGTCGGTGAGCGCGCGCATTTCGCGGTCCACCACCACGGCGTACAGGCCTTCCTTTCCTCCGAAATGTTCGTAGACGATGGGTTTCGACACTTTTGCGGTCGAGGCGATCTCTTCCACGCTCACTGCTTCGAATCCCTTGGCCGCGAACAGCGATCGACCGATTTCGATAAGCTGTTCGCGCCGCTGATACGACGTCATTCTGGATGTGTTAGCCATGCTGTCCAGTTTTTCACGTCCCGTGGATAGCTCCTTGATCGTCCGACCCCACGTATCGTCCGATTCTGGTGAATCGGGCACGTGTGTCATATTGACAATGCTTCATTGCGGCTTTAATATATTTAATAAATAATAAATTTTATTAAAGGAGGTGATGTGGATCGTCTGCCAGAATGGTTGGCCAACCTTGCGGAGGAGGATTTGGCCTTCATCAAGAACTTCGTGCTATCGTCAGGATCTCTGAAGCAAATGTCCCAGCTGTATCAAGTCTCCTACCCGACCATGAGGATCCGGCTTGACAGGCTTATCGAAAAAATACGGTTGAACGACAACGAGACGGAGGATCCATTCATCCTCTTGGTGAAGAGTCTCGCCATTGACGATAGATACGACGTCGACACGGCTCGAATAC
>OLXC01000244.1_pt1 | contig 19619 bp, 16 predicted proteins | sample 1673851 | NCBI WGS metagenome assembly OLXC01 (sample SAMEA103958130, study PRJEB25191) | human gut metagenome | biome: human-associated habitat [ENVO:00009003]; feature: intestine environment [ENVO:2100002]; material: feces | place: Germany | collected 2013/2015
AAGGCCTTGTTTATAAAAACCACCCCCTGCGGCGCATCGACAACCTGATCTACTACGGCTCCATGGCGGACAAATACATCGTCCTCCTGCAGATTCTCGACACCGTCAAGGAGCAGGACATGGACGTGGCCAAGCGTGTATCCGTCCAGCTTCAGCTGACCGACCCGGACCTCAAGTCCCGGGACCGCGTGGTCAAGAAATCCGAGAAGGACAGCCTCTATGCCGCCATGGATGTGGGCTGCATCTGGCTGGAGCGTGCCCTCGCCGGCAAGCTGTAAGCCATGAAGCGTATTTTTTCCGCACTGGCAGTGGCTCTGGCCACGCTGTTGGTCATCGGCGGTGACGCGGTGGTCAACTTCGGCGGTGCCGCCGCCAGCATGACCGACGCCGCCCCCGCCGTGCCCCTGACCGTTGCCTCCGTCTCCGCCCTGCCCACCGACACCACTGAGCCCTCTCCCGAGACAGCACTGTTCTCCGGCCTGCTGGGCGCAGCGGCGCTGACGGCCCATCCCGGCGGCGAGACCGCCGAGGATGCCCTGCTCAACAACGAGGACGCCGCCAAGGCTGCTGCCGCACAGGCCGCCGAGGAAGAACCGCCCCAGGAGACGCCCGAGGCCGACGAGGCGCCCGTCTCCACCGCCGTTCAGGCACTGGGCGTGATCTCCGGCACCGGCGTCCGTATGCGCAGCGGCGCAGGCACCGGCTATGACATCCTCAAGACCCTGGACAAGGGCGCCGTTATCGAGCTCACCGCCCAGGAGGGTGACTGGTACCGTATCTCCTTCGACGGCAAGCGCGGCTATGTGGCTGCCCAGTATGTCACCCGCTACGACACCGCCTCCGGCCTTAACGGCGCCGGACGTGTCACCGCGGACGTGCTGAACATCCGTACCGCCGCCAAAAGCGGCAGCACCTCTCTGGGCACCGTATCTCAGGGCACGGTCATTGCCGTCACCGGCATTGAGTCCGGCGGCTGGTTCGCCGTTACCTACAACGGCATCAGCGGCTACGTGGCCTCGCAGTACGTGCTGATCTGCCCCACCTCCGCCCTGACCGGCACGGCGGACAAGCCCGCCGAGAATACAACGACCGAAGGGTCTCCCGCCGAAGCACCTGCCGAGACCCCGGCAACGCCGGCCGCCTCCGCCTCCGGCAGCAGCATCGTCTCCATCGCCCAGCAGTATCTGGGCGTGCCCTACGTCTACGGCGGTTCCTCTGCCAGCGGCTTCGACTGCTCCGGCTTCACCATGTATGTCTTCGCCCAGGTGGGCATCAAGCTGCCCCACGGCGCCACCAGCCAGCTCAGCTACGGCACCGAGGTCTCCCGCAGCGATCTGCAGCCCGGCGATCTGGTATTCTTCCAGGACTACGGCTATACCGCCTCCCATGTGGGCATCTATATCGGCGGCGACCAGTTCATCCACGCCTCGTCCTCCTACTACAACGGGCACTGCGTGGTGATCACCTCCCTGTCCGAGGCGTACTACAACAACCACTACCTCACCGCGCGGCGGCACTGATACAGACAAAACACCCACGGCTGAAGCCGTGGGTGTTCTTTTTTACAGCGCCGCCCGTTCCGAAAGCGGGCTGCATATGGTGTTCTGCAATGGACTTGTACACCGCGCCGAAGCCGCATCGCGTCACTCCGCGCTGCCGTCCGCGCTTTCGCCCTCTGCCGCCTTCTGCGCCGCGGCGATATTCACATACAGCTCCTCCGGCTTGTGGGGATGCAGCTTGATGTTGTACAGCAGCATAAACGCCGACACCAGCACCATCACCAGGCTCAGCGCCTGGCTGACGCGGATGGGCTCGCCGCCGATGGTCCAGTTGAACAGGTACAGGCTGTCGGTCCGCAGCCCCTCGACCCAGAACCGTCCGATACCGTACCACAGGAAGTAGAACCATGTGTTCTCACCGTCAAAGCGGCGTCCCTTCGCCACGATAAAGACGATCAGCAGCAGTCCCACTACGTTCCACAGGCTCTCGTACAGGAACGTAGGATGCACCTCCACCAGCGTCCCCGCGGTGGTGGTCAGCTGCATCCGCCAGGGCAGCGTCGTCTCCGCGCCGAAGGCCTCCCGGTTCATGAAGTTGCCCCAGCGGCCCACCGCCTGCCCGATCAGGAAACCCATCACGATCAGGTCCGTCAGCGCCCCCAGCTTGAAGCCCCGCTTTTTGCTGAGCACGAAGCACACCAGCACCGCCGCGATCACGCCGCCGTAGATAGCCAGCCCGCCGTCCCATATAGCCACGGACTCCGCCCAGTCAAAGGAACCATCCGCTTTTTTGAACCGGTCCAGATAAAACAGCACATAGTACAGCCGCGCCCCCACGATAGCCAGGGGAATGCCCCACAGCACGCCGTCCATCAAGTTATCCTCGGTGATCCCGTACTTCTCCTTCTGCTTCATGCAGAACCACAGCGCCAGCAGCACGCCCAGCGCGATGATGATTCCGTACCAATAAATGGCCTTTCCTCCGATATGGAAGGCTACGGACGAGCCGGTAAAGGCCCAGTCCCCGAAAAGCCCCGGAAACCGGATGGGGCTGTCCGCCATGATCCTCACGTTCATGTTATCCCTCCTTGGGCGCGATCACCGACAGCGCCATGTGCGCCCGCGTGAAGTTCTCCCGCAGGAACGCGCGCACATCCTCCGCGGTGATGTCATCGTATATCTCCGGGAAGCGGTACGGGTCATACCCCTGGAACCGCCCCTCCGCCATGGACACGGCGATGGACTCAAAGGCGTTCAGCTCCCGCAGCGCCGCGCCGAAGTTGGCGTTGACGATCCGCTTGTAATAGTCGCCGTCCACACCCTCCGCCGCCAGCCGCTGCGCCTCGTCCAGAATGGCCTCCGCCACGGCCTTCGGGTCCTTGCTGTCGCCGCCGGCATAGGCATAGGCCGCGCCGGGCAGCAGGTCGAACGCCGCGCCGAAGGAGCCGTTGATCAGCCCCTGGCTGTACAGCCGCGCATACAGCGGGCTGGACTCGCCCATGAGCACATCACAAGCCAGCTCGCCGATGGCGGCAAACCGGTGCTGCGCCTCCCCTCCGTGCTGGGGCGGGCACTTGAAGCCTACCAGGAACGTGGGCATGGCCACCTCCATCTGTGCCTCGGCATAGCCGCAGGCAGTGTCGGTACTCTCCTCCGCGCCATAGTCGCGCCGGATGATCGCCCCGCTCTCCGCCGGCAGCACCCGCTTTGCCGTGGCCAGCACCGTCTCGGGGTCCACATCGCCTACCACCACCAGGCACATATTTGCCGGGGTGTAGAACGCCTTGTGGCAGTCATACAGCGTCTGCGCCGTGATATGGCTGATGCTCTCCACGCTGCCGGCCACCGGCGTCCGCGCGGGACTGCTGCGGTACAGCGCCTGCATCATCTGCTTGTACACCTGCCACTCGGGGTTGTCCTCGATCATGCCGATCTCCTGGCCGATGATGCCCTGTTCCTTCTCCACGCTCTCATCGGTGAAATAGGGCACAGACACGAAGGACAGCAGTATCTCCAGATTTTCGTAAAACTTCTCCGTAGAGTCAAAATAGTAGCACGTAATGGCGTTGGAGGTGAAGGCGTTGGGCTCCGCGCCGTTTTTCGCCAGCTCCTGCAGGGCGTTGCCGTCCTTCGTGTCGAACATCTTGTGCTCCAGATAGTGGGCGATGCCCGCCGGAGTGTCCAGCCACTGTCCCTTCAGCTCAAAGCGCATATCCATGCCGCCGTAACGGGTGGCAAACAGCGCGTACTTTCGGGAAAAGCCCTGCTTCGGCACGATGCACACCGGCAGTCCGTTGTCCAGCGTCTCCCATATCACTTCCTCGCCGATGCGGGGATACAGCTTCTTGTCCATGTTACGCCTCCTCCTTTCCCCGCAGGAAGTACACCGTATCCGGCTTCACCGTCTGTGCCGCCGCCACGATGCGCTCCTTTGTCACCTGCTCCAGCGCCGCGGCCAGCTCCTCCGGTGTCTCCTCGACCCCAGCCGCGATCTGGCCCAGATAGAAATTCTCCAGCGCACCCTGAGAGTCCGACAGTGACAGCAGCGACGCACGGATGGCCTGCAGAGCACCCTCCTGCTCCCAGTCCTCCCAATCGCCCTGCTGCACTGCCTGCAGCTGGCGGCCGATCTCCGCCTCCGCCCGTTCAAAGTCCGCGGTCTCCACGCCGCTGGACACGGTCAGAATGTTCTTGCTGCGGGCATAGCTGCTGGAAGCGTAGTAGCACAGGCTCAGCCTCTCCCGCACGTTCAAAAACAGCTTGGAGTTGCTGGTGCCGCCGAAAATCAGATTTGCCAGCACCATGGCCGGATAGTCGTCGCTGCTGCAGCGGTAGCCCATGGCCAGCTTGCCCTGGGTCACGTCCATCGTCTCCACGATCCGCCGGGGCGTATCCGGTGCCTGTATGCGCTGCACCTCCGGCAGCGCCGTCTGGGCGCCGCGGGGCAGCGCCGCCAGCGCCGTGAGCACTGCGTCCTCCACACGCTGCGCCTCCGCGCTGCCGCAGTAGATGACTTCCACCCGGCTGGACGCCATCAGCGCCTGCCCATGGACATACAGTGACTGGTTGGTGATACGCCCGGCCGTCTCCTCGTCTCCCAGGCGCAGCACGCTGTACGGCTCGCCGGCGCACATCTCCTGCATGAGCCGGATATCCGCCCAGTCACGCTTGTCGTTCTTCAGGCCCCGAATGGCGTCGATCAGGTTGGCCTTTTCGCTCTCCACATAGCTGCTCAGAAAACGCCCCCCGTGGGTCACAGGGTCCAGCAGCAGCTCGCCAAGCATCGCCGACACAGGCTCCAGCAGCTTCTCGCCGTGGGGCGCGAAGGCGTCGTCGATAAAGCCGGCGGCAAAGCCCACGCACTGGCGCTCACCCTTTTTGCGGACGGTATAGTCGATATTGGCGCCGTACAGCGTATCCAGCGCGGCGGACAGGCTCTCCATATCCGGGCAGCGGACGGTACCCCGCCGCAGCACAGCGGGCAGCAGCGCGTTGGCCGCCGCTGTCTCTCTCTGCAAAGGTGCGATCAGCTGCACGGTCATGCGGCTGGTTTTGAAGCGTTGTGCGGGCAGATACGTCAGAAACACGTCCTGCATGATCTCCCGTCGATTATCAAACATAGTCAGTACCTCCGGTGCAAATACTCAATCAGTATATAGTATACACCAAACTTTTCCAAAAGAAAAGAGGGCGTTTTTCAAAAGACGCAAAAGACACAAGTATCCCCCGGCGAAGCCGGGGGATACTCACATATTCTTCCTGATGCTGCTCAGTGCTGTCTTTTCCAGTCGTGACACCTGCGCCTGTGAGATACCGATCTCGCTGCTGACCTCCATCTGCGTCTTCCCCTGGCAGAACCGCAGCGCCAGTATGCTCCGCTGCCGCGGGTCCAACCGGGCTATGGCGTCCTTCAGCGCGATGCGGTCCAGCCAGCTCTCGTCGGTATTCTTCTCGTCCCGCACCTGGTCCATGACGCACACCGTGTCCCCGCTGTCGGCATACAGCGGCTCGTACAAACTCACCGGATCGCTGAACGCGTCCATGGCAAACACCACGTCCTCCCGCGGAATGTCCAGATACCGCGCCAGCTGCTCCACCGTGGGCTCCCGCTGCGTCTCCACCAGCAGCGCCTCACGGGCCCGCAGGATCTTGTAGGCCGTGTCCCGCATACTGCGGCTGATCCGCAGGGCGCTGTTGTCCCGCAGATAGCGGCGTATCTCCCCCACGATCATAGGCACGCCGTAAGTCGAAAACCGCACCGGCTGCTCCACATCAAAGTTGTCGATGGCCTTCATCAAACCGATGCACCCCACCTGGAACAGGTCGTCGGCGCTCTCGCCCCGCCCCGCGAACCGCTGCAGCACCGACAGCACCAGCCGCAGATTGCCGCAGATCAGCTGCTCCCGCGCCGCTGTATCACCTGCGTGGGCGCGGCGCAGCAGCGCCGTCATCTCATCGTTTTTCAGCACAGGCAGCTTCGCTGTGTTGATGCCGCTGATCTCCACTCTGCCCCGCATGACGCCACCTGCCTCTTTCGTGATAGTGGCAGTATTTCCCGCCGGTGCGGCGGTTATTCTCCCCGGCGAAAAGCCCTAAGATCCGACGGTATGGGACAGCCTCCGCCGCGCATATCCTGACGGCAGGAGGTGACACCGATGCTGTGCAAATTTTCGCTGCTGCGGCGCAAAGAGGTCATTAACCTGTGCGACGGCTGCCGCCTTGGCTGCGTAGGCGACGTAGAGGTCACGGTGCCGGAGGGCTCCGTCAAGGCGCTGATCGTCTTCGGTCCCTGCCGGTTCTTCGGGCTGTTCGGCCGCGGAGAGGATTTTTATGTCCCGTGGGACTGCATCCAGAAGTTCGGCGACGACATCATCCTCATCGACAAGCCCTTCCAGAAGCGCCAGCCGCCACCGCCGCCCCGCCGGAAAAAGGGGTGGTTCGGGTAAAAAAGAGCGCCTCCGGCTCCGCCGGAGACGCTCTTTCCGTTTACTTTTTGAAGCTGTCCTTCAGGGACACGCTGCGGTTGAATACCAGGTGCTCCGCCGTGCTGTCCCGATTGTCCAGGCAGAAGTAGCCCACCCGCATGAACTGGAACGTGGGGGCGTTGACGCCGGTACGTCCCTCCTTCTTGTCGAAGGCGGCGGCCACGGCGGCCATCTCCGGCTCCACCTTGCAGCCTCTGAGCACCGTCAGGCTCTCGGGGTTCAGGCAGTCCAGGAAGTCCTTGTCGGGGCCGTCCGGCGTGGCGTCGGAGAACAGATTGTCGTACAGGCGCACCTCGGCATCCATGCAGTTCTCCGCGTCCACCCAGTGGAGGGTGGCGCCCTTCACCTTGCGGCCGTCGGCGGGATCGCCGCCGCGGGAGTCGGGATCGTACTCACACAGCACCTCGGTGACATTGCCGTTCTCATCCTTCACGCAGCCGGTGCACTTCACCAGATACGCACCCTTCAACCGGCACTCCAGACCGTCGGGGGTCAGGCGCTTATACTTGGGCACGGGGACCTCCATAAAGTCGTCCGCCTCGATCCACAGGTGGCGGGAGAAGGTGATGTCATGGGTGCCCTGCGTGGGATCGGTGGGGTTATTCTCCACGGAGAAGGTCTCGCTCTTGCCCTCGGGATAGTTGGTGACCGTCAGCTTCACGGGGTGCAGCACCGCCATGGTACGCTCGGCAGTGGCGTTCAGATCCTCCCGCAGGCAGTGCTCCAGTGTGCCATACTCGATGACGCTGGGGGTCTTGCCCACGCCGATCATCTCGCAGAAATTGCGGATGGCGGCGGCGGTGTAGCCACGGCGGCGCAGGCCGCACAATGTGGGCATACGGGGATCGTCCCAGCCGGAGACATAGTGCTCCTCCACCAGCTTGCGCAGCTTCCGCTTGGACATGACGGTGTGGTCGATGTTCAGGCGGGCAAACTCGATCTGCCGGGGCTTGTGATAGGGGATGGAGACGTTGTTCACCACCCAGTCGTACAGGGGACGGTGCTCCTCATACTCCAGCGAGCACAGGCTGTGGGTGATGCCCTCCAGCGCGTCCTGAATGGGGTGGGCGAAGTCGTACATAGGAAAGATGCACCACTTGGTGCCCTGCCGGTGGTGGTTGATGAAGCGGATGCGGTAGATGACGGGGTCGCGCATGTTGAAGTTGCCGCTGGCCAGGTCGATCTTGGCCCGGAGGGTCATCTTGCCCTCCTCCACCTCGCCGCTGCGCATCTTCTCAAACAGCCGCAGGTTTTCCTCGATGGGACGGTCACGGTAGGGGGACACGGCGGGGATGCCGATATCGCCGCGGTTCTGCTTAAACTCCTCCGGCGTCAGCTCGCAGACGTAAGCCAGACCCTTCTTGATCAGCTCCACCGCATACTCGTAGTCCTTTTCAAAATAGTCGCTGCCGTAGAAGAACCGGTCGCCCCAGTCAAAGCCCAGCCAGTGGATATCCTGCTGGATGGCGTCCACGTACTCGGTGTCCTCCTTGGCGGGGTTGGTGTCGTCCATGCGGAGGTTGCACAGGCCGTTGTACTTCTCGGCGGTGCCGAAGTCGATGCACAGGGCCTTGCAGTGGCCGATGTGCAGATAGCCGTTGGGCTCCGGCGGGAAACGGGTGTGGACGGTCATTCCCTGGAACTGACCACCCTCTGCGATGTCCTCGTCGATAAAGTTCAGAATAAAGTTTTTGCTCTCCGCTACCTCCTCGGTCTCAGGGGTATTGGTCTTTCTTTCCTCGGTCATTGTCTCACACTCCTTGTAGGTCGTATTTTTGTATTGTTTCCGGTAAAAAACCAGACCTATATTATACGCTGTTCGCCGTGGGATTGCAAGGGGTTTGCGGCGGAAATCCGCCGTTTTACAGCGTAGCCTCCAGATTACGACGGATGGCGGCGATAAACTGGGCGGAGGTAACGGCGTGAGCCGTAAAGCCCTCGTCCACCAGACCGGCCAGATCCTTGGTCATGGTGCCCTGCTCCAGCGTGGCGAGGCAAGCGGCCTCCAGCTTGTCGGCAAAGGCGGCCAGATCATCCAGACCGTCCAGCTGACCGCGTCTGCGCAGCGCGCCCGTCCACGCGAAGATGGTGGCCATGGGGTTGGTGGAGGTCTCCTCGCCCTTGAGGTGCTTGTAGTAGTGGCGGGTCACGGTGCCGTGCGCGGCCTCGTACTCCGTCACCCCGTCGGGGGACACCAGCACGGAGGTCATCATGGCCAGAGAGCCGAAGGCGGTGGAGATCATGTCGCTCATCACGTCGCCGTCGTAGTTCTTCAGCGCCCAGATAAAGCCGCCCTTGGAGCGGATGACACGGGCCACCGCGTCGTCGATGAGGGTGTAGAAATAAGTGATGCCCAGCGCTTCAAATTGGATCTTGTAGTTCTGCTCGTATTCCTCCTCAAAGATGCGCTTGAACTCGCCGTCGTACACCTTGGAGATGGTGTCCTTGGTAGAGAACCACAGATCCTGCTTGTTGTCCACGGCGAACTGGAAGCAGCTCTTGGCAAAGGCGCGGATGCTCTTTTCCGTGTTGTGCTGGCCCTGCCACACGGCGGGGCCGCTGACGGTCTGGACGGTCAACGTCTTTTCCGCGCCGCTCTCGCCCTTGAAGGTCAGGGTGGCGGTGCCGGGCTCGTCCGTCACCATGTCCACGGCCTTGTACATGTCGCCGTAGGCGTGACGGGCCACGGTGATGGGCTTTTCCCAGTTCTTCACCACCGGGTGGATGAAGGGCACCACGATGGGAGCCCGGAAAGCAGTGCCGTCCAGATAGGCGCGGATGGTGCCGTTGGGGCTCTTCCACATCTCCGTCAGCTGGGGATATTCCTCCATCCGCTGCTTGTTGGGGGTGATGGTGGCGCACTTCACCGCCACGCCCAGGCGCGCTGTAGCCTTGGCGGCGTCGATGGTCACCTGATCCTTTGTCTCGTTCCGGTGCAGCAGGCCCAGATCGTAGTATTCGGTTTTTAAGTCCACGAAGGGCAGGAGCAGTTCATCCTTGATCATCTGCCACAGTACGCGGGTCATTTCGTCGCCGTCCATCTCCACCAGCGGCGTTGTCATTTTGATCTTATCCATAATGTGTCCTTTCGTTGTATGTTGTGGGGAAAGTGGTGGGAACCAAAGCCTCCCTTGTGTAAAGGGAGGTGGCGCGGAGCGCCGGAGGGATTGTCCAATGATGTAACAATCCACCAGTCAGCTTCGCTCGACAGCCCCCTCACAGAGGGGGCCAATGATCCCACCGCCCGAAAAATGCGTATGTTTACCCCCGCTTGGCGTAGTAATTCATCAAACAGCCGTCCAGCAAAATCTCCTTTTCATCCGCCGTCAGACCCCGGACATGGAGCAGCAGATCGTGGACGCTGCCGTCAGCGCAGATCACCTGGGCGGGGATATCCTCCCGGCCCTCCTCGATGGCCTGCCGGATACCGGGAACAAACACGCAGTCACCGGGCGCGTAGTCAAAGGGTGTGCCCTGATCCAGCGTGAAGGGAAGGATACCCCAGTTGATGCAGTTGCTGCGGTAGCGCTTGGTGGCGAACTCATAGCAGATGTTGGCGAAACCGCCCAGCACCTTCTGGCAGGAGGCCGCCTGCTCACGGGCGGAGCCGTCGCCGGGCTTGTTGGCGAACACGCAGGAGCCGAACTGGGTGCTGGCGGCCAGCGCCTTGGCGTCGCCTACCTTACCCAGCACCTCCAGCACATGGGCGGGCACGTCGCCTGCGCGGCGCTGGGCCTCCTGCGCCGCCACGGCCTTGGCCCGGGGCACGTACTCCGGCACCCGGCGGCTGAGGGTGAACTCCGCCAAACGCAGGGGGTTGGAGCGGTAGGAGGACGTCTCGCCGGAGGGGATCAGCTCGTCGGTGGTGGTCACGTCGTCGTGGATGACGGCGGCCAGCTCCACCAGCAGATTCTCGGTGAGGTCGTACATTTTGGGCCAGTCGGTGATGTTGGGCCCCATCACCAGCTCCACGCTGGGATCGGCCTTGCCGAAGCCGTAGTACAGGCGGTTGTCGTACACGGATTTATCGAAGTGATAGGCGCGGTGCACCGGCGCGTAGTCCACATCGGTGGCGGCGGTGATGCGTCCGCCGTTGGCGGCAGTGGCGGCGATGGAGCGGGCGTCCATCAGGCACACGGCGGCGAACTGACCCTCGCCGGGCTTGGAGCCCTCGCGGTTGGGGAAGTTGCGGGTGGTGTGCCGCAGGCTCAGGCCGTTGTTGGCGGGCACGTCGCCTGCGCCGAAGCAGGGGCCGCAGAAGCTGGGCTTGATGACCGCGCCGGTGGTCAGCAGATCGGCCGTCACGCCGTCGCGGGTCAGCTCCAGCGACACGGGCACGGAGGTGGGGTACACGTCCAGCGTAAACGCGCCGTTGCCGGTGCTGCCGCCCTTGAGAATGTCCGCCGCCTCGGTGATGTTGTCAAACAGGCCGCCGGCGCAGCCGGCGATGACGCCCTGATCCGCCCACACGCCGCCGTCGTGGATCTTGTCGGTAAGGTGGGGGTGGGTCTTGGGGAAGCGCTTGGCGGCGTCGGCCTCCACCTTGGCCAGCAGCTCCTGTGCGTTCTCCAGAAATTCGTGGATCGTCCAGGCGTTGGAGGGGTGGAAGGGCAGGGCGATCATGGACTCGATCTTGCTCAAATCGATGGCGATCATCCGGTCGTAATAGGCCACCTTTGCCGGATGCAGGGGCGCGTAGTTCTCCGGCCGCTGGTGGGCGGCGTAGAAGCCCTGGGTCTCCTCGTCCGTCTCCCAGATGGAGGAAAGGCAGGTGGTCTCGGTGGTCATCACGTCCACGCCGTTGCGGAAGTCGATGGGCAGCCCACGGATGCCGGGACCCACGAACTCCAATACCTTATTATTCACAAAGCCGCTTTCAAACGTGGCCTTCACCAGCGCGATGGCCACGTCGTGGGGGCCGATGCCCCGGCGGGGCTTGCCGGTGAGATACACCATCACCACCTCCGGCATAGGCGCGTCCCACGTGTTCTTCAGCAGCTGCTTGGCCAGCTCCGGGCCGCCTTCGCCCACGGCCATGGTGCCCAGCGCGCCGTAACGGGTGTGGGAGTCGGAGCCCAGGATCATGGCGCCGCACTTTGCCATCTGCTCCCGGGCATAGGAGTGGATGACGCTCTGGTTGGCGGGAACGTAGATGCCGCCGTACTTCTTGGCGGCGGAGAGGCCGAACACGTGGTCGTCCTCGTTGATGGTGCCGCCCACGGCGCACAGGCTGTTGTGGCAGTTGGTCAGGGCGTAGGGGATGGGGAACTCCTTCATGCCGCTGGCGCGTGCCTGCTGGATGATGCCCACATAGGTAATGTCGTGGGACACCATGGCGTCAAACCGGATCTGAAGTCTCTCCGGATCGCCGGATACATTGTGGCCTTGCAGGATACGCCATGCCATGGTGCCTTGCCGCGCCTCCTGTTGGGCAACGTCCGCCTGCTCACAGGGAACGCCGTCCACCAGATACATGCCGTGGTTCGTCAGTTGGATCATAGTTGATAACCTCCTCGGGTACGTATATTCATTGCCCCTATTTTATACGCATCGGGCGGCAAATGTAAACTGCTTTTTCGCCAAAAAAACGGCGGCGGCGTGGATTTCTCCCTTTTGACGGTATGACTGTTCTTCCCGGAAAGGCAAATGGTGGTTTTTGTTTCTTGTAAGTAAATAATTCGTGAGAAATGTTGACGAACAATAAAATTTGTGCCATACTGTATGGTAACATACCGCCCTATATACTTTTACAGGGCGTCAGAGAGGAAAGGAGTGACCACCCTTTGAGCAGACTTGATATCAAGACGCCCAGCAAAGCGCAGACTGTGGTGGATAACCTTTACCGCGACGTTGAGCGCCGCATCGCGGCCTCACCTCCCGGCCTGTGCCCGGTGGATATGTCGCTGACCTTTTTGCAGCTGTGCCATGCCCAGACCTGCGGCAAGTGCGTGCCCTGCCGTATCGGACTGGGCCAGCTGACCAAGCTGATCGAGATGGTGCTGGACGGTCAGGCGGACATGTCCACGCTGGCGATCATTGAAAAGACCGCCAGCAGCATCGTCAACACCGCCGACTGCGCCATCGGCCGTGACGCGGCCCGTCTGGTGGTGGACGGCCTGGAGGGCTTCCGGGACGATTATATCGAGCATATCGAGCATCACCGGTGTCTTGCCAGCCTGGCCCTGCCGGTGCCCTGCGTGGCGCTGTGCCCGGCGGGCGTGGACGTGCCCGGCTATATGGCACTGGTGGGCGAGGGGCGCTGTGCCGACGCAGTGCGCCTGATCCGCAAGGATAACCCCATGCCTACCGCCTGCGCCTATATCTGCGAGCACCCCTGCGAAGCCCGGTGCCGCCGCGACATGATCGACGCGTCCCTGAACATCCGCGGCCTGAAGCGCTACGCCGTGGACAACGCCGGGGACGTGCCCCAGCCGGAATGCGCGCCGTCTACCGGAAAGACCGTGGCCGTCATCGGCGGCGGCCCCAGCGGCCTGAGCTGCGCCTACTATCTGGCGCTGATGGGCCACAAGGTGGTCATCTTCGAGGAGCGCCACCAGCTGGGCGGCATGCTGCGCTACGGCATCCCCAGCTACCGCTTCCCTCGGGAGAAGCTGGACGCGGAGATCCACTCCATCCTCTCGCTGGGTATCGAGGCCCACACCGACGTGACCGTGGGCAAGGAGATCACCTTCGAGCAGCTCCAGCAGGAGTACGACTGCCTGTACATCGCCATCGGCGCCCATCAGGGTAAGGGCGCGGGTATCCCCGGCGAGCACAGCAAAAACGTCATGTCCGCCGTGGAGATGCTGCGGGGCATCGGCGACGGCGACATGCCGGACTTCACCGGCAAGCACGTGGTGGTCATCGGCGGCGGCAACGTGGCCATGGACGTGACCCGCAGCTCCATCCGCCTGGGTGCGGAGAAGGTGTCCTGCGTCTACCGCCGCCGCATCGAGGATATGACCGCCCTGCCGGACGAGGTCACCGGCGCTATGGCGGAGGGCGCGGAAATGCTGACGCTGATGGCGCCTGTCCGCATCGAAGCCAACGAGAACGACGAAGCCGTTGCCCTGTGGGTGCAGCCCCAGATCCCCGGCGAGTCCGACAAGTCCGGCCGTCCCCGCCCGGAGAAGGCCGATCTGCCGGAAGTGCGCGTGGAAGCGGACGTCATCGTGGTGGCCATCGGTCAGGGCATCGAGATCGCCGGGTTCGAGCAGTCCGGCGTGCCCATCAAGCGGGGCACCTTTGTGGCCGCCAGCTCCAGCCAGGTGGGCAATATGAATAATGTGTTCGCCGGAGGAGACTGCGTCACCGGCCCGGCCAGCGCCATCCGCGCCATCGCAGCCGGCAAGGTGGCCGCCGCCAATATCGACGAGCATCTGGGCTTCCACCACGATATCACGGTGGAGGTGGACATTCCCGCACCGCGGCTGAACAACTCTCCGCCCCATGGCCGCATCAATACCACCGAGCGGGAAGCCGCCCAGCGGAAGAACGACTTTGAAGACATCGAATGTGGTCTCACCTGGGAGGGAGCCTGCACCGAGGCGTCCCGCTGCCTGCGCTGCGACCACTACGGATACGGGATATTCAGAGGAGGTCGGAACAGCAAATGGTAACGTTGACCATCGACAAGAAAACCATCTCCGTGCCGGAGGGCACCACCATTCTGGAGGCCGCCAAGAGCGCCAACATCAGCATTCCCACCCTGTGCTATCTGGAGGGCGTCAACGAGATCGCCGCCTGCCGCATCTGCATGGTAGAGGTGGAGGGTCACGCCCGGCTCGTCCCCTCCTGCGACAACGCGGTGGTGGAGGGCATGGTGGTACATACCAATTCGCCCCGTGTCCGCGAGGCCCGGCGCGTAAACCTGCGGCTGATCCTCAGCCAGCACGAGAACAACTGCACCAAGTGTACCCGCAGCGGCAACTGCAAGCTGCAGACCCTGTGCAACGACTATAACCTGTTGGGCGACCACTATATCAAGGATCTGAAGAACATCCCCACCGACTTCTCCAACCCCGTGGTGCGCATCGAGAACCGCTGCATCCGCTGCATGCGTTGCATTCAGGTGTGCGAGAAGATCCAGGGCATGAACATCTGGGACGTGGTGGGCACCGGTATCCGCACCACCGTGGGCGTGGGCCGGTTCCGCACGCTGGGCGAGTCGGACTGCACCTTCTGCGGCCAGTGCGTCACCCACTGTCCCGTGGGCGCTCTGCAGGAGCATGACGACACCGGCAAGGTCTGGGATGCGCTGGCCAACCCCAACAAGATCACCGTGGTGCAGGTGGCCCCGGCCGTCCGCGCCGCGTGGGCGGAGTACTATCACCTTGACCCCAAGTTCGCCTCCGCCCAGCGGATGGTGACGGCGCTGAAGGAGATCGGCTTCGACTACGTGTTCGACACCGACTTTGCCGCCGACCTGACCATCATGGAGGAGGGCAGCGAGTTTTTGCAGCGCTTCACCCATCATGACCAGTATAAGTGGCCCATGTTCACCTCCTGCTGCCCCGGCTGGGTGCGGTTCGTCAAGGGCCAGTTCCCGGAATACACCACCAATCTCTCCACCGCCAAGTCCCCGCAGGCCATGTTCGGCGCGGTGACGAAAAGCTACTTTGCCGAGAAGCTGAGCGTGGATCCCCACAATATCTGCGTGGTGTCCATCATGCCCTGCACCGCCAAAAAGGCGGAGCGGGCCATCCCCAATCTCAACAGCGCCTGCGGTGATCCGGACGTGGACGTGGTGCTGACCACCCGCGAGTTTGTCCGCATGCTGCGGGGCGAGCAGATCAACCCCGCCGTCATGGAGGAAACGCCCTTCGACAGTCCCTTGGGCACCGGAACCGGCGCGGCGGTGATCTTCGGCGCCACCGGCGGCGTCATGGACGCGGCGCTGCGCAGCGCCTACTTCATGGTGACCGGTCACAACCCCGACCCCGACGCCTTTACCGCCGTCCGGGGTATGGACGGCTGGAAGGAGGCCGCCTTCGACATTCCCGGCGCAGGTCGTGTCCGGGTGGCGGTGGTCAGCGGTCTGGGCAATACCCGCAAGCTGATGAACGCCCTGCGCAGCGGCAAGTCCAGCTATGACTTCGTGGAGGTCATGGCCTGTCCCGGCGGCTGCGCCGGAGGCGGCGGTCAGCCCATCCGCGACGGCGTGGAGCTGGCGGGACCCCGCGGCGATATCCTGTGGAATCTGGACAAGAACGCCGATATCCGCTTCTCCCACGAGAATCCGGAGGTGCGGGCGCTGTACAACGCCTACTTCCACAAGCCGCTGAGCCATCGCTCTCACGAGCTGCTGCACACCGACCTGACCGCGTGGAAAATGCCCACGGAGGAGTAAACGCTTTCTGACGGAGGTAACGCCATGAAAAGACTGATCGCCTTGCTGCTGACCGCGCTGTGCGTTCTCGCGCTGACGGCCTGCGGCAGCAGCACCGAGTGGACCATGATAGACATAAAGGGGCAGGAGAGTCGGCTCTCCGCCCAGGACGCCGCCGCAGTGGATCGCTGCTTGAAATCCAAGGACTGGCAGGACGACCTGAGGGACTGCATCATGGTGCGTCTCACTGACGGCAGCGGCAGGCGCATCGACTACTGCGCCGATTGCGGGGTCTTCAACGATCTGGCCGCCGGACGGCACCTGGAACTCAGCGACAGTGCCAGAGATGACATGAATACCCGTCTGGGCCGATACGGTTCGCTGTGGGTCACGGGTTAAATAAAAAAGGAGTGCTTCCCATCGGGAAGCACTCCTTTTTTGCCGAAAGAGTCTGTCATTGCGAGCCGGTGTTTTCGACTGCCGCACGGTGGCTGCACCGGGTGCGCTGAACAGTTGTAGGGGCGGACGACTCTGTCCACCCCATTTCTGTCATTGCGAGCCAGTGCGCACACTGGCGTGGCAATCCGTTTCCTTGCCTCCCCTGTGTAAGGGGAGGTGTCAACGCAAAGCGTTGACGGAGGGGTTGTCCATTACGGGGACAATCCCCCAGTCAGCTTCGCTGACAGCCCCCTTTGCACAAGGGGGCCAAATTACGGAATGACAGTTTTTTTGACAAGTTTTTACCGGTTCCTCTTCGCCAACGCCGACAGCAACGGGAACTTGCCCATGATGTACTCGTAGCTGCCCCGCCCGTGGGGCAGCATGCAGGCGGAGCAGTCCTTGACGCCGTTGGGCAGCCACTGACAGTTGCCGCCGCACTGGCTGCCCAGCGCGTACAGCGGACAGTAGCAGAACAGACAGTTGAAATCCTCCGGGTGGTTGGTGGCGTGACAGGGGAAGAACTCGCATTTCGTGTGCTGCACGAAGGAGTAGTTGCACTCGCTGGGCTTCTTGTCAAATACGTTATCGCTCATGTGATGATCGACCTACCTTTGTCCTGAAGTGCCCTCATTGTACCAGCCATTGGTGGGAAAGTCAACGGGAGGGAAGGAATCCGGGGTTGCATTTTCGCGGCGGACTTTATATAATAATGCCACTTTACCACACTTTCTGGAGGCGAAGCCATGGACAAGAGATCCCATCCCGCCCTTGCCGCCGTGCGCGCTGCGTTTCCCAGCACCGTCCCGGTGCTGACGGGATATCTGGTGCTGGGCATTGCCTACGGCGTGCTAATGCAGACCAAGGGTTACGGCGTGCCGTGGGTGCTGCTAATGTGCTGTCTGGCCTACTGCGGCAGCATGCAGTTTGTGGCCATCACGCTGCTGGTCACCGCGTTCGACCCGCTGCAGGCGCTGCTGATGAGCCTGATGGTCAACGCCCGCCACCTCTTTTACGGCGTGTCCATGCTGGGCAAATACCGGGGCATGGGCGCGGCCAAGCTCCCGCTGATCTACACCCTCAGCGACGAGACGTTCTCCATCGTCTCCTCGGTGGAGCCGCCGGAGGACGTACCCCGGAAGGACTTCTATCTGGCGGTGTCTCTGCTGAACTACGGCTATTGGGCCGCCGGTTCCGTGCTGGGCGCGGTGGCGGGCCGGTTCATCACCTTTGACACCACGGGCCTTGACTTCGCCCTGACGGGCCTGTTCGTGGTGCTGTTCATCGAGCAGGTGAAGAACCCCCAGAACCGCATGAGCGGCATCATCGGCCTTGTCTGCTCCGCCGCGGCGCTGGCGGTGTTCGGCGCGGACAATCTGGTGATCCCCGCCATGGTGCTGGTGCTGATCGTATTACTGTTGGGGAGGAAGAAGCTATGACATTGACAACGACGCAGGCGCTGGTGATCGCCGGCGCGGTGACGCTGGGCACCATCATCACCCGCTTCCTGCCCTTCCTGTTGTTCCCGGACAACAAGCCCATCCCCAAGGTGGTGGAGTATCTGGGCCGCACGCTGCCTGCCGCCATGATGGGCCTGCTGGTGGTGTACTGCCTGCGGAATGTGGACATTGCCGCCGCACCCCACGGCCTGCCGGAGCTGATCGCGCTGGCGGTGGTGACGGCGCTGCACCTGTGGAAGCGCAATGTGCTGCTGTCCATCGGCGCAGGCACAGTGGTGTACATGCTGCTGGTGCAGCTGGTATTCGCGTAAGCTTGGCAAAAAAAGTATCCGTACTTGGCCCCCACTGTGAGGGGGCTGGCGAGCGCAAGCGAGACTGGGGGAGAGAATTTGAGGTGGTGCGGTATAGCACTAGATGGATGCTGCGGCGGCATAGCCGCCGCGATCGGAGGCTAAAAACATGCCGCCGGCATGTTTTCTTAACGCCCCGACTCCCTCCGGCGCTTCGCGCACCTCCCTCTCAGAGGGAGGCAAGGGTACGGCAGACCGTTGTAGGGGCGGACGACTCTGTCCGCCCGCAAATATGCTGAGAGCATTTTCAAATGCTGCCCTCTCCAAAAATTTTTTGGAAAAAATTGCAAAAAGGTCTTGCCAAATGAATAGGACTGTGTTATACTGCTTACAGTTCCAGTAGGGAACTGCTTGAAAGAACTGCCCCGCCCGGCAGCTTTTTTAAGACCGATTGGTTAGTCAGTGCTAACTAAAAGAAACGGGTCACTAAAACAAACTGCCATCCCTCCGGCAGCTTTTTTAAGACCCAACAGTTAGCTAACACTAACTAATGAATAATCAAAACGATCCCCCAACATACTAGCAGAAGGAAGGAGGCGGCGTATGTCGGAAGAATTACTGGTCAAACAGTGCGCCCCTACACTGGCAGGCATCAAAACCGGAAGCCTGTTCCCCTGCCCCTGCGACGACCGTGAATCGTTGCTGGCGGACATTCGCCGCCTCAACCGTCTGCTGGTGCCCAAGGGATTGTGCCTGCTGCCCATCCGCTACCGGGACGATCACGCGCTGCTGTATCTGTACCGTCCGGCGGAGCTGCGGCGGGATCTGGAAAGCGGCATGGCCCGGGACATTCTGCAAAAAGCAGGCTACCGCTGCGACGGATGCCAGCGGTGCGTGGCCCGGCTGATCCGCCGCTTCCGGGAGGAGGGCGAATTCCCCCACGAGGTGGGCCTGTTCCTCAGCTATCCGCCGGAGGACGTGCAGGGCTTTATCGAGCACCGCTCCCGTGATTTCAAGTGCGCCGGCCTCTGGAAGGTCTACGGCGACGAGGAGAAGGCGCAGCGGATGTTCGCCCGGTTCCGCAAGTGCACGGAGGTCTACTGTGCCATGTGGCGCGCCGGTTCCGATATCGGCCGGCTGACCGTGAAAAGCTGAAAATAATAAAGTAAATAATAATTTAGCAATAAATAGAAAGGACAAAAACCATGAAAAAAACTGCTGTAATTTACTGGAGCGGCACCGGCAACACCGAGGCCATGGCCAACGCTGTGGCGGAGGGCATGAAGGAGGCCGGCGCTGAGGTCACCGTCATGACCGCGGATCAGGTGGACACCAACGCCCTGAGCTATTCCGCCATCGCCTTCGGCTGCCCCGCCATGGGCAGCGAGGTGCTGGAGGAAGTGGATTTCCAGCCCATGTTTGACGGCTGCAAGAACCGTCTGGGCGGCACCAGTGTCGCGCTGTTCGGCTCCTACGGCTGGGGCGACGGCGAATGGATGCGCAGCTGGGAAAAGGACTGCAGCGACGCCGGCGTAAATCTGGTGTGCGAAAGCGTCACCTGCTGCGAAGCCCCCGACGATGCTGCTCTGACTGCCTGCCGTGAGCTGGGCAAGACCCTG
>OLXC01000262.1_pt1 | contig 19033 bp, 14 predicted proteins | sample 1673851 | NCBI WGS metagenome assembly OLXC01 (sample SAMEA103958130, study PRJEB25191) | human gut metagenome | biome: human-associated habitat [ENVO:00009003]; feature: intestine environment [ENVO:2100002]; material: feces | place: Germany | collected 2013/2015
GGCAGCCGCCTTGCAGTGGACGACATCTCTTTCACGGTGGAGGACGGCGTCATCTACGGCCTGCTGGGGCCGAACGGTGCCGGTAAGTCCACCATCATGAACATCCTCACCGGTTATCTTGCCGCCACGGAGGGACAGGTGACGGTGGCGGGCCATCCGCTGCCCGAGGAAGCCGACGCAGCCAAGGCCTGCGTGGGCTATCTGCCGGAACAGCCGCCCCTTTACCCGGAGATGACGGTGGCCGAATATCTCGACTTTGCCGCCGAACTGAAAGGCGTCAAGAAAGCAGACCGCCCGGCGCAGGTGCAGTCTGCCGCCCGCCGTACCGGTCTGGAAGATGTCCTGCCCCGGCTCATCCGCAGCCTCTCGAAGGGCTACCGCCAGCGGGTGGGCGTGGCGCAGGCGCTGCTGGGCAGTCCGCAGCTCATCATTCTGGACGAACCCACCGTGGGTCTCGACCCGGCGCAGGTCATCGAGCTGCGCCGCCTCATCCGGGAGCTGGGCCGCACCCACACGGTCATCCTGTCCAGCCACATCCTCAGTGAGGTGAAGGCCGTCTGCGACAAGGCACTCATCCTGTCGCAGGGGCATCTGGCCGCTGTCGTGGACCTTGCCGCCGAAGAGCGCGATTTGGAAGAGCTCTTCCTTGAGCTGACGGCTCCGGAAGAGACTTCGGATAAAAAGGAGGACTGATTCGATGCTTGCCATCTACAAGCGGGAGCTGCGCAGCTTTTTTCACGGCATGATGGGCTATGTGCTCACGGCCTTTCTGCTGGCGGCTTCCGGCATCTATTTTCTGGCCCTGAACCTCGGTTACGGCCTGACGGATTTTGGCTATTACACGCTTTACCGCACCACGTTTGTGCTGCTTTTGTATATCCCGGTGCTCACCATGCGCTCCTTTGCGGAGGAACGCCACAGCCGCACCGACCAGCTGCTGCTTACAAGCCCGGTGTCGGTGGGCGGCATCGTGCTGGGCAAATATTTTGCCCTTTGCGTCATTTTTGCGCTGCCCTGCCTTGTGGATGCGGGCATGATCCTTGTGCTGAAAGCACTGGGCGCTACCGGCACCAGTACACTGGCCAATTTTTCCGCGCTGCTGTGCTATTACCTCATGGGCTGCGCCGCCATTGCCATCGGGGTGTTCCTTTCCAGCCTGACCGAAAACCAGATCATTGCCGCCGTGTCCGGTGTGGCGGCGCTGCTGCTGGCTTATATGATGCCCAGCCTGCGCACTATGTTCACCACTGGCAGCGCGGTGGCGCTGGCACTGTTCACCGCCATTGCCGCCGTGCTCAGCGTGGTGGCGGGGCTGCGCAGCAAAAGCTTTACGCTGGGCTGCCTTTCCTTTGCGGGGTGCTGCGTGGCGCTTACGGCGCTGTTTCTGCTCAAGAGCAGCTGGCTGACCGAAGCCTTCAGCGCGGTGCTCAGCGCCCTGTGCCTGTTTACCCCCTTTGAAGAATTTGTCAACAGCAGCTTTTCCATCCCCACGCTGGTCTACTACCTGACCGTGGCGGCGGTGTTCCTGTTTTTCACCGCGCAGGGGTTGGAAAAGCGCCGCTGGAACTGAGAGGAGGCCACAACGATGAAATGGAACAAGAACGCAGCCTCTCAGAAAGGCAGGGTGTTCCGCAGCGGGCTGCTGTCCACCGCCATGCTGGCGGCAGTGCTGGTGCTGGCGGTGCTGCTCAACCTACTGGTGCGGGCCATCCCTGCAAAATATACCGAGTTCGACCTCTCCGAGGCCAAAATGTACACCCTGAGCGACAGCACCAAAGCGCTGGTGGAGGGGCTGGAAAAGGATGTGCATATCTATTACCTCTGTGAAACTGGCAGCGAGGATGCCATCATCACAAAGCTGCTGGATCACTACGCCGCCGAGAGCGGGCACCTGAGCTGGGAACAGAAGGACCCCACCCTGTACCCAACCTTTGCCGCAAAGTATGGCGCAGAGAATGTTTCCACCGGCAGTCTGATCGTTACCTGCGGGGAGAACAGCACCGTACTGGATGCCGCCGACCTGTACGAATACGACTACACCGATTACTATACCACAGGCTCTGCCAGCGTGACCTTTGGCGGCGAAAAGCAGATCACCTCTGCCATTTATAAGCTTACCGCAGCCGGGCAGAGCCATGCCTACTATACCACCAACCACGGCGAGCAGACCCTGACCGATTCCCTGACAGACGCGCTGGACGCCCAGAATATCGACGCTCAGCCGCTGGATCTGCTCACGAGCACCATCCCGGAGGACTGTGACCTGCTCATCATCAACGCACCCACCACCGATTTTTCCGCAGGGGACGGTCTTGTGGATGAGATCAGCCAGCTGCAAAATTATCTTGCGGCGGGCGGCAAGCTGCTGCTGACCAGCAGCGTCTACGCCCAGACCCCGCAGCTGGACGCCGTGCTGGCGCAGTTCGGCCTTGCCCGCGCAGAGGGCATGGTGGTGGAGGGTGACAGCAGCAAGGCACTGTATAACTCTGCATGGTCGCTGCTGCCGGACTACGGCACGCCCACCGAGAGCACCGCGCTGAACGGTGTGAATACCAGCACCCATGTCATGCTGTCGGTGGCGCAGGGCATCACGGTCACTGAGACCGAGGACGTCACCGCCGAGCCGCTGCTGAACAGCTCCTCCTCTGCCTACGCCAAGGCCGACATCAACGACCTTACCACCATGGAGCGGGAGGACGGGGACGCAGATGGCCCCTTTGCGCTGGCCGTCTGGGCGCGGAACGAGGATACCGGCGCCGAGCTCCTCTGGATCGGCTGTCCCAACATGGATAACGAGCAGCTTTATCAGTCCATGCCCGGCAACCTGACCTTCCTGCAGGGCTGCGCCGCCTCGCTGGTAGGGCAGGATATCCTTGTGGACACTAAGGCACTGGAAGCCGAGCCCATCACGGTGGCAGGCTCTACCGCCGCTGCACTGGGGCTGACCTTTGTGTTCGTGCTCCCGGCGGCGGTGCTCATTGCCGGGGCAGTGGTGGTGCTGCTGCGCCGCCGCAGATAAGGAGACCGCCATGAAAACAAAACAGCGTGTCCTGCTGGCGTTGCTGGCAGCGGCAGTGCTGCTGGGCGCGGCGCTGTGGGCGGTGACCCGCAGCAACGCAAAAGCCGAGCAGGCGGCCAGCGCCGCCGCCGAGGGAAGCATCCCGCTTTCCACTTTTGCCGCAGAGGATCTGGAGCAGATCGAGTATACCTATAACGGCCAGACCTACACCCTGCAATATTCCGGCGGCAGCTGGCAGTTGGCACAGGACCCCGCCTATCATCTGGACGAGAGCGCCTGCAACACCATGCGCACCGCCCTGATGGCACTGAATGCCAAGCGCAGCCTGACACCGCAGGCAGGGGAGGACTACGGGCTGGACAGCCCGCAGCTCACCGTTACGGTCACGGCGGCAGGGCAGAGCACTACCCTGACCTTCGGGGCAGAGAACCCGGTCACCGGGGATCTCTATGTGCAAAAAGCCGGGGACGATGCCATTTATACCGTCAGCGGCAACAAAGCCGACTGTTTCCAGCTGGATAAGGCCGGGCTTTTCGGCAGCTTCTGCCCCACTGGGCTTACGGCCTCGACCATTACACAGGTAGCCTACACGCTGGCAGACGGCACAGCTGTTACACTGAACGCCGTCAGCGAGCCGACCGAAAGCGCTGACAGCGCTTCTTCCGCTGCCTACGAGACGGTGTGGCGGCTGGCCTCTGACCCCGCCGCCAGCCTTGTGCAGGATAAGGTGCAAAGCCTTTTGTCGGCCTTGTGCACCTATGCCACCGCCCAAGCCACGGACGCCGACCTTGCTGCCTGCGGTTTTGATGCACCGGTATTCACCGCTGTAGTCACCAGCGAGGACGGCTCCACCGTGCAGCTGGCCTACGCCTGCGGTACGGACGGGTGGTATCTGCAGGTGGAAGGCGATACCTCGGTATACACAGTGGATATCAGCACTGTGCAGGCCCTTCTGCTGACGGAAAACGACCTGAAAACGCAGGAATAATTGCTTTGATACGCTGCACCGAAACCAAGGTGCAGCGTATATTTTTTTGCAGCTTTTTCCCACCACAATATGCTTTTTCCTACTGCAGGTTTATTGCCAAACTCAAAAAATATTTCGCCTTTTTCATTTATAGAAGGATCTATTATTGGTCTTCTAAAATCTTTAACACCATCTTTTATCGCTCCTTCTATTCCATCCTTCAAAATTTGCTGTTCATAGCTTTCTGGTTCATAGTTAAGAAAATCTTCATTTAAACTTAACTGTGATGCCGGTACTACTGGAAAAAGAATCCGTTCTAACAATTCTTTTTTTCTTGGATTTCTTCTAATAGGTCTTGCTGTCGTTGCCATGGTTGTTAACCTCCTTTTAAATTTAGTACAGCATAGATTAAAAAATAATCCATTATTATATTAACATAATTTTACATAATTTTCAAGAAAAATATACATTACGTTGGTACCATACCGGAAAGGAAATAATTAGTTATGTATGTAGATTTACAGGAGTCCAGAAAAGAGATAGATGAAATAGATTCCCGGATTGTTGAACTTTTTGAGAAAAGAATGAAGGTTGCCGGAAATGTTGCCGATTACAAGCTGGCTACGGGTAAACCTGTTTTTGACAAAGAGCGTGAAGAAAGTAAAATAGCAAATCTTGTTGCAATGTCAGATGATGAATTCAACGGTAAATGCATTGCAGAGCTTTTTACACAGATAATGGCCATGAGCCGTAAACTTCAGTACGGTAAGCTTGAGAGCCGTGAGGGCGATTCAAAGCTTGAGCCCTACGAAACGGTGGAAGTATTGCCAAAGACCGGTGTTAAAGTGGCATATCAGGGCGTGCCGGGAGCATACAGCCATGAGGCGATGATTAATTATTTCGGAGAAAATGTCGACAGTATTAACGTTAATACCTTCAGGGACGCGATGGAGAAAGTAAGTATCGGAGAAGCGGATTATGCGGTAATTCCGATTGATAATTCATCGGCCGGTATGGTAAGTGATACATATGACCTCCTTCAGGAATACAATAATTACATAGTTGGAGAAACTTTCTTAAGAGTCAGACACTGTCTCCTTGTGAAGCCGGGGGCTGATATAAGTAAGATCCGCAAAGTATATTCCCACCCGCAGGCACTTATGCAATGTGCCAGATATCTTGATGAACATAAAGAATGGGAAAGGGAATCCTATCTTAATACGGCTATGAGCGCATGCAAGATTGCCGAGGAGGACGATTACACGCAGGCAGCGATTGCCTCGCCTAATTGTGCGAAAGAATACGGACTTGAGATCGCAGCCGAAAATATCAACTCAGAAGGCGGCAATACAACGAGATTTGTTATTATCAGCAGCAGGAGAGCATTTGTTAAAAGCGCATCAAAGGTAAGTATCTGTTTTGAGATAGACCATAAAGCAGGAAGTCTCTATAATGCGATTTCACATATAATGTTCAACGGCCTTAATATGACACAGATTGAATCAAGGCCGATACCGGAACATAACTGGGAATTCAGGTTTTTCGTGGATTTCGAGGGAAATCTTGCTGGTGCTGGTGTCAGGAATGCACTCAGAGGCATATGTGAAGAATCAAATGCATTTAAACTTTTAGGAAATTATTGAGGTATACGGTTATGAAAATAAATGAAATGATTTTATATAAAAATACGGAATTTTATGATAATCTTGTCACAATGGAGAAACTTTATGAAGGAGGAACGGGCTCCGCGGAGGAAGCAAGAAATATTGCAGCGGAATGTATCGGAGACATACTTACATTGTCTGAGAAGATGGGATTTAAAGGCAATCTCTGGCACGATTATCTTGCATATATAATAGCTTACAACGAGAACGCCTTCAGCATGTCATGCGAACGTAAGGGAAGCGTTGAAGGCGGGATTAACGCCTGTGCCAGACATGATTTTACCATCTTTATGAAATTATTTGATATAGATCTTGCGGATATAGACAGAAGATATGGTACATGTCTTTCAATGCTTATAAATTTTGATAATAACAATGAGCATGAGAAATATTTTAACAAAAGAATACGTGACAGGATAATCAGACTTGCCGAAAATCTGGCCAAGGCAGAAGATATAAATGAATTTTATGATACGGTATGCAGTTTCTATAAGGAAGTCGGAGTAGGCAAATACGGAATGTTTAAGGCATTCAGGATAGGTAATGATGATAATGGTAAAGTTGTCGTCAATCCGGTAATAAGCGTTGAACATATATATCTTAAGGACATAATCGGATATGAACAGCAGAAGAAGAAACTCGTAGATAATACGGAGGCATTTCTTCATGGGCTTAAGGCCAACAATGTGCTTTTGTTCGGTGACAGCGGAACAGGCAAATCCTCAAGTATCAAGGCTATTCTTAATGAGTATTATGAAGACGGTCTGAGAATGATTGAAGTATATAAACATCAATTTAAAGATTTGTCCGCAGTCATTAACCAGATAAAAGACCGCGATTACAAATTTATCATATATATGGATGATCTTTCTTTTGAAGAATTTGAGATTGAATACAAATTCCTCAAAGCAGTCATAGAAGGCGGACTGGAGAAAAAACCTGACAATGTTCTTATATATGCTACATCAAACCGCAGACATCTTGTTCGTGAGAAATATTCCGACAAGGAAGAACGCGATGATGATCTTCATTCAAGGGATACCGTACAGGAGAAACTTTCACTCTCGGCCAGATTTGGCGTATCAATTTATTACGGCTCTCCTGATAAGAAAGAATTTACAGCTATTGTAAAGGGGCTGGCACAGAGAAACAACATTGATATTGATGAAGAGACATTGCTTCTTGAGGCCAATAAATGGGAACTTTCACATGGCGGATTATCAGGAAGAACGGCGGAACAGTTTATTAATTATCTGTCGTACAAACTCAAAACAGATAATAACCGATAAAGGAGAATAATTATGAGTGTTACTACATTTGCAGCAATTGACGTGGGTTCATATGAAGTTGAAATGGTAATATATGAGATTTCGACACACGGAATCAGACAGCTGGACCATGTGCGTCATATTATTGCGCTCGGAAGAGATACCTATAATATGAAGGCTATAAGTTATGATCTTGTTGATGAACTTTGCGAAGTGCTTTATGATTTTGTGAGTGTCATGAAGACATATCAGGTCAGCAGGTACAGGGCGATTGCGACAAGTGCGGTAAGAGAGGCCGGTAACTCTGTTAATATTATTGACAGGATTAAAATGAGAACAGGACTTAAGGTCGAAATATTAAGCAACTCCGAACAGCGTCTTATTATGTATGAGGCGGTTGCCGCGAAGAAGGAAGGATTCGGGAAACTTATCGAAAAAGGTGTGGCGATGGCGGATGTCGGTTCCGGAAGTTCGCAGGTATCGCTTTTTGACAACGGTTCCCTCATAACGACCCAGAATGTACAATTAGGAGCATTGAGGGTAAATGAAATAGTTGACGGTTTTGCCAAAGGCGCAGCATCAAGTCTTGCGATAATGGAAGAGTATATGGATACGGAGATTGATGTTCTTAAGAATCTTTTTATCAAGGAACGTAAGATAGAATGTCTCATAGCCGTAGGAGATAATATCAACTGGTTCATAAACAGAATAGATGCCGAGAAGTCCAATGAATATTATAACAGGGAGGAATTCCTTGAGGTGTATCATAAGCTGTATCTTATGGGGGATTTCAGGGAACGTTACGGATTGTCGGTTGAGCAGGCTTCAGTAATCATACCAAGTATGATGATATATAAAAAGATACTTGATGTTACCGGCGCGCAGATTATGTGGATACCGGGCGTAAGGCTTTGTGACGGAATGGCGGCGGAATATGCTCTCAAAGAGAAAAAAATAGAAGTTTTTGAACATGATTTTACCGCTGATATAGTGGCAGCAGCCAGAAATATATCCAAAAGATATTCATGGAATAAAGAGCATGTTAAATTCGTTGAGAAGAATGCAATGGCAATATTTGATGCCACAAAGAAACTTCACGGCCTTGGCAAAAGGGAAAAACTTCTTTTGCAGATAGCATGTATCCTGCATGACTGCGGACAGTATATAAGCATGCTTAAACCGGCTGAGTGTTCATATAATCTTGTAATGTCAACCGAGATAATCGGGCTGTCGCATCTTGAACGTGAGATGGTTGCCAACATTGTTAAATATACAACAATAGACTGGGGAGCCGGGGCTGAACTCAAAGAAACATTTACCGATGAAACGGTCCTTACAATTTCAAAACTTACCGCCATCATCAAAGTAAGCAATGCTCTTGACCGCGGACATAAACAGAAATTCAAGGACACCAAATACGTGGTTAAGGAACGTGAACTTCAGATAATCACGAACACATATGAAGACATAACGCTTGAAAAAGGTTCGGTAAGCAACAGAAGAACGCTTTTTGAAGAAGTATACGGTTGTAAGCCTGCAATAATTCAGAAAAGAAAATAAGGAGGAGATAGAAAATGGCAGATATTAATGAATATGGAAGTGAATTTTTCTTTAACCGTGAATTATCGTGGATAGAGTTTAATGCAAGGGTACTTTCGGAAGCAAGGGATAAGACCAATCCACTTTTTGAAAGGCTGAAATTCCTAAGCATAACCGCTTCAAATTTTGACGAATTCTTTATGATAAGGGTTGCATCACTCAAGGATATGGTAAATGCCGGTTACGAAAAGAAAGATATTGCCGGAATGAAACCGCAGAAGCAGCTTGATGAGATTCTTGAAAAAACTCATGAATTTATCAATGTACAGTATTCAACATATAACCGGTCATTGCTTCCGCTGCTTAAGAGCAACGGGCTTACCGTGCTTGGCAGTTTCGATGATATGAGCGATGAGCAGAAATCGTTCTGCGACAGATATTTTATGGATGAAGTCTATCCGGTGCTCACACCTATGGCGGTAGACTCCTCAAGACCATTTCCGTTAATACGTAATAAATCGCTTAATATAGCGGCCCTTCTTAAAAAGAAAAATAAAGACGAGGAACTTGAATTTGCAACGGTACAGGTTCCGCAGGGACTCCCAAGATTTGTTGAGATACCGGCAAAAGACGGAATGCGTTTCATTATCCTGTTAGAGACTATAATTGAGAATTATATGGACAGATTGTTCCTGAATTATGATATTGTAACATACGCTCCGTACAGAATAACAAGGAATGCAGACCTTGATATTGATGAAGATGATGCAGCAGACCTTCTGAAAGAAATTGAGAAGCAGATTAAGAAACGTCAGTGGGGCCAGGCAATCAGGCTGGAAATACAGGATAAAATGGATAAGCGTCTTTTGAAGATACTTAAGAAAGAGCTTGCTATCGAGGAGGCTGCAATATATGAAATCAACGGACCGTTAGACCTTACATTTCTTATGAAGATGTACGGACTGAAAGGTTTTGACAATCTTAAAGAGATGCCGTATACGCCGCAGCCGGTTCCGGGAATAGACCCGGAGGAAAGTATTTTTGATGAAATCAGGCAGGGCGATATACTTATGCATCACCCGTACCAGACATTCAATCCGGTAGTGGATTTCGTAAGACAGGCGGCAGATGATCCGAAGGTGCTTGCAATCAAACAGACTCTTTACAGGGTCAGCGGCAATTCACCTATCATTGCATCGTTGGCCAGGGCAGCGGAGAATGGCAAGCAGGTGTCGGTTCTGGTCGAACTTAAAGCCCGCTTCGATGAGGAAAATAATATTATCTGGGCCCGTAAATTAGAGCAGGCAGGATGTCATGTAATATACGGACTTGTAGGACTTAAGACGCATTGTAAAATAACCCTTGTTGTCCGCAGGGAGGATGACGGCATCAGAAGGTATGTTCATCTTGGAACGGGTAATTACAACGACTCAACAGCCAAACTTTATACCGACCTCGGAATGTTTACATGTTCGGAAGCTATAGGAGAGGATGCAACGGCTGTATTTAACATGCTGTCCGGATATTCTGAGCCGCTCGGATGGAATAAGCTTGCACTGGCGCCGATATGGTTACGCAATAAATTCCTCTATCTCATCAATCGGGAGAAAGAATATGCTCTTGAAGGAAGGGACGCATACATTATAGCCAAGATGAATTCACTCTGCGATAAGAAAATAATCGAGGCTCTCTATGACGCATCCGCAGCAGGCGTAAAGATAAGGCTTATCGTGCGTGGTATATGCTGTCTTGTACCCGGAATTAAAGATGTCAGTGATAATATAGAAGTACGGTCAATAGTCGGAACATTTCTTGAACACAGCCGTATATTTGCATTCGGCAACAACGGGCAGGAAGAAATTTATATGGGAAGCTGTGACTGGATGCCTCGTAACCTTGACAGAAGAGTGGAAATCCTTTTCCCGGTTGAGAATAAGGAGCTTAAAGCAAAAGTACGTCATGTGCTGGATGTACAGCTTTCAGACAATGTTAAGAGCAGATTTCTTAAGAGCGACGGAACATATGAAAAACACGCCCGTGGCAGTCAGCCTAAAGTCATATCACAGAAAGTATTCTGTGAAGAAGCGGTTGCTGCAGCCAAAGTCGAGCGTGCCGGTTCAAATCCGAGGGTATTTATACCGATGGAACATAATTAACGGAATCTTTAATTGCCTGCAGGTATGAGTAACCGATCATAAGGTTGCCCCTGCCGCAGCCAAGTTTGATATCGGGCTTGTTGGCACCGTGGAAATCCGAACCGCCGGATTCAAGAAGGTCATAGCGGCGGGCAAGATTTCTCACGGTAAGTTCGTCAAAGCCGCGGTAAGTTGAATACATCGATTCTATACCGGTCAGCCCATAAGATTTTAATTCATTGCAAAGAGAGTCAAGTTCACCGCCCGTCAGGTGATATAACAAAGGATGGGCGAGAATGGCGGCTCCCTTTGCTTTTTTAATAATATCAACTGCCTCACAGGTGCTTTTACGTTCCCTTGGGACATAGAGAGGCATTCCATCGCCCAGGTATTTTGCAAAGGCTTCGCGGTTATCTTTGACATACCCTTTTTTTACCATATATGATGCAAAATGCGCTCTTGTGATTATGCTGTCCGGAAACATATCTGTCAGTTCCTCTAACGTAACAGGAAATCCGTATTCGTTGAACATGTCTATAAGCTTCAGATTGCGTTCATTTCGTCTGCTGACTTCATTGCCGATTGCTTTAAGAAAATCATTATCATTGTAATCAATGCACAGTCCGACAATGTGTATTTCTTTGTCCTTCCAGCTTGTGCTTATTTCAATGCCCGGTATGACTTCAATCACTCCGTGGGCAGTCTTAAGAGCCTCATTAATTCCTGCAACTGTGTCATGGTCGGTAAGGGCAAATGCGCTAAGTTCGGCTTTCACTGCCGCACGCACGAGTTCTGCAGGCGTGAAAGTTCCGTCTGAAGCAGTAGAGTGTACATGTAAATCAACTTTATTCATTAAAAAATCTCCTTAAATTACTAAAATATTGTAAATTATTACCTATGGATTATTATTGTAATCCGTGATATACTTTATTATAAGTATAAAACTTGTTTGAAAAAAAGCAAGTATTATCTTATGAATATTGTCCATGCCGGTTTAACCGGCTGTTTATATAGAGGTTTACATAAATGTTAAAAAAAAGAATAGTAACTGCCGTTTCTGTAACGGTTTTATTTGGATGTACCGTTTTTATGACACTTGCCGCTTGTCAGAGGAAGAGCACATCCGAAGATATATTTAATGGATCCGTCACATTGCATGCGGATTCCGGGGAAAAATATTCAGAGTCAGGGGAGGACCACACCGGAAGAACCAATCCGGACATTATAGACACGGGTTTTGATACCGTAACGGAGGAAACGTCTGACGAAAACAGCAGCAAGGCGGACGGGATACAGACGGATTCAAATACGCATCCGTCACAGTCGCCGGTGCCTGCAACGCAGAACCACGAAAAAACACATCCGTCAAATGAACAGACCGCGGAGTCCAAAAGTACTGCACCGACAACGATGAATTCTACGGAAAATGGAACAGAGACAACGGATGATTCCGAGACAGATGCCGGAGACGCGGAAAAATTTGTATTTACATCGATTAAAGTAAATGATGAAGATTATGATTATTACACATATCTTACACAGAAAAAAGGATATGTACCGGTAGGTAACAGAAAAGAACTGGCAAAGCATTGTGTAAATAATGTGTTATCGTTAGATGCAGGCCGTAAGAGTGTGTCGTATATAATCACTGGCAACGGTATTTTTGATGAGATAGCGGATAAAATGGATAAGCTCAGGGAGGCAGCATCCGAATCGGTATCACCTGCAGATATTTATGCAAGAGATTCCTATCTGTATGAGGAACTGGGTCTTGATTATTATACATATTACAGCAGGGGTATCGCTATTTTCATGTTTCGTAAGATACAGGATGTTACTAACAGCCGCGGGGATTATTCGGTGTATGCAATATATTATTACTCATATGAAACCGCCGATCAGATAAAACTTACCGAAAGTGTTGTTAAACATGCAGTGTCAGGATGGAGCGGCAGCGATTACGACAGAATACGGTCCGCGTATGATTATCTCAGGCAGCAATGCAAATATGCTGAAAATGTAGATGAACCGATGGCACACTCGGCATATGGAGCATTGGTAAATAAAAGTGCTGTATGTGAAGGTTACGCAAAGGCGTACAAACTTCTGTTGGACGAAATGGGAATAGAAAATGACATTGTATTTAATGATGTGCATGCATGGAATATGGTAAAATACGAAGGAAACCGGTATCTTGTCGATGTCACCAATGGTGATGTCAATGATACATATGCTTTTTTTATGTTGGGAAAAGATATTATGTATTCCAATAAGAATTGTAAGATTGGTGATTTTATATTCTCATCCGGAACAATTGCAGGTTACGGTTACATAAACGGAACGAATACAGACCGTAAGGAAATGGCTCTCAAATCTCTGATGTATAATGATTTGTGAAAATTGTGTGAAAAACATGTTGCCAAATGTTATATGTGGTTGTTATAATACATATATAAATAACCTTAGGAGGGACACCAATGAAATTTTGCAGTAATTGCGGAAAACAGATGAATGATGATGAAAGATTCTGCCAGGCATGCGGAGCTGATTCGGCAGCACAGCCACAGCAGGCAGCACAGCCGCAGCAGGCAGCACAGCCGCAGCAGGCAGCACAGCCGCAGCAGGCAGCACAGCCTACATATACATATGCAGCTCCTGCAGGACAGCAGACAACATCAGGCAATGCACAGAACCCATACGGACAGCCTGTATATGCAGCAGGTAATCAGGCACCACAGACGAAACCGGCCAAGTTTAATAATAAGATGCTTCCGGTATATGCTGCCGCAGCTGTATTAGTAATTCTTTTGATTGTATTTTTCTTCAGAAGTGTAGTAGGAAGCGGAAGTCTTACAATGAAAGGTGCCGTTAAGTCATACGGCAAAGCAATTGAGGCACAGAGCGGAAAGAAAATGCTCAACGCAACAATGTCTGGACCATTGATCAAAGCCGTTAAAAAGGGCGAAGACATGACAAAGAAAGACATCATAGAAGAACTTGATTCAATATATGATGACAGCGATATGAAGATTAAGATTAAAGACATCAGAATTACCGACAAAGAGAAAATGGATAAAGAAGATGTCAAGGAATTTAACGAAGGAATCAAAGATGAGACCGGTGTTAATCCACACATCAAGAAAGTATATCAGGTAGAAGTTAAATACAAACAGAGATACAAATATACCGGTGATGACTGGACAGACTGGGATAAGAAGACAGATACGTTATATGTATACAAGTCAAACGGAAACTGGTATGTATTTCCTTCATCAATATTCTAAGAGAAACCTTAAAAAGCCATTCATAACGGATGGCTTTTTTTGTATGCCCATTATAGACATTTAAAAAAAGTATTGACAAAATCTATACGATAATATATTCTAATCCTATCGAACTACTAGGAAATAGGAGGAAGCATTCATGAAACAGATTTTGTGCTTTGGAGATTCAAATACATATGGGCTGATTCCGGGAACGAAAGCAAGGTACGACTGGAATATACGCTGGAGCGGAATTCTGGGTGAACGAATGCGTCCTTACGGATATAGAGTTGTCGAAGAAGGATTATGCGGAAGGACAACGGTATTTGATGATCTATACCGTGACGGACGTAATGCATCGAAAATGCTTCAGGCTATTCTTGAAACGCATGATCCTATTGACAGAATTATATTGATGCTCGGGACCAATGACTGCAAAAGCGCATATAATGCCACACCGGAGGATATCGGTGCCGGAATAGAACTTCTACTTGAGCAGATTGAGATTTTTGCACCGGAGGCATCAGTGCTTCTTCTTTCTCCGATTTATCTGGGAGAAAGAGTCTGGCAGGCCGGATATGATGAGGAATTTGATAAAAAGTCGGTTGAGGTTTCCAAGCGGCTCGGAGATGTGTATGAACAGATTGCAGCACATCATGGCATATCTTTTTTGAGAGCAGCAGATTATGCACATTGCTCAGGAATTGATGAAGAACATCTGGACGCGGAAGGTCATTCAAGACTTGCGGAAGCAGTTTATAATAAAATACTTAGAGACATAATTTCGGAGGCAGCATAATGGAAAGAGATATTGAGACACGATGTATTCACCTTGATGAGGCAGATAACAGATTTGAAAATTACGGGGCAATAAGTTTTCCTATATACCAGACCGCCACATATGCCCATATGGGAGTCGGCAACGGAACAGGATATGATTACAGCAGATTACAGAACCCTACCCGCGAGCATCTTGAGAAAATAATGGCATCACTTGAGCATGGGTATGATGCGCTGGCATACAGTTCAGGGATGGCTGCTATATCGGCATTGATGGAATTATTTAAGCCGGGTGACCATATTATAGCAGATGCGGACCTTTACGGGGGAAGCATAAGACTTTTTGATAACATTTCAGTTAAGAACGGAATCAGTTTTACCAGAATCAACTGTAGTCAGGATGATATCACACAATACATACAGAAGAACACTAAGGCAATTTATATCGAAACACCGACCAATCCTATGATGAATGTATCGGATATAGCCGGAATATCAGCGATAGCGAAGGCTAACGGATTGCTTCTTATTGTGGATAATACTTTTTTATCGCCTTATCTTCAGAACCCGATAGGCCTTGGAGCGGACATTGTAGTGCATAGCGGAACCAAATATCTCGGCGGCCACAATGATACCATAGCCGGATTTATCGTAGTGGCTGACGAGAAATTAAGTGAGAAATTCAGATTCAACATCAAGACAACCGGCGCAGGACTTGCACCTTTTGACAGCTGGCTGATCATAAGAGGAATAAAGACACTTGCTCTGAGAATGGACCGCGCGCAGGAAAATGCATCAAAGATAGTTGACTGGCTTATTGCAAATGATGATGTTACGGAGGTTATATATCCGGGGTTGGAGTCACATCCGGGTCATAATATAATGAAGAAGCAGAGCCGTGGCTTTGGCGCAATGGTAACATTCAAGGTCACATCAAAGGAGTTAGCCTGTAAGATACTTGAAAAGGTCCGCCTTATCAAATTCGCAGAAAGTCTCGGCGGCGTAGAGACACTTATAACATATCCCGTTACACAGACGCATGCGGATGTCCCTGAAGATATCCGTGAGGCGAACGGTATCACAGATTGCACATTAAGACTTTCGGTAGGAATAGAGAGCGGACGGGACCTCATTGCAGATCTTGAGCGAGCATTTGCCGGGGCAAAGGAGGAGATTTAATGTCAGAGAAAAATCTTGATTTTGATACGGTCATAGACAGAAGAGGAACCAACTGTCTCAAATATGATTTCGCCGTGGAACGCGGTAAACCGGCGGACATACTGCCGCTCTGGGTTGCGGACATGGATTTTAAAACATCGTCATATATTCAGGCCGCGCTTGCAGATGTGGTAAAGCACGGAATATACGGTTACAGCGAGGTGAAGGATGATTATTTTAATGCTCTTGCCTCATGGATGCACAACAGACATAATTACGATATAGAGAGAAAATGGCTTGTCAAAACGCCGGGCATAGTTTTTGCCCTTGCCATGGCTGTTAAAGCGTATACTGCTAAAGGAGATTCTGTACTTATACAGTCACCGGTATATTATCCGTTCAAAGAAGTTATTGAGGACAACGGCCGCGTGGCGGTTAGCAATGATCTTGTGCGTCTTGACGAGGGCCGCTATGTTATGGATATAGATGATTTTGAGAAAAAAATCATAGAAAACGATATTCATCTCTTTTTCCTGTGCAGCCCTCACAATCCGGTCGGCCGCGTGTGGACTCTTGACGAGCTTGAAGCAGTTGGCGATATCTGCGTGAAACATAATGTCATTATCGTAAGCGATGAGATTCATTCGGATTTCGTATTTAAGGGCGAACATCATGTGCTTGCTTCACTTAAGAAAGAATACGCGGACATAACAATTACCTGCACCGCGCCGAGTAAAACATTCAATCTTGCCGGACTGCAGATATCCAATCTTTTTATACCGAATGACAGTCTGAGACGCAGATTTAAGAGAGAGCTTGATGCTGCAGGATACAGTCAGCTTGGAATTATGGGACTTGTTGCATGTGAGGCTGCATATGCGCACGGCGGCGAATGGTACGAAGCTGTACTAAAATACATAAAGGCCAATATTGATTATACGCGCGAGTATGTGGATAACAACATACCGGGAGTGCACATGTCAGAACATGAAGGAACATATCTTGTATGGCTTGATTTCAGGGATCTTGGACTTTCACCGGCAGAGCAGGAGCATCTGATAGTGGATGAGGCCGGACTCTGGCTTGATGGCGGCAGCATTTTCGGAAAGACAGGCATCGGCTTTGAACGCATCAATGTTGCATGCCCGCGCGCTACACTTAAAGAGGCACTGGAACGCATAGAACGTGCGGTTAAAAACTTAACACAGAAATAGATATTCGCGGAGATGGATTCCTGGTGCGGAATGGCGTCTCCGCATTTTTGTGTGTATTGATGAGCCTCCGGCTACGAGCAAATCCAAAGAAATTCTCATTAACATAAATTTTCGTTGACATATACCCAACGGGGGTATACTATACTCTCAGAATAAAAATTCCACAAGGAGGCAGAATATGGATTGTGACAAATGCAATAACTGTGCCAAGACAAAGAACCGCACAGACAAGGAATATAAGGCACTTGTAAGCCGACTTAACAGAATAGAAGGACAGGTAAGAGGCGTTAAGGGAATGCTTGATGGCAATGCATACTGCGTGGACATTCTCACACAGGTATCGGCGATAAGTGCGGCGTTGAACAGCTTCTCACGCATGCTGCTTGACAGCCATATAAGGACATGCGTGGTCAATGACATTAAGAACGGGGATGAAACTGTGGTGGATGAGCTCATCGAAACAGTGAACCGTTTTATGAAATAACAACAGCAAGGAGAAACCGAAATGAAACAATATAATGTTACCGGGATGAGCTGCGCCGCGTGCAGCTCACATGTGGAAAAAGCAGTCTCGGCAGTCGAAGGAGTAAATTCCGTATCGGTAAGCCTGCTTACCAATTCTATGTCCGTTGAAGGAACAGCGAGTGCCGAATCAGTAATAGAAGCAGTTGAGAAAGCCGGATATGGCGCCTCATTAAAAGGAGCCAAAGTTGAGCCGGAAGACAATTCACATAAAGAAACGGAAGGAATGGTACGAAGACTTATAAGCTCAATAGTTCTTCTTATTCCGCTTATGTATGTGTCAATGGGACATGTGATGTGGGACTGGCCGCTTCCGGGTAAAATGGGAGACAGCCATGTTGTAATAGGAATAACGGAACTCCTTTTTACAATAGCAATTATGATAATAAACAGAAAATTCTTTGTGAACGGATTCAAAGGACTCTTAAGAGGCGCCCCTAATATGGATACACTGGTTGCACTTGGTTCAGGCGCGGCTTTTATTTATAGCACATATGCACTTTATATGCTTGGATATGCGGCGGATATGGGCGAGACAATGAAAGAGCATATGTATATGCATGAATTCTATTTTGAATCGGCGGCGATGATACTGGCACTTATAACGGTCGGCAAGACTTTGGAAGCACATTCCAAGGGAAAAACGACGGATGCTCTTAAAAGCCTTATGAACCTTGCACCGAAAACAGCATGCGTCATAAGGGACGGCCGCGAGGTCACCGTAGGAATTGAAGATGTTGTTGTAAATGATATTTTTGTGGTAAAAGCAGGAGAAAGCATACCGGTTGACGGTATAGTAACCGAAGGAAGCGGAGCCGTTGATGAGGCAGCACTTACCGGAGAAAGCATACCTGTTGACAAAGCACCGGATGCCAAAGTATCAGGCGCAACAATACTTAAATCCGGCTATCTTAAATGCAGGGCATCAAGAGTCGGTGAAGATACCACATTGTCCCAGATAATTAAGATGGTAAGCGATGCTGCATCGACAAAAGCACCGATTGCCAAAGCAGCGGACAAAGTATCGGGATTTTTTGTGCCGGTCGTAATGGGGATTGCGATAGTTACCGCAATTGTGTGGCTTATAATCGGCGGTGGTATAGGAAATGCCCTGGCGCACGGAATATCGGTCCTTGTAATAAGCTGCCCGTGTGCACTCGGTCTTGCAACACCTGTGGCCATTATGGTAGGCAACGGAACCGGAGCGAGAAACGGTATCTTATTTAAGACTGCGGCATCACTTGAGGCAGCCGGAAGGACGCAGATAGTCCTTCTGGATAAAACAGGAACGATAACCAAGGGAGAACCTGTTGTTACGGATATAATCGCAGCGGACGGAATAACTGACGGACAGCTTGTAAGGCTTGCATATGCACTTGAAGCCAAAAGCGAACACCCGCTTGCCAAGGCAGTGGTGGGATATGCCGGGCAGAATACGATCACGCTTGACCCGGTAACGGATTACCATACCGAGAGTGGCAGCGGAATCAATGCCATATACAAT
>OLXC01000267.1_pt1 | contig 18869 bp, 16 predicted proteins | sample 1673851 | NCBI WGS metagenome assembly OLXC01 (sample SAMEA103958130, study PRJEB25191) | human gut metagenome | biome: human-associated habitat [ENVO:00009003]; feature: intestine environment [ENVO:2100002]; material: feces | place: Germany | collected 2013/2015
TGCGCATATTGTGCAGCCTGTCGGCGATCTTGATGAGGATGACGCGGATGTCCTTGGCCATGGCCATAAGCATCTTGCGCAGGTTTTCCATCTGCTCGTCCTCTTTGCTGGTGTACTGCACGCGCGTCAGCTTCGTCACGCCCTCGACTATGTCCGCCACAGGCTCGCCGAACTGCTTTGCAATGTCGGCATGCGTGAGGCTCGTATCCTCCAGCACGTCGTGCAGCAGCGCCGCGACGATGGAATCCTCGTCCAGCCCCATATCCACGGTTATCTCCGCCGCAGCAACGCAGTGCGTCACGTAGGGGGAGCCGTCCTTGCGCTTCTGGCCGGAGTGCGCCACGCGCGCCGTTTCATACGCGGCGCGGATGCGCCCCGTGTCCATGACGTGGCCGCTTTTGCGTATTTTATTTTCAAGCCCGGCATACATCTCGTCCGGGTCCAGCAGCGCCGCGGGCGCGGCCTCGCGCGCCGCCGTGTCCGCCGGGGGCGTCTGCGCAGGGGCTTCCGGGGCCGCCGCTGGCGTCTGCGCCGCGCGCTCTTCGGTTCTTATTTCATTGTCCGCCATATATGCACCTCACATCGCCCTGAGCGCTCTTATAAGCCGCGTCGCCTCAAGGTCGGCCTTTCCTTCTATCGCGGCGCAGCGCGCGCCGTATATCCCGCCGTCCGCGCTTTTCAGCAGTCCCGTCTCCAGCAGCACCATCAGGCACAGGCAGAACTTTTCCGGTTCCATGCCGCCTATGCACTGGGCCGTGACCGCCTCCGCCGTCGCGCCCGCGGTAAAATTTTTGCCTATCCCGCGCCAGACGCGGATGAAGTCCGCCCTGTTCGGGCAGTAGCGCGCCGCGGCGTACATCGCCGCGCCGTCCGCGTCAAGTATGGCCCGGCACAGCGGGAGGCTGTCGTGCACGCGCGCCGCCGAGACGAGAAGCTGCACGGAAACATGCCCGCGGAACTCGTTTATCTGCGGGCTGAACGCGATGTCTATCACGTCGCCCTCTTTTATGTTCAGCTCCTTCGCCGTGTGCGAGAAGAATATGCCCTCAAAGTGTGCGCTGCCGAGGCGCACGCGCATACGTAGGTGCCTGCCGCCGCCGACGGCGCTCGCGCTCTCCAGCGTCACACCGCTCATGCACAGCACGGGCTTGGGGTTTGCGTTGCCGTAAGGCTCCAGCATGTCCAGCGAGCGCACGCTCTCTATCGTCAGCAGCGCCGGGTCGCTTATCAGCAGGTCGCACTGTATCTCCGGCAATGAACTGGGCCGGTTTTTCCTGTAGTAATCCGCAAGTGCGGCGCGGAAGTCGTCCAGCTTGTCCGCGCGGATATTCAGCCCCGCGGCAAGCGCATGCCCGCCGAAGCCCAGAAGATGCTCAGAGCAGGCGGAAAGCGCCTCAAACAGGTTGAAGCCGCCGAAGCTCCGGCATGAGCCCTTCCCCACGTCGCCGTTGAGGCATATCATCACCGACGGCAGCGAATACTGCTCCGCCAGACGCGAGGCCGCAATGCCTATGACGCCCTGATGCCATTTGTCGCTTGCAAGCACGATGGGCGCGTCGGGCGTTTCGCCCTCAAGGCGGGCGTTCGCGTCGTTCCATATCTCAGTTTCTATGCACTGGCGCTTGCGGTTGAGCTCGCACAGCTCCGCGGCCAGCATGGACGCCTCCGCCGTGTCCGTGCTCATCAGGAGCCGCGCCGCCGTTTCCGCCTGACCCAGCCGCCCCGCGGCGTTCAGGCGCGGCGCAAGGGCGTAGCCTATCGTCGCCGCGGTTATCTTCTTCGGGTCTATGGACGATTCGCGCAGCATCGCGGCAATGCCCGGCCGCGGGCTGTTTTCAAGCTTTTCAAGACCAAGGCGCACGAGATAGCGGTTCTCCCCCGTCAGGGGCATCACATCCGCCACCGTGCCCACGGCCACAAGATCCGCGTATCGCGCCAGCATCCCTTCACAGTCGCCGTCAACGGCGCACACCAGCTTCAGCGCCATCCCCACGCCCGCAAGATTCGGGTTGGGATAGCTGTCGGCGCTCTGGCGGCAGTCTATCACGGCCACGGCGTCCGGCACCTCGTCCGACTTGCACTCATGGTGGTCGGTTATCACCATGTCCATGCCGAGCCTGCGCGCGTAGGCCGCCTCCTCCGCGGCCGTTATGCCGCAGTCCACCGTGATGACAAGGCTGACCTTCTCCGCCTTGAGCATGTCCAGCGCCGCGCAGTTCAGGCCGTAGCCCTCCTCGTTCCTGTCCGGGATGTACGGGCGGCACTCGATCCCGCGTGAGCGCAGGTAGTCCGTCACGAGGCAGGTGGACGTGATGCCGTCCACGTCGTAGTCGCCGTATACCGCCACGAGTTCGCGCCGTTCTATCGCCCGGCGCACGCGCGCCGCCGCGGCATCCATGCCCATGATGAGCATCGGGTCATATACGCACTCGCTCCCGCCCCTTATCAGGGCGTCGGCCTCCTGCGCCGTCGTAATGCCGCGCAGGGCAAGCACCGCCGCCAGAAGCGGCGTATAGCCCGCGGCCGTCAGCGCCTTCGGAATATCCGGTTTTTTTAATGGAATCCGCCAATCTTTACTGTTCATCGCACTTTTCTCTTATTATATTTATTCATTTTATCATAGCAAATATGTTGACATAATTCAATAGCTGTTGAAAAAATTAATGACCGGCACGTGCCGGTGCGCCAAAAAATAAACACCGCCCGCGGCCGTCCCGGCACTTGACCGTTTCACGCATGTGTTGTATCATAGTCGGGAAAACGAGGTATAAAATGAGGAAATTTATCACGATATGTCTTATAATATTGCTTATGCTGGCGCTTTGCGCCTGCGCGTCCTCCCCGGCGCAGGGCGGCGGGGAGGACGCCAAGCTCCGCATCGCGGCGACGGTATTTCCCGCGTATGACTTCACCCGGCAGATCGCCGGGGAGCGCGCCGAGGTGACGCTGCTCGTCCCGCCGGGGTCGGAATCGCACAGCTATGAGCCGACGCCGCAGGATATGCTGCTGCTGAAGGACTGCGCGCTGCTGGTCGCAAACGGCGGGGAGAGCGAGGCATGGCTCGACTCCGTGGCGGACGGGCTGGACGGCAATGTGCCCATCCTGCGCATGCTCGACTGCGTGACGGCGCTGGAGGAGGAGACGCGCGAGGGGATGCAGTCCGGTGGCATATTGAGCCGCGCGCACGGGCATGACACGCACGCCCACACCGGCCATGAGCACGACGGGCATGATGAGCATGAAGAGGAATTTGACGAGCACGTGTGGACCTCCCCGGCAAACGCCGTTGAAATCTGCCGCGCCATATGCGCGCGCCTGTGCGCCGCTGACCCCGCGGGCGCGGAGTATTACCGGGGAAATTTCCGCGATTATTCCGCGAAGCTATCCGCGCTGGACGCGGAGTTTCGCGCGGCGGTCGATGCCGCGCCGGGCAGGACGCTTATCTTTGCCGACCGCTTCCCCGTGCGCTATTTTGTGGAGGAATACGGGCTTGATTACTATGCAGCCTTCCCCGGCTGTGCCGACGATGCCGAGCCTTCCGCCCGCACGGTGGCCTTTCTTATAGATAAGGTGCGCGCGGAGGGCGTCCGCGCGGTGTTTTACATTGAATTTTCAAATGAGAAGATGGCGGATATAATCTGCGAGGAGACCGGCTGCGAAAAGCTGCTGTTCCATTCCTGCCACAACGTCAGCGCGGACGAGCTTCGCGCGGGCGTAGGCTACCTTGACCTTATGGAGCAGAACCTTGCCGGCATAAAGGAGGCGCTTGGCTGATGGCTATCCTCAAATGCACGGGGCTGTGCTTTGCCTACGACGGCAAAACAGTCCTTGAGGACGTGAATTTTGAAATAGAGCAGGGCGACTACCTCTGCATCGTCGGCGAGAATGGCTCCGGCAAATCCACGCTGATGCGCGGGCTTCTCGGCCTCAAGGCGCCCAGCGCGGGCAGCATCACCCTCGGCGACGGGCTTCGCGCCGACGAGATCGGCTATCTCCCGCAGCAGAGCGACGCCCAGCGCGACTTTCCCGCCAGCGTATATGAGGTGGTGCTCTCTGGCTGCCTCAACTCCCTCGGGCGGCGGATGAGCTACGGCCGCGCGGAGAAGGAGCGCGCCGCGCTGAATCTTGAGCGCATGGGCATTGAGGAGCTTAAAAACGCAAGCTATCAGGAGCTTTCCGGCGGACAGCAGCAGCGCGTGCTTCTGGCGCGGGCGCTGTGCGCCACGAAGAAGCTGCTCCTGCTCGACGAGCCTGTCACCGGGCTTGACCCCATTGCCGCGCAGGAGATGTATAATTTAATAAAACTCGTGAATCTATGCGATAATATATCCGTGATAATGATCTCGCACGATATACACGAGGCCGTGCGCTACGCCACGAAGATACTTCACATCGGCCACAGGCAGCTTTTCTTCGGCTCCGCCGCGGAGTATAAGGACAGCAGCCTCGCGCGCCGCTTTCTGGGAGGCAGCCGCGTATGAGCGAGATATTAAACATGCTTTCATATCATTTCATGCAGCGCGCGCTCATCGTGGGCGTGCTCGTGTCGCTGTGCGCGGCGCTGCTGGGCGTGTCGCTGGTGCTCAAGCGCTTTTCCATGATCGGCGACGGGCTTTCCCACGTCGGCTTCGGCGCGCTGGCTGTCGCGTCCGCGCTGGGGCTTGCGCCGCTGGCGGTGGCCGTGCCGGTCGTCGTGGCGGCGGCGGTGTTCCTGCTGCGCCTGCGCAAAAGCAGCCGCGTGAAGGGCGACGCCGCCATCGCCATCATTTCAAGCAGCGCCCTCTCCATCGGCGTTATCACCGTCTCCCTCACCACCGGCATGAATACGGAGGTCTCAAGCTATATGTTCGGCAGCGTGCTCTCGCTCAGCCGGGGCGACGCGGTGCTCAGCGTCGTCCTCTCGCTTGCGGTGCTGGCGCTTTTCGTGCTGCTCTACCCGCGCATCTTTGCCGTCACCTTCGACGAGGATTTCAGCCGCGCCACCGGCACGAACACCGAGCTTTACAACACGCTGCTCGCCGTGCTGACGGCCGTGACGGTGGTGCTGGGCATGCGCATGATGGGCGCGCTGCTCATCTCCAGCCTCATTATCTTCCCCGCGCTTGCGGCGATGCGCCTGTGCAAAAGCTTCAAGGCCGTCGTCATCACGGCGGGCGCGATATCCGTGGCGTGCTTCCTCGCGGGGCTGACGGGCTCATATTTTCTTGAAACGCCCACCGGCGCCAGCATCGTCGCGGCAGATCTCATCGCCTTTGCCGCGGCCTGCGCCATAGGACGTTTACATCGGGCCTGACATTAGTACTCACCGCAGCCGCAGAGGGCGCTGGACCCTCGGTTGACGAGAGCATATACGCCTGACGGCGTCAGAAGAGGCTTGCGCCGTTACATTTCTGTCCTGCCATCAGAAAATATGTGAAAATCCGTCGCCGTCAGGTGCGCAGCAGTTTTGCCGGAGCAGAAAGGCGGCCAGACGACGAAAAGGCCGCAGGGAATACTTTGTGTATTTGCAAGGACTTTGAGGATGTATGGGCGTTTTTCTGCCCGTCAAAACCGTGTGTGTCCTTGTCAACCGAGGGTAATAAAGGGAGAAAATTTATTATGAGAACAGTAACCATCTATCTTGACAAGAATGAGAAGCAGACCACCAGGGAAAAGGCGTGGACGGTCGTCACGAAGGTCTATAACGACGCCGGGAACCTCCAGCGCACGGGCTACACCCTCGGCGAGGCACAGCTCCGTGCCGCCGCACCCGCCGCGGGCGGCGCGGCGGGGCTGACCCTCAAGGACGGCGACACCGGCGAGAAGCGCAGCTTTAATAAAAACATCGTGAAGCTCGGCCGCGACTCGGCCTGTGACCTCGTCCTTGACCTCAAGTCCGACAAAAAGAAGATAGACAAGGTGCACGCCACCTTTGAGCGCCGCGAAGGGAAATGGTACGTTATCGACAATTCAAAGACCGGCGTCTGGGTCAACGGCCAGCGTATCTCCTCCGGCGCGCCGCATGGGCTTGCCCCCGGCGATGAGATAGACCTTGCGCAGAGGAAAAAGTATATATTCGGCTGAAAACCAAGCTCCCCCGGAAGCGTTATACATACGCCGCCGGGGGAGCTTAAAATTTCTGTTCGCCTCACGCCGTCTCCGGCGTCAGGGCCTCCGCCGCCTTTGCCGGTATCTCCGGTGCGGCCTTTCCGCTGTCGGTCAGCCTCGCCGTGACGGTCACGGGCTTTTCTGTCAGCACTATCTTCACCGTGCCCGTGCAGTCGAACTCTATCTCCGTCAGCTTTCCACCCGACACGGTCAGCTTCAGCGCGCCGTAGGAATAGTTCACGTCCAGCTTCGCTGCGTCCGGGGATATTATCTGGATGAGCTGTTCCATGTCGCCGCCGTCGAGCGCGGCGGTGTATACGTACTTCTCGCCGTGCTGCTGTGCGCTTATGCCGCCCTTGAGGCACACGTCGTATGCAAGCCTCGGCAGCTTTGCCGTGTCGGCAAGCTCACTCTCGCCCAGCGCCACGCCAAGCCCGCTTCTGCTGACGGCCTTGCTTCCGTCAGTGTATACGGTCAGGCTGCTTTTGCCCACGCTGTATATGCGCCGGCCGTCCACATGCCGCATTCCAAGCTCCAGCGACGTGTCCGCCACGACGGGGCCGCAGTCCACGCCCAGCGTCAGCGTTCCCGCGGCGCTGTCTCTTTCGCGCAGCTCCGCCCACGCGGAAAGCACGCGCAGAATGTCGTCCGTTATCTCCTCAAGACTGCCGTCGGCATCGCCCTTCGCCGCGGCCTCCGCCACGGCGTCAGGGAGGGCGAAGTCTGCCGAATAGGCAAAGCCGTCTATGCGTGCCGTCACTTCATACGCCTCCGCGCCGTCTCCGGCCATCGTGCCGGACGCCGTGACGCATATGCTCTCCACATCCGTGCCGGAAAGCGCCGCTTCTATGCGTGCGTCGGATATACCGGCGCTCTGCCTCATGGCCTCCGGGCACAGCGTGTTCAGCAGCGCCGCGGCCTGCTCGCCGTCAAGGCTCAGGTTAAGCGCACCGTCCTCACCGCTGAGCTCGGCGGCTTTGAAATATCCCGTGATGGTGCTCAGCAGTGCGGAGTAGTCGGGGGAGGTATCGCCGATGCTGTACGCCATGCCGTTTTCAAGGATGAGCATACCGTCGGAGTAATAAAGCGGCACGCCGGACACGCATGCATAGGTCACTTTCTTCCCGCCGCTGCTCTTCACCTGCACCGGCACCCCGGCCGTGATTTTATCCCCGCCGAGGGTCGCGTTCACGGACACCTCCATGCTCAGCTCGTCCGCGTTTGCAAGCGCCGCTATCGCGCGGTACGGGGCAACCTTTTCCGCCACGCGCGGCGCGAGGAACACCGCCGCCGCGGCGACAAGTGCCGCCAGCACGACAATGACCGCGATAACGGGCCATTTTATTTTCCGCTTGTCCTTCTGCTCTTCCATCTGCTCATGCCGCGCCTTGACCCGGCGCTTCCTTTCCGCCTTTTCGCGCGGCGGCTTCGCTTCGCCGCTGCGGCCTGCCCGCCGTTTTTTGACGGACACCAGCACTATCACCGCGGCGAGGACGACGGCAAGGGCAACAAGCCCCCACAGCCACCATATGCTTATCACGGACACTGCCGCGATATCCGCCTCGGTCCCGGCGACGTCGAACGTGAGGTAGCTTCCGAACTCGGCCGTGTCGGCCTTTATCCAGCGCCCGTCCTGCATGACATAGACCTCCAGCCGGCCTATCGACACCTCCGGCGGCAGATAGTGCAGCGTGTGCACCGCCTGCCCGTCGTCGGGGATGGAAACATGCCGCTGTTCGATTATGCCGCCGGAGATGGGCGCGGTGATGCGCTCATACCACGGCAGCCTCGCCGTAGAATCATCATAAGCCTGACTAAGCCCGCTGTCAAGGGGCGTCAGCCCGACGGCGGATTCCTCCGTCGCCGCGCAGCTTCATCAGCGCGCTTCCCGTCCGCACAAGGCCGCACAGCCCGTCGCCTGTAAGCTCCACGGTGGATGTGCATATATGGTCGCTCACGGGCGTGCGCAGGCTGTGCCGCAGCCGCATTACACCTCCGCTGCATTCGCCGGTGAAGCCGTTGTCAAAGCCCAGCAGGGATATGACTCCCTCCACGTGCTCTCCCAGCCTCTCCAGCGTCAGCGTGCCGCGGCGCTCGCCAAGCTGGCCGTCCAGAACTATGCTGTAGCGCTCCTTCATTGCCGCGCCCCCTTTTACTTTCCGGAGGATAGCAAACCGCGCCGGAAAATTCAAAGGTCAAGCGCGCCCGCCGTGTCAGAATGCTGGATGCGCCCGGCGGCAATGCGGAAGTGGAAATGATGACGCATTTCTACGTGCTCGCCGCGACTGGCGTCGTTGAAAGCTGGCTGACGGGCGAGATAGACAAAACCCCGCAGGAGCTTATCGCCTTCATGGATCAGGCCATATGCGACCATATGCGCGGCACGCAGCTTCGCATTCAGGAAATGAACAATGGATAATAAACGTTCCCCCGGAGCCGTACTCCGGGGGAAAACATTTTTCGCCGCGCCTCAACGGTTACAGAAAATTCCGCGTCAGTATCTCCTCCGCCGTGTACTCGTCAACGTCATAGGCCGTGTTGCCGAAGCTTCCGTTGCCTTTAAAGCGCGGCAGCGCCGCGGTTATCTCTTCCCGCGTCATGCGTATGTCAAGCGCCGGCATGACCGCGGCGTATATGCGCATGAACTCCTCCTGCCCGCAGCCGATGCACGTGAAGAACTCTGCCGTGTATTCGGGCATGTGTTCCGCCGCGTCGCTCAGCAGTGCCGGCATGAAGGCTGCGCTTGCAAAGCCGTGCGGGATGCCGAAGCGTTCCGTCAAAAGATAGCCCATCGTGTGCGGGAACACCGTGCCCGTCGTATTTATGGCAAGCCCGCCCATGATGGACGCGGTGTAAAGCGCCTCCCGCCGGGCATAGCTCAGCTCCCCGGCGAAGCCCTGCGTCTCAGCGGCGTTTTTAAGGAACAGCCTTATCCCCTCCACGGCAAAAAGGCGCGAAAGCTCGTCCGCCTTGCGGGAGAAGTAGCTCTCCACGCAGTGCGCCAGCGCGTCTATCCCGGTCGTCGCCGTGACGCGCGGCGGCGCGGACATTGTGAAGCGCGCATCGCCGAAGGATATGGCGGCGTAGAGCCGCGGGTCGTGTATGCTGTGCTTGCGCCCGGATGAGTCCGTCAGCACCGCCACCTGCGTGACCTCGCTTCCCGTGCCGCTGGTCGTGCCCACAAGCACCACTGGCTTCGGCGCGTTCTGCCATATGCGGGAGTACAGCCCACTCTCGTCCATGTCCGGGTTTGCCGCCGCCGCGCCCGCGACCTTTGCCGCGTCAAGTGCGGAGCCGCCGCCAATGCCCACCACGAAGTCCGCGCTGAAATCCGCGGCCATGCGCCCCGCCGCAAGGCATGATTCCACGGTCGGGTTCGGCGCAATGCCGGAATAGATCGCGTGCTCTATCCCGCCCGCGTCCAGCGCCTGCGTCACGGCGTCCAGCGCGCCGCTGCGTTTCGCACCGCTGTGCCCTGTGACGATCAGGCAGCGCTTTCCAAGCCCTGCAAGGGCTTTTGCGTTTTTCCCGATGCACTCCGCCCCGGTGATGAGATGCACGGGCATCATAAGATCTATAGGCATGTGTCCTCCGTTTGGCCGCGCGGCCAATTAACAAAAAATTTTCAAAAGAACGCTTGACCTGAAGTGCCCTTCAGGTAATATTATCATAGCATACGCGGCATCCCCCTGACAAGGGGCCGCGCCGCGTCTGTAATGTCTGTTGCATCATAAAATATCGGAGGTAGGTAAAATGGGTAAGAAACTGGTTGCATACTTTTCCCCGACCGGCACCACGGCAAAGGCCGCGCAGGCCGTCGCTGACGCCGTTGGCGCTGATATGTTTGAAATAAAACCGGCAGTTCCGTATACCGCCGCGGATCTCGACTGGATGGACAGCCGCTCCCGCAGCACGCTGGAGATGAAGGACGATTCATCCCGCCCGGCCATCGCCGAAAAATGCGCGTCTATGGCGGAGTATGACGTCGTGTATCTTGGCTTCCCCATCTGGTGGTACGTCGCGCCGACGATAGTCAACGCGTTCCTTGAAAGCTATGACCTTTCCGGCAAGACCGTCGTCGTCTTTGCGACCTCCGGCACCAGCGGCATGGGCAAGACCCTGCAGAAGCTCGCCCCGAGCTGCCCCGGCGCAAAGCTCGTCGAGGGGAAGGTGTTCCACGGCAGCGGCAGCGCGGCCAAGGCCGCCGCATGGGCGAAGGAAGTCAAGCTCTGAGCCCCGCATGTCAAAAAAGCCTCGCAGAGTTTCGCGTCCGCAGACGCGAAAGCAGTATAATTCGTTTTCTGCCGCGACATGTGCGTGGCGGAAAACACTTTGCGCGGAGTGAGCGTCGAATTGTCCGCTATCAGCGGACAACAGAGGCGCAGAACGCAGCGAAGCTTTCTCGAAAAAGCGGCAAAGCCACTTTTTCGACAGTCAAAACTCCGGGCCGCGGCATACGCTGCGGCCCGGAGTTTTTTGTCCTGTCGCTGTCATCCTATCGCCGCACCAAGCGCACGCGCCTTTTCAAGCGCGGGATGCCCCGCAATGTCGCCCGGCTCAGACACGCCCCCGGCGAACACCTTCCCGGCAAGGCGGCACCTTTCATAGCACTCGACCCAGCCCTCAAAGCCGTGCACCGCGCGCTCATCCGTGTCCGGCTCGTCCTCCGTGGCGCAGGAGAGGAAGTACGCCTCGCGGAACGCGTAGTCGCTGGGGAAGAGGGAATTCGCGCGGTCAAGCAGCGTCTTTAGCTGTCCGCTCATCTCGTAATAATAGATGGGCGTGGCAAAGGCGATGACGTCTGCGTTCTTCATCTTTTCCGTTATTTCCACGGCGTCGTCGGCAATGACGCAGCGGCCAAGCTTCTGACAGGCGAGGCAGCCCCGGCAGAAGGCGATGCTTTTGCCCTTAAGGGAGACCGTCTCCACCCTGTTTCCCGCCGCGGCCGCGCCGTCGGCAAAGGCGGCGGCCAGCATGTCTGAATTGCTGTTTGCGCGCATACTTGCGCTGATAACAAGAACGTTTTTAGCCATTTCAAAAACCTCCGTTTCGCATTGCGTCAATATTATATAACCTGAAGCTTAGTTCAGGTCAAGTATGAAAGCGCCGTTCAGCGCCGGTTTTAAATATTTCATGCCGATAACGGTTGACAAATGTAGTCTCTAATGGTATATTGAACACAGACGACGGATGTAGTCCACCCTGCGGCGCAGAATTTTCCGCGAACTTTCAATATTCCTGAAACAGAAGCGCCGGAAAAGCCGTCCATGTATATAGGGTTTATAAGAAAACAAACGATGAGACAAAATTTTCGGAGGTATAAAGAATGAAAAGATATTTGTGTTTCATGCTGGCCGCGGTGATGCTGCTCATGCTTGCGGCCTGCGGCGCGCCCGCTGCCCCGGTGATCGAGACCGCGCCGCCCGCCGCGGCGGATGCCGCTCCGGCTGAAAGCGGCGACGCGGGGGAGTTCACTCCCAACATAAGCTGTGCCAACACGGTCGAGGTCTCCACAGTGGATGAGCTCCTTGCCGCCATCGCGTCCGACACGATGATAGTCCTTGCCGCGGGGAATTATGACCTTTCCACGGCCTCTGACTACGGCCGCGCGCCCGACGGCGCGCCGTATATCTGGACGGGCGTTTACGACAGCGAGACAGAGAGCCTTGACACCGCGTTTGAGCTTGCGATATCCAACGTGGATAAGCTCGCCATCGTCGCGGCGCCTGACGCGAATGTCACCATCTCCGCCGTGCCGCGCTATGCAAACGTGCTCAGCTTCTATGACTGCGGCGGCATACTCCTGCGCGGCATTACCGTCGGCCACACGGAGGAGCCGGGCGTATGCGCGGGCGGCGTGCTGATGCTCAACAACGTGCGCAATGCCGCCGTGCAGGGCTGCTACCTCTACGGCTGCGGCACCGTCGGCATTCAGGCGTATAACTGCCGCGGCGTCTCCGCCGCCGGCACGCATATATTCGACTGCTCAGAAAGCGCGGTCATGTCCAGCGGCTGCACCGACGTGCGCCTTGACGATTGCTCCATATACGACTGCGGCCTCAGCGGCTACGCCGGTCTTTTCTCCGTTGACACAACGACTGGCTTTGCCGTGCTGAACTCCACTATCAGCAACTGCACCGGCGGCACGCTGCTAACGTCCGGGTATTCCCGCGGCGTGTGCATCCTCGGCTGCGCCGTGAACGGCAGCACCGCCTTTGATAACGCCCTCTTCGCCATAGCCAGCGGAGAGGTCACCGTTGACGACAGCAGCTTTGATGACGGGCTTTATTACCCCCTGCTCTATGCCGAGGGCTTCGAGGGCCGCGCGGTTACATCCGCCGGGGAAGAGATAACCGCCGATATGCTTGTTTCCATGCAGCGTGCCGAGGCCGTTTATGACGGCCCCGACGGCTCCGTGCCGACGCCTGAGATCGCGCTTGACGCCTCCGTGAATGCGGAGGGGGAGCGGGTCGTGCACGTGAAAACGGTGGATGAGCTCCTTGCCGCCATCGCGCCGGACACCACCATCTATCTCGACTCCGACTTTTACGACCTCTCCGCCGCGGCCGATTACGGCGGGGCCGGCGGGTACTGGTACGGCTGGCTCAATAATTACGACGGCCCCGGCCTTATAATTTCCGGTGTGGAAAATCTAACTATCATAAGCGAAAACGGCGCGACCATCTCCGCCGTGCCGCGCTATGCCGATGTTATCCAGTTCTCCGGCTGCACGGGCATAACCCTGCGCGGCGTCACTGCCGGACATACGGAGGAGCCGGGCGAGTGCTCCGGCGGCGTGCTGAACTTCCAGCGCTGCAATGATATCCTCATCGACGCCTGCCGTCTCTACGGCTGCGGCATAGTGGGCGTCAGCGCGTCCGACTCGTCCTCTCTCACGGTCAAGGATACCGAGATATACGAGTGCAGCAATGCCGCCGTCACGCTCTGGTCCGTCAGCGGCGCGGTGTTTGACAACTGCAATATCTATAACTGCGGCACGCCAGAGCTCGTGCTCACCGACAGCAGCACGACCTATAACGGCACAGTCCTCAAAAGCCTTGATTACTCGCTTGAAAACGGCGTTCCCGTTGAATACGTTTACCCCGGCATACATTAAAATATAAGTATAAGCGGAGGTATGAAAAGTGGATAATCTGGCGGAAAGGATAAGCGACAGCGAGCTTGAAGTGATGCGCGTGCTGTGGGATGCCGCGTGTGCACTCCCCATCGGCGAGATCCGCCGCGCGCTTCAGGAAAAGCGCGGCTGGGAGGCCACGACCATCAAGACATTGGTGCAGCGCCTCGTCGGCAAAGGCGCGGTCGCGCAGGAAAAGCGCGGCGCGTTCTATTACAGCCCGCTCGTCTCCGAAAAGGAGTATAACGACTGGGCAACGGAAAGGCTCATCCACCGGCTGTACCGCGGCAGTGCAAAAAGCCTTGTGGCTGCGCTCGTGCAGTCGGATGAGCTCAGCGAGACGGATATTGAGGAGCTCCGTGCGATGTTCCGGAAAGGCGGGGAAAAATGACGGACGCCCTCACGACTTTGTTCTTCCTCGGCGTCAGCGGCACGGCGCTCGGCCTGCTGCTGATGCTGCTGCGGCGCACGGCAGGGAAGCGCCTGCCCGGCGTGTTCTATCACCTCGCGTGGCTCGTCGTGCTGCTGCGCTTCGTCGTGCCGCTTCCCGGCCTTGTGCCGGTCAGAAGCGCGTCCGCGCCGGCGTACATAGCCTCTTCGACCGAGGGCGCGCGCCCCTTCGGCGCGGCACAGCCTGCCTCCGGCCTCGGCGGCGATGAAGATATCATCCGCGTTAAGGGGAATACCGGCGCGGCGGATGCGGATGCCGTGAAGGAAAGCGCCCCCGCGCCCGTTTCCGAAAGCCCCTCCGCCGCCAGAGCCGCGGTATCATGGGCGGATATAAAGTCCATCCTCCTCTCTCCGCGCCTGTGGGGCGCGGTGTGGCTGGCCGGTGCGCTTATAAGCGCGGCGCGGAATATCACCGGCTACAGGCGCTTTGTCCGCACCGTCCGCCGCACGGAACGCGAACCGACCGACGCAGACCTGGCGCTGTATTTCTCCATGCCCGGCGCGCGCAAGCCGGGGCTTGTGCGCTCGCGCTGTGTGTCGTCGCCCATGCTCATGGGCGTCCTGCGGCCGACGCTCGTCCTGCCGGGGCGCGACTATACCCCCGATATGCTCACGAATATCTTCCGCCATGAGCTTACGCATTACCGCCGCGGCGATATAGTCTATAAGTGGTTTGCCGCGCTCGTCTTTTCGGTGCACTGGTTCAACCCTCTCGCCCCGCTCTTCCGCCGCGAGCTTGACCGCGTGTGTGAGCTTAGCTGTGATGAGTATATCCTCCGCGATATGAGCCGCGCCGAAATGCAAAGCTACGGCGAGACGCTTCTTGCGCTGGCCTCCCGCCGCCCCATGCAGTCCGGCGCCTTTGTCACCAGCTTCGCCACGCAGAAGCGCGACCTGAAGGAGCGGCTGGAGCAGATCATGTCCTTCCGCCCGAAGGGCAGAGCCTCGCTTGCGCTGGTGCTGGCGGCGGTGCTGCTGCTCGTGGGCTGCGGCGCGGCCCTCGGGCCGAACGGCGGCACGCCCTCGCCCGCGCCGTCATCCGATGGGGATGGCCGCCTTGTCACGGCCTCCACGGTGGATGAGCTTCTCTCCGCGATAGCCTCCGACACCGTGATCACCCTTTCCCCCGGCAAATATGACCTTACCTCTGCCGCGGATTACGGCGCCGCGGCCAGCGGGAATTATACATGGAGCGAAGCCTACGACGGGTATGAGCTTGAAATATCCGGCGTCAGCAACCTCACGATAAAAGCCGACGGCGATGTGGAGATAACCACTCTGCCGCGCTATGCCAATGTCATCAGACTCTCCTCCTGCACCGGCGTGACGCTCAGCGGGCTGACGCTCGGACATGAGGAAGCGCCGGGCTACTGCGCGGGCAACGTCGTGCGCGTTGACAGCAGCACGGACGTCTCCGTCAACTCCTGCGGACTATATGGCTGCGGCGTTGTCGGCGTGTTTGCCATGAACTCACAGCGCGTTTTTATCAACGACAGCGATATTTATGAATGCACGCAGAACGCCGTCATTGCCCATTTGTGCCGCGATGTGCGCGTGACGGGCTGCCGCGTTTATGACTGCGGCAATGCCGACTACGCCTCGAATCTTTTCTATGCCGAGAGCACCACCGCCCTCGCCGTCGTCAACTGCGAGATCACCGGCAACAGCGCCCGCTCGCTCATGGGGCTTACATATTCAATAGACTGCGTCCTCCTTGGCACGGAGGTGCGGGATAATTCGTTCACCGGTGCGCTGCTCGACCTGCGCACGGCAAATGACATTGCCATGTGCCTGACGGTCAGCGGGTGCGAATTTGATGTTCCCGCGGCTGTGCCCATGTACTCTGAGGGCAGCAGCGCCGCTGTCGATACCTCCGGCGCGGCGCTGACAGAGGAGGCACTGCGCGCGATGACGCTGGAAAAGACGGTCTACGCCGGACCCGCGGCTGCCGAGCCTGTTGCGCTGGACAGCAGCGCCAATGCCGACGGCGTGACCACGGTGCACGCCGCAACGGTGGATGAGTTCCTTGCCGCCATCGCGCCGAATACGGTCATATACCTCGACGCGGAGACCTTCGACCTCTCCACGGCGACGTCCTACGGCGGCTACGGCAGCAATTATTACTACTGGCTCAATGACTTTGACGGTCCGGGGCTTGTGATAACCGGCGTTGAAAATCTCAGCATTATCAGCGAGAGCAACGCGACAATTGCCGCCATCCCGCGCTATGCCAACGTGCTGGGCTTCAAGGAGTGCCGCGGTGTCACGCTCTCCGGCTTCACCGCCGGACACACGGAGGAGCCCGGCTCATGCTCCGGCGGCGTGCTGTACTTCGATGAATGCAGCAATATCTCCATCGACGCCTGCCGCCTCTACGGCTGCGGCACGGTCGGCATACAGGCCAACGATAGCCATGACTTAGATGTCCGCGATACGGAGATATATGACTGCTCCTCGTGTGCGGTCAATCTCATCGACTGCACCGGCGCGGTGTTCACAAACTGCAATATCCATGACTGCGGCACGCCGGAGGTATATGTCTTTGAATGCAGCGGCGTCAGCTATGACGGACAGGCGCTTGAAAACGGGGAATATACTATCATTGACGGCGCGCTCAGCTCCGCTGAAAGGCAGCCGGGCGCCTCCGCGCTGAAAATCTATTATAACGGCGAACCGGTCGATCAGTTCACCATGCATCTGGGGGATACGGTCACGCTCACCGCCGCCTATGACGACGGCACCGTGCCCGAAAACCTCATCTGGCTGTCCAGCCCGGAAACGGTTTTGCTGCTTTCGTATAAGGACGGCTCCTGCGAGGCTACGGCCACCCAGACCGCGGAGAGCGGCGCGCTCATCCTGCTCATCGACGCGGACACGGCCATATCCGGAGCGCCGCGCCCCTCCGCCACGGTGTACGTTGTGCCCTGACGCGATAGGAAAGTATAATTCATCCCTGCGCCCGCGGCGCAGGGATGAATTTATTTTCACGCATACGCCTCATTGACTATTGTTTATTGCCCGCCAATATGTTAAAATACCGACAGACGGCAAAGAATCAATGTGATTTGCAATGCAAAAGTTAAAATTTTTTAAGGAAGTGGTATTTTGAAGCTTACACCCGAACAGCAGGCTATGCTCAACGGCGAAAAGGGCGAAATGATGGCCAAGGTCATGAAAACGCTGGTCATGTACGGCGATACCTTTGGGGCGGAGCGTATGGTCCCCGTCACAAGCGAGTACGGCCACACCGTCATTTCCTACGGCCTGGCGGCGCTCAAGCCGGTCTATGACCTGTTTGACAGGCTCATCGACGCCGGGCTTACCGACGGACAGAAGTTCACCGCCGACCCCCGCCCTCTCGACAAGAACGTGCCCACCTCGCTTCTTGAGGACATAGTTTTCAAGAAAATAATGTATACCGAGCAGGCCCGTTTTGAGCAGCAGCTCAAGAAGCTCGGCATCACCGATGACGATGCGTACTCCTGCACCTGCTATGTCGATCAGATGGGCAACAAGCCCAAGAAGGGCGATATCCTCAGCTGGGCCGAGTCCTCCGCCGTCGTGTACGCAAACTCCGTCCTCGGCGCGCGCTGCAACCGCAACTCCGGCATGATAGAGCTTATGGGCTCCATCGCGGGCTTCGTTCCTGAATTCGGCCTCCTGACGGACGAGGGGCGCAAGGCCACCTGGGTGATCGAGGTCAAGTGTGAGCATAAGCCCGAAGCGCAGCTTCTCGGCTCCGCCATCGGCATGAAGGTCATGGAAGAGGTCCCGTATGTGAAGGGCCTTGACAAGTGGCTGGGAACTGAGCTTGACGACGAGGCGTGCGGCTATCTCAAGGACTTCGGTGCGGCGACGGCCTCCAACGGCGCTGTCGGCCTCTTCCACATCGAAAATCTCACGCCCGAGGCCAAGGAGCAGGGCGAGGCGCTCATCAAGGAGGGCGCGCAGGTCTACGTCATTGACGACGCCGAGCTCAAGCGCGTGCAGGACAATTATCCCGTTATCTGGAAGAACAAGAACGCCAAGCCCGAGCTGTGCTTCGTCGGCTGCCCGCATCTGACGCTGCGCCAGATGGAGGACTGGGCGGATAATATCGAGGCGAAGCTGCGTGCCAACGGCATGAGCAAGGTCAGCGTGCCAACGGTGTTCACGGCCTCTCCCGCCGTCATCAAGGAGCTCAACAAGGGCATCTATGCCTCCAAGCTTGCAAGCTACGGCGTGATCGTCAGCTACATATGCCCGCTGATGTATATGAACAATCCTCTCTGCAAGAAGAAGGCGGTCATAACCTGCTCCAACAAGCTGCGCACCTATACCAGCGCAAGGTTCTACAGAGAAGATGAGATCCTTGATATCATCACCGCAAAGGAGGACTGAGAAATGAAGCAGTTTAAAGGACGCGTTATCGTTCCCGGCACGTGCACCGCGGAGGCGCTCGTCAGCCACGGCGGCTTCAACACGCTTGCAAGCTACCAGATGGCCATGATGTTCGGCGATAAGAAGGTCAAGTGCGGCGACCAGAACAACCCTGATCTCTATAAGCAGTCCATGCTGGCAAAGGCGCTGTGCCTGCCGCAGACCATCGGCTCCACCACGGGCGGCATGGTGCTCTACACCGTCTGCTCTCGCCACCTCCAGCCGGCGTGTATGCTCTTCTCCATGCCTATCGACTCGCTCGCTGCATCCGGTGCCATCCTTGCCGATGTGTGGACGGATTCCAAAATGCCCGTTATCGACCAGCTTGGGGATGAATTCCTCAGCTACGTCAAGACCGGCATGACCGTCACCGTCAAGGACGACGGCGTGGTCGAAGTGGAGTAAGGCAATAGAGCGAGGCATATTAACTTTTATTGACGTTGTTTAGAGGTGCTGTTTCAAAAATGATCAAGCAAGATCGTATGAGGCAGCCCTTTTATTAGCGCAAAATTATAAGAACGCGACCAATAATAGTGAAAAAACAGTACACTAAAACTGAGGGGCAGAACATGCTTCTCAAAAGTGTACTGTTTTCTCTTTTTGTACGCTATGCGGCATCCACAGCAAAGATGCAGTGATCCAACCGGCCTGTTTGCATTTTGCGGTGCAGCTTTAAGATGTTAAGTGCTATCTGCCATAACATTGGTAGTTCTTCTGATTAGTAAGTGTTGAAATATCATATCTTCCATTATCATGGCGAACACGCTTTTTAGAATGG
>OLXC01000269.1_pt1 | contig 18855 bp, 10 predicted proteins | sample 1673851 | NCBI WGS metagenome assembly OLXC01 (sample SAMEA103958130, study PRJEB25191) | human gut metagenome | biome: human-associated habitat [ENVO:00009003]; feature: intestine environment [ENVO:2100002]; material: feces | place: Germany | collected 2013/2015
ACGTGGTGGGGCTTGTACGGTCACTGTCGCTTACCCTACTTACGGCTTCGCCGCGGAAAAGGACATCACCAAGGTTATTAGTGATGGCGAAATTAACCCTAACAAAAAGACTGTTTGCCAAGTTGCAAACAGTCTTTTGTCGTCAAAAAGTCAATACGTATTGTAATTTTCTGTGCAAATTCAACCATGTTCAAATAGACATGACTAATATTCGTCGCTAATGGTTGTCCTTTTAATCGTCTGTCGCTTTGTGCTCTTGGACATGATTGTTGTTACTGTCGTAGCGGCGACATGCGCGGTAGTAGCTGGATACCGAATTGAAACCGCACAGGATGGCAAGATCGGCTATCGATCGGTCGGCGTAGTCGGGATTGTCGCGCAGTTCCCACACTTTTTGCATGCGGATGTCGCTCAGAAACGTGCGGAAATCGATACGTATGTAACGGCTGAAAAAGTGGCTGAGCGAACCGGGTGAGTAGCCAAATTCCTTGGCGATAGAGTTTAACGTCAGATTTTTTTCGGCATTTTCGTATATGTATTGCACAATGTTACGCGTAGAGTGTTTTGTTTGCGCCTTGGTAGTGCTTGTTCCGTAGGCGTCCACAATAAGGTACAATATGTAATTGACGTAGGTGTAATACAACAGTCGGCGTCTGTCCGAATTTTCGGCAATGGTGCCCTTTATTTGCTCTATAAAGTCAAACAGCGGCTTGTTTTTGTCAACGTCAAGCATCTCGGTCGGCAATGAACGTCTCGGGTATAGGCTGTTGAAGTTGTTTGTGTAGTTTAATCCTATGTTGACAAAACCCACTCGAGCCAGTCCGTCTATCTTGTAGGAGTGGATGTCGTAACTGTTGATGCACATTGCCTGTCCGCCGTGCAGTACGTATTCCACATTGTTTATCGTAACCGTTACCGTGCCGTCATACACAAGGTAAATTTCGGGGTTGCGGTGAAAGTGCGGATAAAACCCGTCGGAAATGTACACCTCGGCCCGGAAAGCGTTGGGGTGATCACGTTCTGCTTCAATGGTAAGTTTTGACAAATCGTAGTCTAATTTCATGATTTTATTATACCATCATGCGAAGGGTTTTACAATGGGTTTTTCGACATTTTCACCTATTTACAGGCTTTTTTTAAGCAAAAAGTACATTTATGACACAAATCAGTCTATTTGTGCGTTGAAATCGCCTTTCGCGCGTGTTATTATATTAGTGTAAAGGCGGCAGGTTTTCGCAATGGAAATCTCGTGCGGTCAATTCGTTTGCTTTGCATTCCGATGCAAGTTGCGTATTTTGTTGCACGCTTAATTAAGAAGTTTATGCGTCGGTTGTATCGACGGCAGGAAATTGTAATAAGGAAACCCTTAAAGGCAAAAACTATATCAAAGGAGTTTATATGAAAAACATTCGCAAGTTTGTTTCTTTGTGTCTGGCTGCGGTTATGTTGATATCGATGTTTGCGTTTGTCGCATGCGACAATAAAAACGACGACAACAACAATAACGATTCCGGCAATGACATACCCAACTACCAAAGCACCGGCGCGAACAGTCTCGGTCAGGTGTATTACAACAAAAACCTGTTTTACAACAACTCTACAATGCAGGGCGGTCCCGACCCGCAGGTTCTGGACAACACCGACCGCGACGGCTACTACTACCTGTTTGTTACTGCAAGTATCTGGCGTTCTGCCAACCTTACCGATTGGGAAGAGGTCGGCCCGTTGTTCGTTCCCGAAACCGACGAGTTGAAAAAGGTTCTTAAAGAAAACGTATGGGCACCCGAAACGGTGTACGACAATGAACTCGGCAAGTACGTCATGTTCTTCAGTTCTACCGCCGAGACCGACACCTCTTACTCAACGGGTAAAGGTATTGTAAGCGGAAAAGGCTACTGTTTGATGCACGTAGCATTGTCCGACAAACCCGAAGGTCCCTACAAGATAGTTGACTTTTCCGATGCGGGAAGTTGCGGCGCGGACAATGTCCACACCTACAACACCGTCAAAGGCAAGGTGCTTACCGCCGAGCAAGTGGCAAGCAACGATTACGCCTACGTCAAGGAAGGCGACACCTACTATCAGGCTGCGTTTCCTCATTACTTTACAAAGTATCTGCTGTTCAATCCCGATGCGATTTACAAGTTTTTACAAAACTACGGCGACATTACAAACAACAGTCGCAACGGCAAGTATTCGCAGGACACAATCGATCCGCATCCGTTTGTAGATCCCGCGACGGGCAACAAGTACCTGTTCTGTACACTCGGTCAAACGAGCAATGCCATGATGGTTGTTCGCATGAAGAATTGGTTGCAACCCGATTTCTCCGAGGCACGTATCGTCACGGCGCATGACTACTACACCGTTGAAGATTGGCTTGCAGGTACAAATAGGGGAGTGGAATACGAGCAGACGAACATAAACGAAGGACCTCACGTACTGTACCACACAGACAAAAACGGCAAATCGTTGTATTACCTTACGTATTCTATCAACAGTTACGGACAGAGTAACTACAGCGTAGCTACTGCAATTGCCGACAACGTACTCGGTCCCTACCGCAAACTTCGCGCGGAAGAAGGCGCACTGTTGTTGTGCTCCATGACCACCGAAAGCACAACGGTATCCGGCGCAGGACACCATTCCTTTATCAGTAAGGGCGGACAGGACTTCATTGTATATCACCGCCACAACGACTACACCGAGGGTGGTAACGCAAGATACACGGCAATAGACGAATACAAGTGGATAACGGTCAAGGACAAGGACGGTAACGATCTCGACGTGCCTTACACAAACGGTCCTACCGATTCGGTACAGCCCCTGCCCGAGGCATACAGCGAATACCGCAACATCGTCAAGGATGCCAAAGTGAGTGTTACCGACGCCGAAGTCGATGCAGAACCGGTACACGACGGACTTCTGTCTGTACACAAAACGGCAAACGAAACCTTTATGAGTTACATAAAGGAATCCAAAATAACACAAAAGACAACCTTTACTTTCAGTTTCGACAATCCGATTACCGCGCGTGCCGTGTTGGTGTACAACTCGGCGTTGGAACAAAGCTCTTTCCGTAAGGTGGATCTCGTGGAACTGGTCGGCACCGACGGCAAGGTTAAGACAATCCACGATGTGCAGTTTGACCGTCGCAATATGGAATTTGCAGGCGAGGACGCCAGCGAATTGATGTATGTCAGAAGCGGTGCCGCTGCAGTTACGGAGTTCTACGACACCCTTGTCAAGGAAGTGCGTGTGACGCTCAGCGTACCCGAAGGACAAGAGGATGTGGGTATTTCGGAAATACGTATTCTCGGTAAAGACGGTCAACCCACCTACACAGGTGAGGGCGAGAGCGAATACAAGTTTACTAATCCTGTCGGCATCATACCCGATTTGGACAACGGAGTTGCGATTGACGGCGAATTTGCCGAAGAACAATGGGCAAACGTACGTTGGCTGAAGGGCGAGGACCGACTTAGCAGCACTCAATATGCCGATATAGAGTTTACTACCTGGTATGGTGAAAAGGGCGTGTACTTTGGCATGAAGGTAGTGGAGCACGAGTCCCGTATTTACCACAACACCAAGCGCGACAGCTACATGAACAGTTGCATCGAAATGTACATGGGACCTGCCGACGCACCCGTCGAATCCAACAAAATCTTTGAGGTCGACTTCAGTTGTATCGGCACGATAAAATGCAAACTAAACCTCAACGGTTGGACAAGTTTTGTCAAGGAAAAGAGAATAATGCCATATGCGGCAGTCAAGCCGTTGGGAGGCGAAGTGAATACTCCCGAGTGCTACGGCTATCAAATCGAAGCAATTTTCCCGTATGAGTTTTTGAAGGAGGCAGGCTACGACGTCAGCGACAAGGATAAGCTGGTACTCGGTATCAACCCCGTACACATCTGGTCGTTTAACCACGACGGTACTGATCTCAACAAGGACCGTAACTGGTCCAACTGGGGAGAAAAATCCATCGGCGCAAAATGGAACACTCCGTCTACATGGTTTACCTTTGGCAAAAACGGATTGGTTGCCTACGAAGTCAAAACCACGATCAACGGTAACGGCAAGGTCAAGGTGGAAGTAAACGGCGGTCTGGGAGTTATGTTTGCAGGCGGTACGGCGCAGATTGTCATCAGGACGATCAACGGCGCGGAGTTGCAATCCGTTACTGTCGACGGCAAGGCAATCGACCTTTCGACATTGATTAAGGACGGCGGCTCGTATAAACTTATCGTTACCAACGTCAATGCCGACATAGATCTGGTAATCACCACCAAGTAGCGCAAGCTACAACTTGTGACAGCCCTTTCACTGAGGCTTGTGACAAAACAAAAATGTGCTTTGCGGAGTAAAATCCGTCGAATTGTTTGCTCTTTGACAATTCATAAATAAAAAAAAGGAGAAGAACGATGAAAAAATTACAAAAATGGCTACTTGTAGTGCTGTGCGTAGTACTTGGCCTGAGTGTTCTGGCGGCTTGTAATGTCGATGGTCACACTCACGACTTCACCGAAGTCGGCTTTGACGCTACCAATCACTGGAAGTATTGTAAAGAAGACAACGTCAAGGACGACGCCAGCGTCAAGGCGCACGAGTACACCGAGACAGGCTCTGACGAAACAAACCACTGGAAGTACTGCAAAGTGGACAACGTCAAGGATCCTGCATCTGTCGAAGCGCACAAGGACGAAGACAAAAACGGCAAGTGCGACGTTTGCGGACACGCAGTCAAGGTGACTGTTGAGTACGGCACTCTCAAAGGTGTTGTCAGTCTTGTCAAGTTGGGTACCACAACGGCAAGCGGAGACGGCGTAACAATCAAGGTGACTAACTCCAAAGGTGAAGTCGCAGTAAAAGACTTTACCCTTGACAAGGCGACAGGCGCATACACAATGCAATGTCCCGTAGGAGAGTACACACTTAAAGTAAGCAAAAAAGGCTACAACGAAATCTCGTACGAAATCGAAATTACCAAAAACGAAACGGTCACAATGAACGTTACGTTGGAGTACGTCAACTTTGTGGCTAAGGACCTTTTCGGCTGGGACAACAGCATAAGGGAAAGTTACGTCGACGGCAAAGCAACCGTTACCGCTTTGGGAAACACGGTTATGCACCCGACGGTCGATACGTTTGACCAGGTTGCGTTTACAACTTATCTCAAAAAGTCCAACACGACCGAGGTGCAGGGCGCATTTGTAAGATTCGGTGAAAAATACATCTGGGTTACCATTAAAAATAGCGGCAGCATCGAATGGAACTGCGACACGTGGGATGCAAGAGGCAAAGATAATGTCACTCATCTTACCTGGAACCACTTCTGTTTGAGCGAGTGGTTTATGTGCGACTCCGAAGGTAACACGACGTATCAGAACGGCGGAAACCTTACCGACGAAGAAAAGGCAATGTTTGAACAAGGTACTCTTCCTCTTACATTGGTGCGTAAAGGTGCAAGCGTGTACGTGTTCGTAAACGGCAAGTACATCGGCGTACGTAACGTCGAAGCCCACCTTGGCAGTGAAATTGCCAACGGCAAAGTGACCGTAGGTCTCAGTTGTAACGGCTCCAAAGCAAATACCAGCGTGTTTACCTACCTCATCGAAACGGATATCTCCGCTTACCTTGCTAAGTGCGAAGGCGATTCCACGTTCAAGTACGTCGTTACCGGCGAGCATGTCACCGTTACCGGAAAGAAAGAAGGATTCAAATTAAACGACATTGCGGAAATTACGATTGCGGCAGAAGAAGGTTTCACAATTACTTCCGTCAAGGTTAACGGCGTTGAAACCGACGCGAGAACCTTCAAAAAGTGGTTGTTGGGCAAAGATATTGCCGATGTAACAATCGAAGTTACAACCGCTGCGAAAGAGTAACTCAAAAATTCAAGGTCGTAAAAACGGTCTCATGACAAACAAACCCGAGGGGCGCAATGCCCCTCGGCAGTTGTCATTACTGACGTAAAAAACTGATACGTATTAAAGAATTCGTGACAAATACAGTCATGATAAACGACAATTTACCCAAGTGTTGTATCGGCAACGAGGCAAAATGCGGCTGTGCGAGTGACAAATTGTCGTCTATGATGACTGCAAAAGAACATTAAAAGCATGTCACAACGGAGTTAAAATGAAAAAAGACGTAACAAAACTTACAACAGAACAAAAAGTCAAGCTTGTAATGGGCGTTGACTGCTGGAATACTTACGACCTTGACGGTAAAATTGCCAAGGTACGTGTGTCGGACGGTCCCGTCGGCGTGCGTATGCCGTTGGACCCGACAGATTGGAGTAAAGGCGACGCACCTGCCGTAGCGTACCCGAGCACGCAAATGCTTGCCAACACCTGGAACATCGACCTGGCGCATAAGGTTGGCAATGCCATCGCCAACGACTGTATCGAATGTGGAGTGGACGTTATTCTCGGACCTGCGGTCAACATCAAGCGTTTGCCGACATGCGGTCGCAACTTCGAGTATTTTTCCGAAGATCCGTATCTGGCAGGAGTAATGGCGCGTGAGTACATCAATGCGGTGCAGGAAAAGCACATCGGAACATCGCTTAAGCACTTTTGTTGCAACGGCAGCGAATTCAGTCGTGTGTGGGCAAGCATGGACGTGGACGAACGCACTCTGCGTGAGATTTATCTCGAAGCATTCCGCATCGCTTGCGAGGCAAAGCCCTGGACGGTGATGTGCAGTTACAACCTGCTCAACGGTCAACGCATGTCGGAAAATAACAAATTGTACAAAGTGTTGCGTAACGAGTTCGGTTTTGACGGAGTAATTGTGTCCGATTGGGACGCCGTCAAGGATTCCGCAGCGAGCATCAATGCCGGATTGGCACTGGAAATGCCCCACAATGATCAGAATCAACAACAGTTGCTTGCAGACGTGGAAGCAGGCAAGGTTGACCCTGCAAAACTGGACTACTGTGCCGAACAGGTGATTGCTCTCGCCGACAAGTGCACCGAAGCGCGCAAGTTGCGCAAGGTGGACATGTCAATCGAACAACGTCGCGAAGTTTCTCTTGATATTGCTCGCGAAGGTATCGTGTTACTGAAAAACAACAACGTATTGCCGATTTCGCAACCAAACACCTCTGTTTTCGTCACGGGTGCCGCTGCATGGCATTACTACTACGGCGGCGGAAGCAGCAATGTGGTGCCCGAAACACCTTTTGTCCCGCTTGCGGAAGCAATGCGTGCCGAAGGAGTAGACGCCGAATACTTCGAGTCGGTGTGGTGCGTTGAAAACGCCGGCTATATCAATGTCGGCAACATTGCCAAGGCACAACAATTTGCCGCTAAAGCCGACGTAACAGTTATGTGTGTGGGTGATCCCTGCCATATCGAGAGTGAAGGCAGCGATCGTCAAAACATTAAACTTACAAAGGACGAGGTGGAAGGAATACATCATCTTGCCCGCGTGGCAAACAAAATGGTCGTGTGCGTATATGCGGGCGCGGCGGTGGACATGTCCGACTGGATTGACGAAGTCGACGCTGTGGTGTGGGCAGGTTACATCGGTCAGCACGGCAACAAAGCCTTGGCAGAAGTGCTGTCGGGCAAGATAAATCCGAGTGGCAGACTGACGGAGACATTCCCCCTTGAGTTGTCCGACGTACCTGCCGAAAACTCCTATCGTGACGGCGCTGTAATGCTGTACGAAGAAATGTTGAATGTCGGTTACCGTTACTTCGACACATTCGGCAAGCCCGTGCTGTTCCCGTTCGGATACGGACTGAGTTACAGCACGTTTGCCTACGACAATTTGTCGGTAGATACCGACGACAACGGCGCAACGGTATCGTTTGACGTAACAAATACGTCGGACGTGGACGGCGCAACGGTAGCGCAGGTGTATGTGGGCGAGGTTTGTTCCAAGGTTTACCGTCCCGACAAGGAATTGAAAGGTTTTGCCAAGGTTTGGCTTGCGGCAGGACAAACAAAACGCGTTTCGGTGCAACTGTCCCGTCATGCGTTCCGTTACTACTCCGTCGCGCTTGACAAGTGGACGTTGAATCCCGGTATGTTCGACATCTCTGTCGGAGTAAACGTTGCCGACATACTGCTTACCAAACGTGTTGAAATACAGTAAGACGGAATAATCATCAAACAAGACTACAACGAAACGCGGAAATCTGTTTGCGTTGCGACAACAAGCCGCAGCGCGCAGACGCGCCGTAAGTTTCGTAAAGGAGCATAGTATGAAAAACTTTACAAAAATAATGGCTGTGGTTTGCCTGCTTGTATCGGTATGTGTACTTGCTATGGCATGCAAACCCACGGAACAAGAAGTTCCCGAAGGCAGAGTAAGCATCAAGTTTTTGGGAAAGGCAAGCAGAGAGTCGCAAGCGGCATGGACCGCGCTTGTGGACGCCTACAACAACGGACAGGGCGTGACCGACAAAGTGTTTGTCACGGCACGCTTCCAGAACAACGTCGCTACGGCAAGCAACTTCACTGCTTCCGCCAACTACGCCTACAATGTGGTGACGGTCAGCGACAACCAGAACGTGCTGCAAAACTTCGCTATCAAATGGGACAACAGCAAGGCACCTAACGGTTACTTGCTCAACCTGCAATCCTATGCCGACAACGATGCCGATTTCCAGAAGAATACTATCAATCCCGACACCCTCAATTGGTGGCGTATGTCCTTCAACAAGAACGCCAAACAGGGTGCGGAACAGCCTAAGCACGTAATCGGCGCAGGGCAAGACCTTATGGCGGTGCCTTATGGAAGTACGGCTCAATTCAATGCCTACAACAAGGAAAAGTTTGAACAGGTCGGCATCAACATCGTGTCTGTAGCCGAAGACGACCTTGAAGAGTACAACAGCAAAAACAATGCTACTCTTATGCCGCACGGCTATGCCGAGTACAAGACGGCACCCGTTGCAGGTATGAAGTCCTCCCAAAACTTGCTTGGACAGACCGTGTACAAGGTGTTTAACAACCGCATAGCCATGAACTGGGAAGAGCAACGCGTAATGTTGAAGTACTTCACCAGGGAGTACAACTCTTCTTCGCCCAGCACATACGGTTTCGTGTCGGAATATTGGTTCAACTACGGCTGGTCGGTAGGCGGCGACGTAATGGGCTTCAACGGTAAGAGTTACGATTTCACCCTTACGGATAAATCCGCCAACTACATTGTTGTCGACGACAACGTGTCCGTCAACGGAAGTATCTACAACAAGGGCGACATCATCCGTCACGAAGACAAAGTCAATGCCGACATGGCTGCGCTCGTTTCTGCAAACAAGGTGTACGCAATCGCCTCGCAGTACGATGCGGTGTTCGAGTACGTTGCTTTGCAAGTCGGCACCGACAAAAACGTAGATACCGGCAGTAAAGGTTACGGAGTAGCTACTCCCGAAACGAGTAATGCCGAAAACAATCTTACCAACGGCACAACGGCGATGACCCGTACCGCCGTAGGAAAAACGTCGACTTTTGGCGGATTTAATTTTGTCGACTACTGCCCTGCGGAACAATACCGCGTGTACGAAGGAGGCAGCACCTATCAGCACGAAGGCAAGGACGGCTTTGCCAATGAGTACCTGAAAGTTATCGGCGAAACCTACGACGGCGAAGTGTACACCGGCGCGTTGAAGGTTGTCAACGGTACTAAGATTGTCGGCAAGCAGGCAACCGCAAGCATTTCCGAAGGCTTGGCAATTCCCGCATGCTCGGATCCCGACAAGTATCAGGCGGCCTGGAACTTTATCAGCTGGGTTGCAACCGAGGGACAAACTTACCTTGCCAAGGCAGGTACAATAGCACCTGTCGCCAGGGACGTGTTGTTCAGCGACAAGTTTGCCTACGCCGAAAACGACAGAAATATGTATGCCGTTGCAGTGGCTTCGGCAAACGCTCAACGCGGTGACTGGGGCTACTTCGAGTCCGGTCAATGGGTTACCGACTGGGCAAACACATTCAACCAACGTGTACGTCGCGGATTGATGACGATTTCCGACTTCGACAGCGAATGTAATGCCGCCGCCGTAAGGGCACTTGACAATATGTATTGCATTATCAGAGGTATAAGATGACAAACGCCTGCGTTGCAAACGGTGCAGGCTTAGCAATGGCTAAAAAGCGCAAGTGGAAGCCCATCAACTACTTGTGCCTGGCTATCGCTCTTGTGCCGGTTGCAAGTTTCATTGCGTTCAACGCGTTTCCTGTTGTGATATCCTTTGTTGCAATGTTTGCAGACATGGACTCCAACATGTTGGATACCATGCGTTGGAACAACTTTGAAAACTTCAAAAACGTCTTTAACGACGACAAGTTCTGGCTTGCGTGGCGCAATACCCTTATTTTGGGTACCGCACCGTTTCTGACGTTGGTAATTGCGTTGGCTATCGCGGTGTTGCTCAATCAGAAGATCAAGGGCGAAACCATGTTCCAGGTACTGTTTTTTATTCCGTACATTTGTAGCGGTGTTGCGGTATCCATCATGTGGAAGTGGATCTTCGACACCGACCTGGGCGTAATCAACGCAATACTCGGTCAGCATATCAACTGGCTTGACAACATCGAAAAGCCCTACTTGCTTATGATAGCCGTATATATTACCATTGTGTGGCAGGCACCCGCATATGGTATAGTTATGTACAAGGCGGCATTGCGTAATGTCAATCCGTCGTTGTACGAGGCGGCAAGCGTGGACGGTGCCAACGGCTGGCACAAGTTCTGGAACGTAACCTTGCCCGGTATCAAGCCCGTAACCTTGTTTTTGGTGCTGGCAAGTATTACCCAGGGTCTGGGATTGTTTGAGCAGGTACTGATCCTTGCGCCTTTGCAGTGGACGGGTGTAGCGGGACCGGACAACATTGCGTTGACGGTAAACTACTACATTTACATCAAGGGCGTGGAGCAAAGCGAAATGGAATACGCCGCCGTTATGAGTTGGATTTTGTTCTTCGTAACGTTCGGAGTGTCATTCTTCTTTATCCGCGCGCGCAACAAGGCAACTGCCGAGGAGGGTGTGTAACATGAACGATATAAGCGTGTGCGCACTTCCTAAGCGCAAAAAGCCCGTCAAGGTGGGTCGAGTGATTACATATGCCGTGCTTATACTGTACGCATTGTGGATTATGGCTCCGTTTGCCGTAATCATAGTAACGTCATTTACGCCCGATATGGACTACGCCGAGGCGAGCAGTTACGTCTGGTGGCCCAAACATTTTTCGTTGGACGGTTACCGTACTTTGTTTCTCGACGACCAATTTGCGGCACAGACGGACGGATTTCCGACGATAATCCGCGGCTTTTTGAACATGCTGTGGATGACGCTTATCCCGCTGGTGTCGGGATTGTTGCAATCTCTGCTTGTGGCATATTGTTACAGCAAGTGGAATTTCCCGCTTAAAAACCATTTGTTTATGTTTACCATTGCGTTGATGTTTGTACCGCTTGGAGCATTTGCATTTGTAAGTTACATGTTTTACCAGAATCTTGGTTGGACAGAAGGCTGGAAAGTAATACTCCCCATCATGTTACCCGGGATGTTTGCCAGCGCAGGCACGGTGTTCTTCCTGCGCCCCTACATTGACGGCATAGGCAGTGAGACTGTCGAAGCTGCAAAAATCGACGGCATGGGCTTCTGGCAGATATTCCGAAACATCATTATTCCCCTTGCAAAACCGGCACTGGTAGCACAGTTTATCTTCGGATTTGTAGGCGGATACAACAACTACACAGGCGCATTGCTGTATTTGCAAAACGAGCAAACACTGTGGAATTTGCAAATTTCAATACAAAAACTTATCGAATATGCAGCAACCGGAGACGGCGACTACGCTTTCCGTTGCGCAACTACATTGATGTCGATGTTGCCGCTTATAGTGGTGTTCCTGTTCTGCCAACGCTACTTCATCGAAGGTATCAGCTTTGGCGGTAGCAAGGAATAAACCCTGAAAAACGATACGTACAGTGATTTGCATGACAAATCGAAGCGGACAATATTACGATTGACTGAAAGGGACATTGACAATATTGCTTGCCGTTTCGGGCTTGTCACGGGCAAACGCGTGCGGAAAATGCTTTGCGAAAACCTCTTTGCGTTTCAAGAGGTTTTTGTATTATCAGAGAGAGACACCTGCGCAGCAGGCGTAGTTGCCGTAGAAACGCAAGGAGAGTGTTTTATGGAACAAACAAACAAGGTGCTTACCGTAAGTATTTTGGGATGCGGCAGCAGAGGATTTCGCACATATGGCAGGTTGATGCACCAATTGTCGGCTAAGTTCAGGATAGTGGCTTTGTGCGACACCGACACCGACGTATTGGCTCTTGCTGCTAAGGAATTAGGCGTAGAACAACAAAACTGCTTTACAAACGATGCCGAGTTTTTCGCCGAACGTCGTAGCGACGTGCTGGTGATTGCAACGCTGGATAAACAGCACTACGACAACACAATGCACGCAATGGCACTGGGTTACGATATATTGCTGGAAAAACCCATTACGGACAACAAGCAGGAGTGCGAAAACTTGCTTGCCGCACAGCAGAAGTACGGCAACAAGGTTGTTGTTTGTCACGTGTTGCGCTACGCAAAAGGCTTTGTCAAGGTTAAGGAGTTGTTGGACGAAGGCGCAATAGGAACGCTTGTAAACATACAAGCATTAGAACAAGTGGCATATTGGCATATGGCGCACTCGTATGTTCGCGGTAACTGGCGACGCGCCGAAGATACGACGCCAATGATACTTGCCAAATGTTGTCACGACCTGGATTTGTTGCAATACTACGCCGCAAGCAAGGCAACGAGCGTTTCCTCGATAGGGGAGCTGACTTACTTCAAAAAAGAGTGCGCCCCCGAAGGCAGTGCGGAACGTTGCATGGATTGCAAATACAAGGACAGTTGTCCGTACAGTGCAAAACGTATCTACATCGACAATTACGTGGCGCAGGGTTGTCCTGCCGACATCTGGCCGCAAAACGTGGTGGTTACCGACACTCCGCTGTCGGTGGACAAATTGCAACATGCACTTTGTACAGACAGCCCTTACGGCAGGTGCGTGTTCCGTTGTGACAACGACGTCGTATCTCATCAAACGACAAACATTCTGTTCGACAACGGCGTTACGGCAAACCTTACCATGATGGCTTTTACTAAGTGTGGCGGCCGTATTTACAAGTTCTTCGGCACAAACGGCGAGCTTGTATTGGACGAAGAAAAGGAACATATTCTGCTTACCCCGTTCGGCGAAAAAACGCAGGTTATAAACCTCGGCGATCTGACGGAAGCAGGAATGTCGCACGGTGGCGGCGACAGCATGCTTATTGCCGACCTGTACGACATGATTACGGGCAAGCGGTCGCAAACTACAGGTCTGGCTTCGTCGATAGAAAGCCACCTGATGGGCATTGCCGCGGAAACTTCCCGCCTTGAATGCGGGAAAAATGTGCTCGTACACTGATTTTGCATACATGACGGGTAATGCCGCAAAATTGTTTTGAAACGGTTCTTTCGACATTGCTTTTGTGCCGGCGTAAGATGCTACAAAAAACAAAGGTTTGACAAACAGAAAAACAAACGTAGAAAACAATGAAACAATATATTCAAAACAATATCAGAATACAGTTTTTAAGCCAAGATGTCGTTCGTCTTGAAGTCGGGAAAAAAGGTGTTTTTTGCGACAAGGATACATTACTTGTCGCAAACAAAAGCGCATTTGACGGTGTTGAAATCACCGTCAACGAAAAGTCCGACGGCGCATACGTAACCCACGGCGACATTACGGTTTTTGTACCCGCCGAAGCCAAAAATCTCAGCGGTGCAAAACTCATTCTGGACGGAAAAATCGCATACGTATACAAATTTCTGCGTAACAGCGGCGAACTTCCCGCGCTTGACAAAACTCCCGAAGTGTTTCCTGTTGCCGACAACCCGCGCGTGGTGTTGCCCGACGGAGGTTACCGACCCAACGGACAAAATAACAACGGCTATGTTATCGACGACAACGCTTGCGACGTGTACTTGCTTGTGTGTCGTGGCAATGCGGCAAAGCTGCGTAGGTTGTATGTAGAGTTGACAGGGCGTGCGGAACTGGTACGTCTTGCAACCCTCGGCAATTGGAACAGCCGCTACTATAAGTACAATCAACAGCAAGCCGAACAAATGATACTCGATTACGAGGCGCACGATATACCGTTAGATAACATTGTTATCGACACCGACTGGCGCAAGGCAAGTGATCGCGGTATCGGATACGAGGTAGATGAGGTGTTGTTCCCGAACATGTCGGGCTACTTCCGTTTTGCGCACGAGCATGGCGTTGACGTGATGTTTAACGACCATCCGGAACCGCAACAAGGTTGTACAAGCTGCATTGATCCCAAGGAAGTGGAGTATCGTGTCATGCACCTTGCCGAGCACCTGGAAAACGGCCTCGACACTTGGTGGTACGACCGCAACTGGCACACCAAGCTTGTTTCGCCCGTAAAGGGTATTGCTCCCGAAACGTGGGGTATGCACATTTTCAGTGACGTTACCAGGTATGTTCGGCAACGTCAGGCAAAAAACGATGTTGTCTACCGTCGCACGGACATAATGGCAAACGTCGACAACATAAACAACGGATTGTACGTCGGTATCGGCAACAGCGCAAGTCACCGCTATTCCATACAGTGGACAGGCGACATAGGAACGTCCGATCAGGACATCTTAGAAGAGGTCACAGACATGATAAGGTGTGGCGACAATTGCTTGCCTTACGTACATCCCGATTGTGGCGGTAACAACGGCAATCCTGACAAGAACACTTACCTGCGTTGGATGAAGTTCGGCGCACTGTCTACCGTGCTTCGTCCTCACTGCACAATCTGCGTAAAACGTTTCCGTGAACCATGGGCATACGACGACAAAGCGGTGGAAGATATCGTGCGCGATTACATCAAACTGCGTTACCGTCTGTTGCCGCTGTTGTACACCGAAGCATACAAGTCCTATCGTGACGGTAGTCCGATTTGTCGCGGACTTGGCTGGAACTACCCCAATGACAAGAAGGCACTTGCCTGCAAAACGCAATATATGATTGGTGCCAATCTTCTTGTCGCTCCCGTGTTTGGCGGCGAGTTGAACAATGTGCCGCAAAGTTTCTACGCTACACCGGTTGACGTTACCTATTACAACGGCAGAGAGCTCAAAGGCGAACCCATCGCCAAGGCGCGGTACGCCGCTGTCAATATGTATTGCAACCATACTTCACCCGAATCGGGCGTCCCCGTGTATGACTACTCGGCCAGGTGGGAAACTACCCTTTGCCCCAAGAAAGACATTGCCCTGATTGTTGAGGCAGATGACGGTGTACGCGTGTGGATTGACGGTAAACTGTGCTTTGACGATTGGGCGTGTCATGGGGCAATGAAGAGCGACGTGTGCAAACTGACGGCAAACACAATGTACAAAGTGCGGATAGAGTACTTTCAGGGTGGAGGCGAGGCGGCGTGCGCATTGCACTGCACCGAGCAATCCGATGGGGACAATAAACCAGTATATCTGCCCGAAGGCCGTTGGATGAACCTGTTTACGGGGAAAACGTATGACGGAAAAAAGACGATTCGTGTCAAGGTCGATGATGTAAAGCAACTGCCGGTGTTTGTCCGTATGGGAGGTGCAATATTCACGGCGCGCAACGCACGCAATACAAAGGTGCAGAAGTGGGATAAGCTGACCGTGGACGTATTCCCGAGCAAAAATGCCTCCGACAGCGGTTTTGTGTACGAGGACGACCGCAACACTACGGCGTACAAAATCGGCGAATTCCGCACGACTGAATATGCTCTCGGCTACGACGACAAACAAAACAAAATCGTGCTTACGCTCGGCGCGTCAAAGGGCGAATTTAAGGGCAAGTACGCCTGCAAGTCACGCAAAATCAAGGTCAGGTATCACTTGCTTGGCGACTGTGCCGACGTAAAGGAAGTGCTTGTCAACGGTGCACCGGTCAAGGCAATGCTTCGCAGCCGCAAGAAGAGCGAATTCCCGCTGTCCGACAGCAACCATGCCGCCGACAGCCGCTTGCTGACGTTAGAGTTTGTTGCCGACGTCAACGACGAACAGACTGTGGAATTTGTACTGAATAAGTAAAAGCAAACAGCGTTTCTGCACGGAAACTTAACGTTGACGTTTAATTGTCGGAAACATAATTTGAAACATATTTTTACGCCACCTGATTTGTTTGGTGGCGCAAAAGCATTATGTGCCGTTCGAGCCGAGGGACTTTTTGCCGAGGAACAGAACGCAAATACAACAAAATTTTTTTTGAAAAGATTATGAGTAATAAACACAATAATTACATTATTTTTGACGAATACAAGACTAACCGTCCCGGAGCATGGTACTTTGTGCCTGACGAAGGCGTGTTTGTAAAGGGTGTGCCGTGTCATGGTTTCGGCGCGGTAAAGTATGCCGAGGGTTCTGTTTACGTGGGCGAATTGTACTACGACGGCGAAAAGTTTAACAAAATCGGCAATGGTCAACAAGACTTTTGCCGTTCTATCCTGGGCAGAAAAAGTATCCACAGCGGCTTGCGTCACAGTAAGTATGTAGGTGCGTTCGATTACCGCAAAACAGACTGGATTTACGGCGACGGAGTAATGTACTTTGTAGACGAAAACGGTGAACCGCAGTACTTTATAAAAGGATTTTTCAGCGGTTTTGACAAGATCGGCGAGTGGCAGGGCGAGTTTGACTACGCTACATTGCTGAGCGACTACACCCGCGATATGGAGCTGGCCGCCGAGCCCGGAGATCTTGCTGTCGATTGGGTGCGTGAATGTGTTGCGCCCTGGCGAGATAAACAAGCCGACGTATTGTTTGTCGGTGACAGTTATTTTGAGCTTGGCAACGTTGCCGACTATGCCGGAGCAAATTTGTTCGGCAAGGTGTTTCCGCAAGGATATGTAAATATCGGTGTGGGCGGAAGCAAGTTCAGTGATTGGCTGAACTGGATTGACGGTGCTTCGGGCATGGCTTCTCCGAAGAAAATAGTGCTTAATTTAGGATTTAACGACATTCACAGCAACATGGAACCTGCCACTGTGTACAAAAACTATACAGAAATGGTGGAAAAACTGCGCAAGTGCTTCGGCTCGCCCGAAATATACTTAGTGCAAGTGGTACATTCTCCGAAGTATGCCGAGATGTACAAAGAGGAGTGTGACTTCAATAATATGACCGCGTCTACTGCGTCGACGCTTGGCGTAAAACTTATCGATTGGAACGACAAGATTGTTGCAAGTAAACAGGATTGTTTCCACTTCGACAGAATTCACCCCAACGAGCATGGCTATGCCCTGTTTGAACAAGCGATAAAAGAAGCATTGTAATGTGGCAGGTAAATGTCACCAAAATCTTCATACGGTACAAAAAATTCCCGACATTCGGCATTGCGAATAGAGATTTCAGTTTTGTTGCAAATGTAGTGGCTTTTTGGAAGTAAGTGCATGCAAGGTTGTGTTTGCCTAAGGTCCGGCAGATAATTGCGAACGCCTCATGAACAATCGGGGCGCAAACCACGGCGCGACCGACTACGGTAACATCGGCGCAGACCTTATTACAATGTACAGTATGTTGCGTATCCCCGTGTGTAAGTTTCAAAAGCACTACGGAAATCATGCGGTAGAAAAGAATTACGATATTGTATTTCTTGAATTAACTTGAAATAACGACAAAAGTTTGGTATACTAATTGCCGTAAAAAGTTTCAGAGCCTCTATTGTTACCAATGTGTTGGTGTATCACTGCTTAGAGAGTAGTGTCATGATTCCTATGAAAAACAAACAAAACAATGAAAGTGAAAAATACGGTTTGCCACACAACAGGTGGGAGGTATTCGAGGACCGCATGCATACGCACTGGTGGAAGTTGTTGTTGTGCGGCTTGGTGCTGTTGGCATTCTCTTTGCCGTTTTTTGCGGTGAGGTTGTTTGCCGATTTGTCTGTCCTTACGCTTAGTCAGCATCTTGAAGTAGGCAAAATAACCGAAGAGCAGTACAAAAACACGATATATATTATAAATCTTGCAGTGCCCGTATTCAATATTGTAAGTTATCTTGTGTTTTCAGTCGGGGTAGCGGGTGTGATGCGACAAATTAGACAATTGGCTTGGTCACAACCTACGCCTTTTTGGCAGGACTTTGCCGTGGGGGTAAAACAAAATGTCGGAGCATATCTGATTGTTTTTGCCCTGCTTGGCGTACTTAACGCGGCAAACCTTGCGGTTGTTCAATTCGACATGGGCTTTGTAAGTTTCGTGCCGCTGTGTATTTTTATCCTGATTATTTTGCCTGTTGCTCTGCATGCGCTTGTGCAAATTGCAGTGTACAAACACAAGTTTACAAGCATTTTTGTCAATTCGGCACTGGTGTATTTCAAGACGGTTCCGTTGTCGATAGTTGCGGCATTGGTTGCTACTGCGTATGTGTGGTTCGATTCGTTTCCGTCGTTCGTCGGCAGATATGTGGCAAAAGTAGTATTCGTACTGATATTGCCCGTAGGTATATTGGCGTGGTTTTTGTATGTGTGCTCGGCGTTAGACAAGTATATCAATGCACAAAATTACCCCGACCTTGTAGACTGCGGCGTGTGGCGCACGTGACAAGCATCGTCGCATGCCGTCTGAGCCGCTTATTTCGTCGCCGTATCAAACGGTTGTTGGCAAAATCAATAACAAAAAAAAAGACTTTCGGCCGCTCAACCTACGAGCAGGATTGAAAGTCTTTTTTTGTAGTTTGTAATAAAAAAAACACATAGGGTTAATTTAGTTATCACTAACAACCTTGGGGATGTCCTTTCCCGCGGCGAAGCCGTAAGTAGGGTAAGCGACA
>OLXC01000296.1_pt1 | contig 18104 bp, 17 predicted proteins | sample 1673851 | NCBI WGS metagenome assembly OLXC01 (sample SAMEA103958130, study PRJEB25191) | human gut metagenome | biome: human-associated habitat [ENVO:00009003]; feature: intestine environment [ENVO:2100002]; material: feces | place: Germany | collected 2013/2015
GACGCTCACTCCGCGCAAAGTGTTTTCTGCCACGCACATGTCGCGGCAGAAAACAGATCATACTGCTTTCGCGTCTGCGGACGCGAAACTCTGCGAGGCCTTTTTTGACAAGCTGAAGAGGCTTCCGAAAGGAAGCCTCTTAATTTTACGCTATTTTGTATACCGGCGGTTTACACCGCGGTGCTGTCAGCCTCCTGCGCGGGGGAAGCCTCGGCCCTATAAAGCCGGGACACAAGCCACACGACAACAGCCATGGCGGCGAGAAGGATAAGCTCCAGCGCGAGTATGGGAACGGAAGCGGCAAGCAGCACCGTTGCGGCATCGACCGCGAAGTGCAGCCCCATTGCCGCGAAGAAATAACGCTTCTCCCCGTACCGCAGCGCGCGATAGACGAGATACGAAAGACAGATATGCAGCGCGATGGCGGAAATACGCTCCACCCCCGCCATGAAGAAGAGGTAGGAGTCCGTCGTGCACAGCGCGGACAGGCTTTCGACTGTCGCGGCCCTTGCCGCCTCGTCCAGCGTGCCGAGCGCCGCGCCGATGCTGCCGGTGTTTACCATTATCGCCGTAGCGAGGTTTGAGATATACAGAATTCCGGCGGTGAGCACCGCCTCTATCCCGCCGTGACCCACGCCGTACATCAGCGCGTTTTCCTTCGTGAGGGTCTTTTTCATGAACAGCTTCATCGCGGCGAGGCGGCCGAACTCCTCAAAAAGCGCCGCCATGAGGCCGCCGTACACTGCCGTGAGCAGGACGGAGCCCTGCACGGCGGGACTGCTCGTCAGTGGGCGCAGAAGGCCGTGCGCGGCGTTTTCCAGCACGAGGACGGCCACGGTGAAGGTCAGCGCGCCGATGAGCGCGGGGAGCCGCGCGGCATTCAGCCGCTTGCGGCAGAGTATGAACAGCGTTATGGGCAGGGCGAAGGCGACGAGAAGAGAAAAGCCCATGCCGGCGATAGACGCTGCGGGAACGGTATTGATCATTATATGTCCTTTCCGCGCGGCGCAGGAGCAGCCGCGCCGCGGCGACTTGGTGTTTTATTTTATGTCCAGCTCCGGCGGCACGTCCAGCTCCTTCGGCGCGGGAGAGCCATTCTTTTTGCGCTGGCGCACGCACTCGGTCAGAAGATACTCTATCTGCCCGTTGACCGAGCGGAAGTCATCCTCCGCCCACGCGGCGATTGCGTCGTACAGCTTCGCCGACAGGCGCAGAGGCACCTGCTTTTTCGCGTTGTCCGCCATATCAGTACAGCGTGCCGGAGTTGACGACGGGCTGCGCGTCGCGGTTGCCGCAGAGGACGACAAGGAGATTGGACACCATGGCGGCCTTGCGCTCATCATCCAGCTCGACGACGTGATTTTCATTCAGCCGCTCAAGCGCCATTTCGACCATGCCCACCGCGCCGTCAACTATGAGCTTGCGCGCGTCCACGATGGCGCTGGCCTGCTGGCGCTGGAGCATGGCGGCGGCGATCTCCGGCGCGTAGGCGAGGTAGGTGATGCGCGCCTCGATTATCTCCAGCCCGGCCTCCTCGACCTTCTGCTGTATCTCCTGCCGGATGCGCTCCGCCACGACCTCACTCGACCCGCGCAGACTGCCCTCGTCCGCAATGCCGTCGCCGGTGGTGTCTATATTCTCCGCCACGTCGTAGGGGTAGATGCGCACGATGTTGCGCAGGGCGCTGTCGCACTGGAGGGAGAGGTATTCCTTATAATTGTCCACGTTGAAAACGGCCTTGGCCGTGTCCACCACGCGCCACATGACCGCGATGCCGATCTCGATGGGGTTGCCGAGACGGTCGTTTATCTTCTGGCGGGAGTTGTTGAGGGTCATTATCTTGAGAGAGACCTTCTTGCTGGTATCCTCAATCACGGTCATGGGATTGACGCCCGTGCTGAGAAGCTGCACTGCCTTGGACGCGCCGCCGTCCACGTCGCCGCTCTGGTTGAGCTTAGTCTTGGCCGCGGGGTTGACGCCGATGCAGAAGGGATTGACAAAGTAGAAGCCGGCCTCCCTCAGCGTGCCGGCATAGTTGCCGAACAGCGTCAGCACGAGCGCCTCCTGCGGGCGCAGCACCTTCAGCCCCAGAAACGGGAGCCAGCCCACACAGATGTACACGATGCCGGCGATAAGCGGCACTATGCTGCCATTCATCGCGCCGAGGACGGTGCATATTATAGACGCGGCATACAGCGCCGAGAAAAGCAAAAGCATTGCCATGCCGTTTTTCCTGCTGTTGAGAACCTTTTCCTGCATGATATATTCCTCCTTTATTTACTATCTGAATGATATCATAATGATATCACGATGTCAAGAACAATTTTGCCTGCCGCGGTTGTTTTTTCCTGCGCGCTTTGATATACTGGAGCAAAAGAGCATACTGTGCATGATAAATTTATGTATATACGGAGGGCATTGAGAATGCTTTCTGCCGGGCGGAAGAGAAAACTGCATATCGCGGCGCTGACGTGCGCCGTGTGCCTTGCGCTGTGCGGCTGCGCGCCGCGCGTGGATTTTGAGGACAAGGATGTGTCCGTGGAGAAAACGGAGGTCAGCCTTGTTTTGCAGCCGGGCGAGACGGCGAAGCTGGACGAGCTTCCGGCGCTGGAGCGCGCGGATCTGAGCGGAAGCGAATGCTATGACGAGATAATTGCATGGCAGGCGGCGCATCCGGACGTCGAGGTGATATACACCGTGACCTTCCCCGACGGCACAACGGCGGACAATTCGGCGCAGAGCCTGACCCTCGGCGCGATAAGCCCGGACGACGTACAGCTCACGGCGCGGCTTGCCGGATACCTCCCGGCGCTTGAAGAGCTGGACCTCAGCGGCGCGGGGCTTTCGCCGGAGGGCGCGGCCGCCATTGCCGAAGCGCTGCCGGATGTGCATATAACATACACCTGTGAGCTTCTGGGCCAGACGGTGGGACTGGATACGGAAAGCCTCGACCTGCGCGGGGCGAGCGCCGCACAGCTTGTCGCGGCGGCGGATGTGATGAAGCACCTGCCGGGGCTGAAAACCGTGCAGCTCGGCAGCGAGCTTGAAAACCCGTTGGATTGGGAGACGCTGACGGCGCTGGTGCAGGGCTGTCCGCAGGTGGATTTCGAGTACGGCTTCACGCTGTACGGCAAGGCGTTCACGCTGCTGGACAGTGAGCTTGACCTGAACCACATCACGGTGGAGGACGGCGGCGCGCTGGCCTATGCCGCGGCGGGCTGCATGAAGAACCTCGAGGTGCTGGACATGGACTTCTGCGGCGTGTCGAACGAGGAGATGGCCGTCATACGCGACGCGTACCCGGATGTGAACGTCGTGTGGCGCATCTGGTTCGGCGACAGCTACAGCGTGCGCACGGATGTGGAGAAGATACTGGCATCGAAGCCCTCGGCCGGGGGCCTTGTGCGCGACAGAGACGCCGAAGCGCTAAAATACTGCACGAAGGTGAAGTATTTAGACGTGGGGCACAACGAAATACTTACGGATATCTCCTTCGTCTCATATATGCCGGAGCTTGAGGTGGCGGTGCTGGCGATGAACAACATCGCAGACCTCAGCCCGCTGGCAAGCTGCAAGAAGCTTGAATACCTTGAGATACAGACAAATGCGCGCATCACCGACCTCAGCCCGCTGGCAAGCTGCACGGAGCTGGAGCACCTGAACATCGCCAACTGCCGCAACTTCTCGGATATCACGCCGCTGTTCGGTCTCAACAAGCTCAAGCGCCTGTGGCTGGGCTGCTCGGCCCCCGTGCCGCAGGAGCAGATAGAGGAGTTTGCCGCGCTGCATCCCGACTGTGAGCTGAACACCACCGTCTGGAGCGACCCCACAAGCGAAGGCTGGCGCGTCGATCACGTTGACCCGTACACGAATCAGGTATATTATGACGAGCGCTATGAAAAGCTTATAGAGCAGTTCGGCTATCTCGAGGGGGATTACTCCTTAGCGTCCAGGGACCCGAAGTACAAGGCCGGATAAGGGAAAGGAAGCGCAGGAATGAACGGGAAAAAGCGGATACTGCTCATCACGACGGGCGGCACGATAATGTCCGTGCAGTCGGCGAACGGGCTTCAGCCGGGGGAGGATGAAAACTCCCTGCTGCGCTTCCCCGGGAGCGGGCAGTATGACATCACGGTGCACTCGCTGCTGACGCTCGACTCCAGCAACATACAGCCGGAGGAGTGGGCGCTGATAGCGCGGTGCATATACGAAATGCGCGGCGACTACGACGGGATAGTGATAACCCACGGCACGGACACCATGGCGTACACCGCCTCGGCGCTGACGTTCATGCTGCCGGGGCTGGACAGGTGCGTCGTGCTGACGGGCAGTCAGGTGCCGGTATCCAACATGCTCAGCGACGCTTACGCGAACTTACAGTGCGCCTTCGCCATGGCGGCGTCCGGCGCGAACGGGATATTCATCGCCTTCGACAGACAGGTGTTCCTCGGCTGCCGCGCCGTGAAGGTGCGCACGACGGCCTTCAACGCCTTTGAAAGCGTGAACCTGCCCGCCGTCGCGGAGATAAACTCGCGCGGGCTTGCGATAAAGCGGGGGCTTCTGCCGCCGCCGGGCGGCGTGTGCCGCCTTGAAAACCGCGTCAGCAGCAGGGTGGCGCTGATGAAGCTCATCCCCGGCGTTGACCCGAAGCTGCTTTCGGCCTTTGCCGACGCGGGGTGCAGGGGGCTGGTGATAGAGGCGTTCGGCTCCGGCGGGATAAACTTCATGCGGCGTGACGTCGTGTCGGAGATAAGCCGCCTTGTGGCGCGCGGCGTGACCGTCGTCATTTGCAGCCAGTGCCTTTACGAGGCCACGGACATGACCGTGTATGAGGTCGGCCGCCGCGCGCTGGACTGCGGCGCGATCCCCGCCGGGGATATGACGACCGAGGCCGCCGTGACGAAGCTGATGTGGCTTCTGGAGCAGGGGCTTGAACAGGACGAGATAGTCCGCCAGTTCAAGACGAACATGCACGGGGAAATAAGCACATAAACCCTTATGCATAAGCGGCCGGGGCCGCGCGGATGCCGCGCCCCGGCCGCCGACTTTTTTGTGCTTGCGTCTGTAACCTTGATAGAAAAACCGCGACATAAAGGGTGAACGCAGAAAGCGGCCGCCGGACACGGCGCGCCGCGGGAAAGGAGAGAACATGGACGACGCAGGGATAATCGCGCTGTACTGGCAGCGGGAGCAGGCGGCCGTGAGAGAGACGGATAAAAAATACGGCGGGCTGTGCAGAAGCGTGTCGTACAGGATACTTACCGACCGCGAGGATGCGGAGGAGTGCGTCAGCGACACGTACCTTGCCGCGTGGAACGCGATACCGCCGAAGCGGCCGCGCCGGCTCGGCGCGTTTCTGGCCGCAATAACGCGGAACATCAGTGTGTCGCGCCTGCGCGAAAGGCGCAGCGCGAAGCGCGGCGGCGGGGAGTATGCCGCCGCGTTGGACGAGCTGGCGGAGACGCTGGCCGACAGAAACGGCGCGCCGGAGGCCGCCGTGGAGCTGCGCGAGCTTGCGCAGGCGGTGAACGCCTTCCTCGGCGGGCTTTCCGCAGAGGAGAGGAAGATATTCATGTGCAGGTACTGGCTTCTGGCATCAGTCGCGGAGACGGCGCAGACGCTCGGCTGCACGCAGGCGAAGGTCAAGACCACGCTGTGCCGCACACGGCGGCGGCTGCGCGGATATCTGACGGAGGAGGGATTGCTGTGAACGGGAAAACGACGCTTGACGCCGCGCTGCTCATGGACGCGATAGGATACGCTGACGGCGGGTATATTCAGGAGCTTGTGAACGAGCTCGGCAAGAAGCGCGGCGGCGCGCACGTAAGGCGCATAAGGACGCTGAGCACGCTGCTTGCAGCGGTGCTGATAATGGCGGCGCTGACGGCGACGGCCTTTGCCGCGGCGCGGTATTTCGGGATATTTGACTTTCTGAGCGAGCGGCGCGCCCTGCCCGGCGGAGCGCGGGAGCTTATCGAGACGGACATCACGCCCGCCGTGCAGGCGGATGAGGGCTTTCCGCTTGAGTGCGAGGCGAAGGAGGCGCTGGCGGACGGCCGCAGTCTGCGCGTCGTGGCGGAGCTGCGCGCAAGGGAGGCGGGGAAGTATCTCCTTGTGCCGCAGGACGCGGCCGCGGAGGACAGCGCGGAGAGCGCCGGCCTTGCCGGGAACGGCAGCATCGCGGACTATGCGCGCGATAATGGCCTTGAAATACTGTGGGCCGGCGCGGCCGTGGGCAACGGCGATGAGCTTGGCATGGAGGCGCAGTCCGTCGAGTGCCGCCGCGTGTCCGACGGGGCGATAGACCTTCTTATAAGCGGCGTGCGCGATGAGGGCGCGGAGAGCCTTGACGTGAAGCTCGTATGCACGGCATATAGGGCCGGGGACAGCGTGGCCGCGCGCACGGAGCTGAGCTTCACGCTTGAAAACCGGGCGGGCGCGGGAGAGACGCGCTATCTTCCCGCGGGCGGCGGGGCTATACCGGGCACGAAGGCGGTGCTGGCGGAGGTGACAGTGACGCAGACGGATGTGGACACGTATGTCGATTACCACTGCGAAAGCGGGTATACGGACGCGCGCGAGGCCGGGGATGCGGGGCTGTGCTTCCGCATATGCGACCCGGCGGAGGCGGAGGAGGGCTTCCGTTCCGGCACGGGAAGCACGCCGGACGAAAACGGCGGAATGCTGTGCGGCTATGTGTATGCAAAAACGGAGCTTGGAAGCGGCTTCACCGTCGAGGCGTACAACTGCTGGACGAAGGAGGTCTATTGCCGGATAGAGCTGAACGCGGAGGCGTGAGGGGCAAAAGGCCGGGAGCGATAGATATAATGATCTCAGCGCCGCCCATTCGGGCGGCGCCGGATAAAGCGGTCAAAAGTCCGCAGGACTTTATAGACAAGTAAAAAAAAGGGCAGCCCGGCGGCTGCCCTTTTCGTATATGCTGTTGCGGTCGAGCCGGCGATGCTCTGGATAGCATCAAAGGAAGCGGTCTATCCTGTCTGTCAGCTCGTCGAGGCGCTCCTTGAGTCTGGCGCGGCTCTCATCAAGGTCGTCCTTCACCAAGTCGCGGTTCATGCGCATTTCGGATATGAGGCGCTCCCTGTCGCCGGTGATGCCGTCCACAAGGCTTTCATAGCTGCGGCGAAGCTCCTCCGCGCGGCGGCGCTGTGCCTCTCTGGCGCGCCCGGCGCTGTCAAGGTAGTTGGCCATGGTCTTATACATCTCGTCGGATATCTTCTCATGCTTCGGGTAAAGCCCGCGGCGGTAGTTGTCGATGACGTCGAAATAGCGCGCATAGGCGCGGTCCACCGCCTGCTCCCACGACATGTAGATATCTCTCTGCGCGCCCGCGCCGATGCGCGCCATGGCCTCCGGCGCGGCGCACAGCTCAAGCAGCTTCGCGGCCATGGACTCGGCGTTTTCCTCAATGAGAAAGCCGTTGACGCCGTCGGTGACGTCCTCCGCCGCGCAGCTTCCCGCGATGAGCACGCTGCCGAGGGCGCAGGCCGCGGCCTCGCGCACGACAAGGCCGTTCGTGTCGAAGGTGGAGGGGAAGAGGAAGAGATCCGCCCGGCAGTACCACGCGCGGATAAGCTCGCGGTCATGTATGGGCTGGCAGAAGCACACCTTGCCGCCGAGGTCGAGCGACGCGGCATAGGCGGTTATCTCATCCTTATCCGTGCCGCCGCCGATGAACACCATGCGGAAGTCCTGCCCCGCCGCGTCAAGTGCCTTGAGCGCGTCGAGGATTATCCTTATACCCTTGTACCACATCATGCGCCCCACGAAGAGGAACACCGGCACGCCCGCCGGAAGGTCCACGCCCTGCGTCGCTTCCTCGATGAGCGCGTCGTCCACGCGGCCGCGCGGGAAGTCCACGCCGTTCGGCATGACGGTATAGCGGCCCTTATAGCCGAGCTTGCACAGGTTTTCACCCGCACCGTTGCTGACCGTCCACACCTCGTCGCAGGCGGAGATATTCTCCACGAGTATGCGCGCGGCCTCCTCCTGCAAAAGCTTGCCGCGCACGGCGTTGGCGATGTCGATATCGAACTTCGTGTGATATGTAAAGACGACGGGCACGTCTATCCTCTCGCGCAGGACGCGCGCAAGCATGGTGGACGTGATGGGACAGTGACTGTGGATGATGTCAAAGCCGCCCTCCTCCACCTGACGAAGTATCTCCGGCGAGAAGGGCATACCCGCGCGGTAGCCGACGTATTTGGTCATGTCCACGCTGGGATAGCGCAGCACGGGGAAGGGGAAAACGGAGTCGTCCGCCTGCGGGTTCGACGGCGTCACGACGGAGGCGGAGCCGTGCTGTGCGTTGATGAGGCGGGCGTAATTCGTCACGGCGTTGGCCACGCCGTCTATCTCGGGCGGGAAAGAGTCATTTATGAGGCATACGTTCAGTTTTTCCATGGCGTGCAGCTCCTTTCGTTATTACAGGCGGCTGATGAAGCGGCGGAAGGCCGCGCGGCCGCGCTCGTCGCGCTTGAATACTCCGGCGTGCTCCAGCACGGTCTTGAACACCTGCCCCACCTCATGGCGCAGGATACCGGCGGCGTTTTCGGCGGTAAAGTCATAGCGGCGCATAAGCTCCCGCGCCCATTCGGCGTGCTTCGCCGTCTCCTCACCGGCGCAGAGATCCCCGCCGGAGACGAGGCATTTTTCCAGCGCGGCCAGCTCCGCCTTCAGGCGGCGAGGAAGCACCGCAAGCCCCATCACCTCGATAAGGCCGATGTTCTCCTTCTTTATATGGTGCAGCTCCGGATGCGGGTGGAAAACGCCGAGGGGGTATTCCTCCGTCGTGATATTATTGCGCAGCACAAGGTCGAGCTGATACTGCCCGCCGGACATACGCGCGATGGGCGTGATGGTGTTGTGCGCCTCGCCGCCGGTCTCGGCGAATATGAAGGCGTCCGCGTCGGTATAGCCGCGCCAGCACGAGAGAATGCGCCCGGCAAGCGCCGTGACGCGCGCGCGGTCCGGCGAGGTAAGGCGGATGACGGACATGGGCCACGCCACGACGCCGCAGTCAACATCCTCATAGCCGGGCACGGAGAAGCGCTCTTCAATACCGGCGCGCGCCATGGGGAAGCTGAAATTGCCGCCCTGAAAATGGTCGTGGCTGAGGATCGAGCCGCCGACGATGGGCAGGTCCGCGTTGCTGCCGACGAAATAGTGCGGGAAAAGCGTGATGAGATCCATAAGCCGCTCAAACGCGGCAGTGTCTATCTTCATGGGGCGGTGCTGCGCGCAGAGGACGATGCAGTGCTCATTATAATAAACATAGGGGGAATACTGCAAAAACCAGTCCTCCCCGCCGAGAGTGAGCGGGATGAGGCGGTGATTTTCCCGCGCGGGATAATCGATGCGCCCGGCGTAGCCCTCCGCCTCGCGGCAGAGCTGGCACTTGGGATAGCCCGTCTGCTTCGCCTGCAGCGCGGCGGCGATGGCGCGCGGGTCCTTTTCGGGCTTGGAGAGGTTGATGGATATCTCCAGCGCGCCGTACTCCGTCTCCGCCGTCCAGCGAAGATCCTGACTGATGCGGCCGCGGCGGATATAGTTCGTGTCGCCGCTGAATTTATAATACCAGTCCGTCGCGGCGGCGGGGCTTTGCGCGTACAGCGCGCGAAAGCGCGATATCACCTGCGACGGCCGCGGCGTCAGCACGCCCATGAGCTTCGTGTCCAGAAGGTCCCGGCTAACGACGCCGCCGGGGATGAGGCCGCGGCGCTCCGCGTCGTCGAGTATGCGCGAAAGGATGCAGTCCAGCTCTTCCCCGGCGCAGACGCAGCCGCCTTCCGGGGCAAAGCCGTCCAGCGACAGCGCCGCGAGAAGCTGGTTCCGTGCCCAGACGCGGTCCTCCCCGGCGATGAGCGCCTTATCTATACCGTATTGCACGAGGGCTTCAACATCGTTGCAGACCATATGCGATGCTCCTTTAAGTTATTTGGATGCCTGCTTCATGGAAAGAGAGATGCGGTGCTTCTTCTCGTCCACGTCCAGCACGACGACCTTCACGACGTCGCCCACGGCCACGGCCTCGCTGGGGTGGCGGATGAACTTGTCGCTGACCTGAGAAATGTGCACAAGGCCGTCCTGATGCACGCCTATGTCCACAAATACGCCGAAGTCGATGACGTTGCGCACGGTGCCCATAAGCTCCATTCCGGGCTTGAGATCCTTTATGTCCAACACATCCTTGCGCAGAAGGACGGGGGGCAGCTCGTCGCGCGGGTCGCGGCCGGGCTTGAGGAGCTCAGCGACGATATCGTTGAGCGTCGGCACGCCGACGGCGCACTCCTCCGCGGCCCTTGCCGCGCCCATAGCCTTCACGCGGGCGGGAAGCTCGCCTATGGCACCGGCGGCGACGTCGTCAAGCGTGTATGAGCAGAGCTTGAGAAGCTTCTTCGCCGCGTCGTAGCTCTCCGGGTGCACGGCGGTATTGTCCAGCACCTGCGCGCTTTCCGGCACGCGCAGGAAGCCCGCACACTGCTGGAACGCCTTCGGCCCGAGCTTGGGCACTTTATTTATCTGACTGCGCGAGGTGAACGCGCCGTTTTCCTCTCTGTAGGCGACGATGTTCTTCGCCGTCGTCTTTGTCAGGCCGGACACGCGCTGCAAAAGCGAGGGAGAGGCCGTGTTTATATCCACGCCGACGGCGTTGACGCAGTCCTCCACCACGCCGGACAGAGCCTCCTCAAGCCGCGCCTGCGGCATGTCGTGCTGGTACTGGCCGACGCCGATCGCCATGGGGTCTATCTTGACAAGCTCCGCCAGCGGGTCCTGCAAACGGCGCGCGATGGACACGGCGGAGCGCAGGTTGACGTCATAATCCGGGAATTCCTCCGCCGCCAGCTTCGAGGCCGAGTATACGGAAGCGCCGGCCTCGTTGACGATGACGTAGGACTGCCCGCCGCCCAGCTCGTGTAGCATCTCGACGGTCATCTGCTCCGTCTCGCGCGAGGCGGTGCCGTTGCCGATGGCGATATGCTCCACCCCGTGTTTGCGTATGAGCGCGGACAGCGTGCGTATGGCCTCGCGCTTTCTCCCCTCGCTGAACGTGGGGTAGACCACGGCGGTGTCGAGCACCTTGCCCGTGCCGTCGATGACGGCGACCTTGCAGCCGTTGCGGTAGCCGGGGTCAAGACCCATGGTGACGCGGCCCTTCACGGGCGGCTGCATCAGAAGCGGCTTGAGGTTGAGCGCGAACATTTTTATCGCGCCCTCGCAGGCCATGTCCGTCAGCGCGGCGCGCTCCTCGCGCTCCATCGACGGCCAGATGAGCCGGTCATAGGCGTCGTCCGCTGCGGCGCGAACAAAAGTCATGGCCGCGCTGCCCGGCACTATCACCGCGCGGCGCACGCGCTGGAGCGCAAGCTCGCGGTCAAGCTCTATCCCGGCCTTGAGGAAGCCCTCCTTCTCGCCGCGGTTGACGGCGAGTATCTGATGCCCCTGGAGCCTGTCCACGCGCTGCTTGAAGTCATAATAAAGCCTGTAGACGGAGTCGTCCTCCGTCGCGGCCCTGGAAACGAGATATGCGCTGCTCTCGATAAAGCTGCGCAGCTTTTTGCGGATCTCCGCATCGTCGGAGATAAGCTCCGCCACGATGTCCGACGCGCCGGAAAGCGCGTCCTCCACGGTCTCCACGCCTTTTTCCGCGTTTACGTAGTCCGCGGCTAGAACCTCCGGCGCGGGGAGATCGCCGCCCTGCGCGAAGAGGGCGGCGGCCAGCGGCTCCAGCCCCTTTTCCTTGGCGATGGTGGCGCGGGTGCGGCGCTTGGGCTTATACGGGCGGTAAAGGTCCTCCAGCGCGGCCAGCGTCGCCGCCTCGTCTATGGCGGCGGAAAGCTCCGGCGTCATTTTGCCCTGCTCGGTGATGGAGTTTTTCACGGTCTCGCGCCTCTCGGCGAGAGAGCGCAGGTATTCAAGCCGCTCCGCCAGTGTGCGCAGGGCGGTGTCGTCCATTGCGCCGTGCAGCTCCTTGCGGTAGCGCGCGATGAAGGGGATGGTGTTGCCCTCGTCGAGAAGCTTCACGACGTTGTCGATGTGCGTCTGCTCCCGGTTCAGCTCCCGGGCGAGTATCTGATTGATGCTTTCCAATGTGCGTCTCCTTCGGTGGTATGCGATATGCTATGATAAGCATAATAAGTATAATTGCCCCGGCGGGGGAAGTCAATGAAAAGCTGCGCGCGGATATGCGCACGGCGCATCAAGCGCCCCGGATTTTCCGGGGCGCTTGGGTGGTCTTACAGATCGAGAGCACGGCACAGCGCTGTGCCGCAGTGTTGTGCCCTTATGTACTCAGCGCACGAGGTCTATCGTGCCGCCGCACTCGAGCACCTCAATGGGCATGTTCATATACACGCCGCCGAAATGCCACTCGACCGCCAGCGTATACGAGTTGGAGCTGCCCGCGGGCAGGTCGATATTGATGGTGGTGCTGGCAAGCTCATTCTTGGCGAGGGCGCTGCCGTCATAGGTGACGGCGGGCACGTCCAGCGTGACATACTGCCCGGCGAGGCTGACATTGACGGACTTCGTCGGGTCAAGATGCAGGCTGTACGACTCCGCGCTGACAGTCACGGTGACGGCGACGGTATTCGCGTCCACCGTCTTTGCCGACCAGTCCGCCACGACGTTCAGCGCCACCTGATTAGCGGAGCTGAAGCTGCCGCTGGCAAGCTCCATCCCGGCGGGGACAGGCGTCGGCGTGGGAACGGGCGTGGGCGTCGGCTCCGGCGTGGGAGTTGGCGCCTCCGTCGGCAGGGGGAGAAGCGTGGCCGCGGGTGCGGGCGTTGCGTTGGGGTCAGGCGTGGGCGTGGCGATACTCGTGACGACGGGGGAATCTGTCGCGGCGCCGGTCGAAAGGCGCACGTCGTTTATATCTGCGACGTCCTGTCCGTCCGTCAGAAGCGAGCATATCACCGCGACGAGGAGAATGAACACGATTATAAAGAGGATTGCAACAAGCTTGTTTTTCATATGCAAACACATCCTTTGAATTTTATCGCACAATATTATACAGTATTCCGCGGGAAAAGTCTATTGCAAGTGTGTGAACGAAAGCGCAAAGCCACGACAAAAATCGCCCCGTGAGAACACGGAGCGATTTTGAAAACCTTGTCGTATATCAGAGCTGCTTCTGGGCGTTGATCTTCACGCCGGGGCCCATGGTAGAGGCCGTGACGCAGGTCCTGATGTACTGGCCCTTTGCGGCGGCAGGCTTGGCCTTGATGATGGCGCCGATGAGGGCGACGTAGTTGGCGTAGAGCTTCTCTGCGCCGAAGCTGACCTTGCCGATGGGGCAGTGGATGATGTTGGTCTTGTCCAGACGGTACTCGACCTTACCGGCCTTGGCTTCGCCGATGGCCTGCTTGATGTTCGGGGTGACGGTGCCGGCCTTGGGAGACGGCATCAGGCCCTTGGGGCCGAGGGTCTTACCGAGACGGCCGACGATGCCCATCATGTCGGGGCTTGCGATAACGGTGTCGAACTCGAACCAGTTTTCCTTCTGGATCTTCTCGACCAGCTCCATGCCGCCCGCGTAATCTGCGCCGGCCTCGAGAGCCTCGTCAACGCGCTCAGGCTTGCAGAAGCAGAGCACGCGCACGGACTTGCCGGTGCCGTTGGGAAGGACGATGGCGCCGCGGACCTGCTGGTCAGCGTGACGGCCGTCAACACCGAGCTTGACGTGCAGCTCGACGGTCTCGTCGAACTTGGCCTTGCTTGCGGAGCATACGAGGGTGAGTGCCTCCATGGGATCATAGAGGGCCTGCTTATCTATGAGCTTAGCGCTCTCTTTATAATTTTTACTTCTGAACACTTTGTTTTCCTCCTAATAATGTGGTTGAGTCGGATGGATAAATCCTCCCACGTTAGCCGCCGGCTCAGTCGCCGACGATGACGCCCATGGAGCGGCAGGTGCCGGCGATCATGCTCATTGCGGACTCGATGTCGGTGCAGTTGAGGTCGGGCATTTTCTGCTCGGCGATCTTGCGGACGTCTTCCTTGCTGATAGTGGCGACCTTGTCGCGCTGGGGAACGCCGGAAGCGGTCTCGATGCCGCAGGCCTTCTTGATGAGAAGAGCGGCAGGAGGAGTCTTGGTGATAAAGGTGAAGCTGCGGTCAGAGTATACGGTGATGACGACAGGGATCATCATGCCCATGTCGTTCTTGGTGCGGTCGTTGAAGTCCTTGGTGAACTGACCGATGTTAACGCCGTACTGGCCGAGTGCGGGGCCGACAGGGGGCGCCGGGGTAGCCTTGCCGGCAGGAACCTGGAATCTTACGTATCCAACTACTTTCTGTGCCATTTACAGCACCTCTTTCTTACTAGTATTATTCTTTGATAGCCTCGACCTGGTCAAGCTCCAGATCCACGGGAGTCTCTCTGCCGAACATGGACACGACGACGCGAACCCTGTTCTTATCGGGCTCAAGCTCGTCCACAACGCCGTTGAAGCCGGCCAGCGGGCCGTCAGTGACCCTGACCTCGTCGCCGAGAGCGTAGCCCACGACGATCTCCTTGTGTTCGACACCCAGATCGTAAATTTCCTGCTCCGTCAGGGGGATGGCCTTGCCGTCCGAGCCGACGAAGCCCGTTGCACCGCGGACATTGTGGATGAGATGCCAGCTCTCGTCCGTCAGTATCATCTTGACGAGGACGTAGCCGGGGAACACCTTGCGCTCGACAGTCTTTTCGCCGGCGTCGGTGATCTCAGTGACAGTCTCCAGCGGAATGTTGACCTCTCTTATAAGGTCGGTCATTTTGCGGTTTTCGGCCGCCTTCATAACAGCGGCGGCGACTGCGTTTTCATACCCGGAATAGGTATGAACGACGTACCAGCACGCCTCATTGCTCTTCTCGGACATAACTAACCCCCTGCGCAAGTAGTGGACGCCCCGCCTCCCCGCGCCTTTTCAAGCACGGAGAGGCACAGCGGGGCATCACATCATCAGCTTCACGAGCGCGGTCGCACCCATATCCAGCGCGCCGATCACAATGCTCATCACCAGCACGAACACAAGCACGGTCACCGAGCAGGCGATCCACTTCTTCTTGCTGGGCCAAGACACAAGGCGCAGTTCAGCCGCCATGTTCTTGAAGGACTTCGCGATGCGACCCGGGAGGTTCTTGAACCAACGACCAATGCGAACGAACACATTCGGCTTCTGGTCGGAAACCTTTTTCTCCTCTGCCATCGTTATCACATCCTTACGTTGTCGGTGCGCTTACTTCGTCTCGCGATGAACCGTATGCTTCTTGCAGAAGGGGCAATACTTCTTCAGCTCGATGCGATCCGGGGTGTTCTTCTTGTTCTTCATGTTGTTGTAGTTGCGCTGCTTGCACTCCGTGCAGGCCAGACACACCTTGGTACGGGCGGCATTTGCCACGTGGGACACCTCCTGCCATTGCAATATGCGGTTTTATCATCCTGAAGTTCAACTGACAGGATCACAAATCCGTGGGAAGGCGGCGCCGGTCGTCACAACCGGCGCTTCGCCTGAAAATGCGGATTACTCGATGACCTTAGCAACGACGCCGGAACCAACCGTGCGGCCACCTTCGCGGATAGCAAAGCGCAGGCCCTGCTCCAGAGCGATGGGGGTAATCAGGGTGATTTCCATGTCGATGTTGTCACCGGGCATGACCATCTCCGTGCCTTCGGGCAGCTTGATGTTGCCGGTCACGTCGGTGGTACGGAAGTAGAACTGCGGACGATAGCCGTTGAAGAACGGGGTATGACGGCCGCCTTCTTCCTTCGTCAGGACGTAAACCTGACCGATGAAGTGCGTGTGCGGATGAATCGTGCCGGGCTTGGCCAGAACCTGACCACGCTCGATCTCGTTGCGCTGAATGCCGCGCAGCAGAGCGCCGATGTTGTCGCCCGCTTCCGCCTGGTCCAGCAGCTTGTGGAACATTTCCACGCCGGTAACGACGGTAGACTTCGGCTTGTCCATCAGGCCGACGATTTCAACCGTGTCGGACACCTTGACCGTGCCGCGTTCCACACGACCGGTGGCAACAGTGCCGCGGCCAGAGATGGAGAACACGTCTTCAACAGGCATCAGGAAGGGCTGGTCGGTCGCGCGCTTGGGTTCCGGAATGTAGTGGTCAACCGCATCCATCAGTTCCCAAATGCACTTGCACTCCGGCGCGTTGTCCACGTCGGTGCCGCCGTTCTGGACATATTCCAGCGCCTTCAGGGCAGAACCCTTGATGATCGGGATCTCGTCGCCCGGGAAATCGTAGCTGCTCAGCAGTTCGCGGATTTCCATTTCGACCAGTTCCAGCAGCTCTTCGTCGTCCATCATGTCGGTCTTGTTCATGAAGACCACGATGTACGGCACGCCAACCTGACGGGCGAGCAGGATGTGCTCACGGGTCTGGGGCATCGGGCCGTCGGGAGCAGACACAACCAGGATAGCACCGTCCATCTGGGCAGCACCGGTGATCATGTTCTTAACATAGTCAGCGTGGCCGGGGCAGTCAACGTGAGCGTAGTGACGCTTGTCGGTCTCGTACTCAACGTGAGCGGTGTTGATCGTGATACCACGAGCCTTCTCTTCGGGAGCCTTGTCGATGGAAGCGTAGTCCTCGAACTGAGCCTGACCCTTCATAGCCAGATACTTGGTGATAGCGGCGGTCAGAGTGGTCTTGCCGTGGTCAACATGGCCGATGGTGCCAATGTTAACATGGGGCTTATTTCTTTCAAACTTCTGCTTTGCCATTTGAAATATTCCTCCTGTTATAATTGTTGATTGAATGAAATAAACAACTAAAGTCTGGGTGCTTCCGCACATCGTATACATCATACAACACTTTGCGGGGAAACACAAGAAAAATTTTTGAAAATTTACGTCAATTTCCTTTGGAAATCAGTCCTTGCCCCGGGACTTGACAATTTCCTCGGTCTTGGACTTGGGCAGCTCGGCGTTGTGGCTGGGCTCCATGGAGTAGTTGCCGCGTCCCTGCGTCTTGCTGCGCAGGTCGTTGGCGTAGCCGAACATCTCCGCCAGAGGCACGTTGGCGTCGATCTGGACAGAACCGGTACGGGTGATCTGACCCAGAATGTTGCCGCGGCGGGCGGTGATATCGCCGATAACGGTACCCATATATTCGTCGGGCACGTTGACGGAAACCTTCATGATGGGCTCCAGAATGACGGGGTCTGCCTTCTTGCAGGCTTCCTTGAACGCCATGGAACCGGCGATCTTAAAGGCCATTTCGGAGGAGTCGACCTCGTGGTAGGAGCCGTCGTACAGGGTGACCTTCACGTCCACAACGGGGTAGCCGGCCAGAACGCCAGCCTCCATCGCGCCCTGAATACCGGCATCGACGGCGGGGATATACTCCTTGGGGATGGCGCCGCCAACAACGGCGTTGATGAACTCGTAACCCTTGCCGGGCTCGTTGGGCTCCACATGGATCTTGACGTGACCGTACTGGCCTTTACCGCCGGACTGACGGGCGTACTTGGTCTCCTGATCCACAGCCTTGCGGATGGTCTCCTTGTAGGAAACCTGGGGAGCGCCGACGTTGGCCTCGACCTTGAACTCCCGCAGCAGACGGTCAACAATGATCTCCAGGTGCAGCTCGCCCATGCCGGCGATGATGGTCTGACCGGTTTCCTTGTTGGTGTAGGTGCGGAAGGTGGGATCCTCTTCGGCCAGCTTAGAAAGGGCAATGCCCATCTTTTCCTGACCGGCCTTGGTCTTGGGCTCAATGGCGACCTCGATAACAGGCTCGGGGAAGACCATGGACTCCAGAATGATGGGGTGATCCTCGTCGCAGAAGGTATCGCCGGTGGTGGTGTTCTTGACGCCGACCACGGCGGCGATGTCGCCGGCGTAGACCTTCTCAATGTCCTCACGGTGGTTGGCGTGCATCTGCAGGATACGGCCCATACGCTCGTTAACGCCCTTGGTACAGTTCAGCACAGTGGTGCCCTTCTCCAGCGTACCGGAGTACACACGGAAGTAGCACAGCTTGCCCACATAGGGGTCGGTAGCGATCTTGAAGGCCAGAGCGGAGAAGGGTGCGTCGTCGGAAGCGGGACGGAAATCCTCTTCCTCGGTCTCGGGGTTGACGCCCC
>OLXC01000299.1_pt1 | contig 18059 bp, 14 predicted proteins | sample 1673851 | NCBI WGS metagenome assembly OLXC01 (sample SAMEA103958130, study PRJEB25191) | human gut metagenome | biome: human-associated habitat [ENVO:00009003]; feature: intestine environment [ENVO:2100002]; material: feces | place: Germany | collected 2013/2015
CGCAAGCGGTAATCGATGTTGTTTTATACGTTTGCAAATTTGCAAAGCTGTGTTATAATAAAGTTTCAGACAAGAATATTATATAGGAGGTAATAACCTTGACTAAAATAGACATTTTCTCCGGATTTCTCGGAGCAGGAAAAACCACGCTCATCCGCAAGCTCATCGCGGAGGGCTACAAGGGCGAGAAGCTCGTCCTGATCGAAAACGAGTTCGGCGAGATAGCCGTTGACGGCGGCTTCCTGCGCGACGCCGGCGTTGAGATAACCGAGATGAACTCCGGCTGCATCTGCTGCACCCTCGTCGGCGACTTCACCGCCGCGCTGCAGAAGGTCATCGACAAGTATAACCCCGACCGCATCCTCATCGAGCCGTCGGGCGTCGGCAAGCTCTCCGACGTGGCAAAGGCCGTCGCGAGCGTCCCCGGCTGCGAGATCGGTGCAAAGGTCACCGTCGTTGACGCCGGCCGCTGCCGCATGTATATCCGCAACTTCGGCGAATTTTTCAACGATCAGGTGCACAATGCCGACGTTATCGTTCTCAGCCGCACCGACTCCGCCGCCGACGGCAAGGTCGTCACCGCGACCGCTATGCTCAGCCAGCTCAACCCCAATGCTACTGTCATCACCACTCCGTGGTCGGAGCTTGACGGCAAGCAGATAGTTGACGTTATGGAGCACATCGACTCCCTTTCCACCACCATGCAGGAGATGGAGCACCACGACCACAACGAGCATCACCACGATCACGACCATGACCACGATCACGACCATGACCATCACCACGATCACGAGCACGAGCACGGCGAAAGCTGCTCCTGCGGCTGCGGACATGACCATCATCACCACGACGCAGACGAGGTGTTCACCTCCTGGGGCGTGGAGACTCCGAAGAAGTTCACCGAGGAGGAGGTCAGAAAGGCGCTGGGCGAGTTTGACGAGGACGCAAGCTACGGCACGATCCTGCGCGCCAAGGGCTTTGTCGATTCGACCGACGGACAGTGGATCTATTTCGACTACGTTCCCGGCGAGGCGGACATCCGCCGCGGCGGCGCTGCCGTCACCGGTCGTGTGTGCGTCATCGGCTCGAAGATAAACGAGCAGGGTATCAAGGAGTTGTTCGGTATTGAGTAAGGTTAAAGAAGTTCCCGTTTTTCTGTTCACGGGCTTTCTCGAGAGCGGAAAGACCAAGTTCATTCAGGAAACGCTTGAGGACAAGCGCTTCAACAGCGGCGAGAGAACGCTGCTGATCGTCTGCGAGGAGGGCGAGGAGGAGTACGCGCCCGACAAGTTCTCCGCGCCGAACGTTTTCATGGTAAATGTCGAGGAGCAGTCCGAGCTTACACGCGCCAATCTGCGCAAGTGGCTCGACGAGCACGACTGCGAGAGATGCGTCATCGAATACAACGGCATGTGGATGCTCGACGATCTGTATCAGGCGCTGCCCGAGATGTGGATGGTGTATCAGGAGTTTTTCTTCGCTGATGCGCGCAGCATCCTCAGCTACAACGCCAACATGCGCAACCTCGTTTACGATAAGCTCAAAAGCGCCGAGCTGACGGTTTTCAACCGCTATGACGACTCCATCGACAAGATGGAGCTGCACAAGCTCGTGCGCGCCGCCTCGCGCCGCAGCGATATCGCCTATGAGTACGCAGACGGCACCGTCAAGTACGACGAGATCGAAGATCCTCTGCCGTTTGACCTTGACGCGCCCATCGTCGAGATCGGCGACGACGACTATGCCCTGTGGTATCGCGATATGTCCGAGGAGCCGAAAAAGTACGAAAACAAGGTCGTTCGCTTCAAATGCCGCTATTTAAAGCGCAAAAAGGTTCCGGCAGGTAACTTCATCGTCGGCCGCCACGTCATGACCTGCTGCGCCGAGGATATCCAATTTGCGGGTCTTATCTGCCAGTGGGAGGATTCCGACAGCATCGTCGGCGACTCCTGGCATGTGCTCACCGCGCGCATCAACTTCAAGTTCAGCCGCGCTTACGGCAAAAAAGGCCCCGTGCTCACCTTCATCGAGGACTCGCCCTGCGAAGTCCCCGAGCAGCCCGTCGCCACATTCTATTAGAGGCGCATTGACGCACCTACGAATACATTTATCTCTGGTAGCCCGGTTCGAGGGCGCGGAGGAAACCGCACTTGCGTTACGCGAGGCAACCACGGTTTCCTCCGCATCCTCGATACCGAGTGCTCCCCCAAAAAAATCCACTGCCGCACTAATGTAGTGCGGCAGTTTTACGGTTTTGCAGGCAGTCTCGATACCGGGCTACCGCAATATGCGTATTGGTAGGTGCGTCAATTCGCCTCTAAAAAGAAGTCTTTGTCGATTATGGCCTGAAGAGCTTGCTGGACGGCGGTTTCAAAACCGAGCTCCTTGAGCTTGCAGACGCCCTCGACGGTGGTTCCGCCGGGCGAGCATACGCGATTCATGAGCGCGATGGGGTGCTCATCGCTGTCCATAGCCAAAGCGCTGCTGCCCATAACGGTAGCCGTTGCGATCTCCTCGGCCATGGGGCGCGAAAATCCCGCGCGCACTCCGGCCTCGGCCAGCGCGTCAATGTAAAGCAGCACAAACGCACCGGAGGCTCCGCCCAGCGCGCCGAACGCCGGGAACATTTTTTCCTCAATGTGATATATCTTGCCGACGGACGCGAAAATGCCGTCGGCGATCTTTATATCGTCGGCCGTTGCGCCCTTGCCGCCGCAGATCGCGGTGACCGAGGCCTTGACCTTTGCGTTTATGTTCGGCATGCACCTTACAACGGGCACGCCCTTGGCAAGGCGCTCCTCATACCAGCCGATGCTCTTGCCGGCGGCGATGCTGATAACGGTTTTATCCTTGGTGATGCCCTTGGCTATCTCCGGCATGACCTCGGGCAGCACCTGCGGCTTGACCGCGAGAATGATCACGTCGGCCTTTTCCGCGACCTCGGCCGCCGATGCGCAGGGGATCAGCCCGTGCTTTTCCTTCAGCGCAAGCGTCTTGCCCTGGCTGCGGTTGAAGCCGTAGAGATAGTCGTTTTTGAACTTGCCGCAGGCGGCCATGCCTGCAATGATGGCTCCGGCCATGTTGCCGAGCCCGATGAAGCCGTATTTCATAGCGCACACTCCTTAGTTTTTTGGTATTTGCATTCATTTTACCATCTTGCGGCCGTTTTCGCAATCGCCGCGGCTATACAATAATTATAAAATGGTATTGCAAAATATTATGTAACCTGATATAATAAATGACACCAATTTGTAACCGTGAATCTATCGCCCCGGAGGTTTGCCTATATGAAAAAAATTCGCAGAGTGTTGGCGCTGGTGCTTGTTGTAAGCAGCCTGCTCGCCGTCGCGTCTGTCGGTGCGCTGGCCGATGCGATCCCCGGCCAGAGACTCGCCGTTTTTGACGATATCGGCCAGATGAACAGCAGCACCTTCACCGATGTAAGCTCAAAAACATGGTGCTATTCCGGCGTCAAGACCGCCTATAACAAGGGCATCATGCTCGGCTATACGGACAAGACCTTCCGCCCGAACAACAACGTCAGCTGGGCCGAGGCCATAACGATAGCCGCGCGCATCCACGCCGCGTATAACGACAATCTCATTGCCGAGCCGAGCCAGAACGAGGCATGGTTCATGACCTATTACAGATACTGCTCCGAGCGCGGCATGCTGCCCTCGGCAACCCCGGCGGTGAGCAAGCTCAGCCAGAGCATCAACCGCTATAACCTCGCGTATCTGTTCGCCAAGACGATCGACGATCAGGATATGCCGAAGATCTGCGACTACGCCATCGGCGATCTGAGCAGCATCCCCGGCTATTATAAGGCCTCGGTCGAAAAGCTCTATGCCGCCGGCGTAATGATCGGTATGGACTCGTCCTATCGCTTCTGCGGAACGAGCACGACCAGCCGCGGCCAGATAGCCACGGTCATCGCGCGCCTTGTTGAGCCTGCGCTGCGCCAGGGTCACGATTCCAAAGTCAACGCCGACATGGCCGCATACGAGGCAAACCTCGAAAACGACAGCATCGCCGTCCAGATTGGCAAAACAAACTACTGCCTGTATAAGGGCTACGACACCGTGGACACGGTAAGCTACGGCCTGTACGCGGTCAACTCCTCGGGCGTGAGCACCAAGCTTTACAGCGCCGCGGTCGGCCAGTATCTTGACAACATAAGCGTGTATAACGGCAAGGTGTACTTCTGCCGCAGCATGACCGGAAGCGAAAAGGGCGCGCTGATGTGCTATGACCCGGCAAGCGGCATTACCTCCGCCGTGTACGATGGCTATATCATCGAGTCCTACTGCTTCTATGACGGACAGCTTTACGCGCTTGCGTTTACCCATTATGCCGACAAGCCCTCCGGCTATACATACGCATTCGGCAGGATCGTAAACGGTGCGTTCAACGCCATACGCTCGAACATCCCCTATGCCCAGGTTCCGAACTTCGTGCCCTACGGCTGGAACGGCAAGATCTATTTCAAGATGGCCGAGCTTATGGTGTTCAAAAACGAGCAGGGCGTGGAGTCAAGCGTGAACGTCGATAAGCTCTATGCCTACGACATCGCAAGCGGCAATATATCAAAGGTCTGTGACTATAAGATCAACACAAGCTTCTTTGACGGACATGTCATGTACTTCCTGGCATACGACACCGAGGGCAACTATGACCTGAACCTTTACGCCGTTTCCGTCGAGGCTCCCGGCGCGATAACTCTCGTCGGCGAGTTCCCCAAGACAACAAACGTGCGCAACCGCTCGCTGTATAAATTCGGCGATAAGTTCTACTGCCTGTCGTCCTTCAACCGCTATGTGTACAGCATGGATAAGACCGGCAGCACCCGGCTTGCCCTTATCTGCGGCGGCGTTTATGACAGCCTGAACTTCACTGCCGACAAGCTCGTGCTCATCCCCAATACGCTCACAACGAGCAACCCGAACGAGCTGAAGGTGTATAACGCCAAGAGCCTTGCCGCCCGTGCTCTTTACGGCGACTGGCTCGGTCAGAGCGTTTACTACACCGGTGCGCGCTTCGTTCCCGAGGAGGGCAAGGGCTTCTACTCGACGACCGAGAGCGTCAGCACGGTTTCCAATCTGCCGATCACCGTTACCAAGGCATTCTCGCGCGGCAGCGATTTCATCGTGCAGACGAAGTACACAAACCAGCTTGATTCGGAGATTATCCTCCGCTCGTACATCGTAAAGGTCTATCTCAACGGTCAGCTCGTTGCATCCGACCTCAACCGTATGGTGGGCATCAATATGAGAGCGAACGATATCGAGACCTTCACATTTGTCATCGCCGGCAGCGACGTTCTGACAAACTTTGAAGTGGGCGACGGCGATCTGAGCATCGAGGTCGTTCCGACCTTCGACATTGTTCCGCCCGAGACCAAGGCGTGAGCAAAATAATTTAAGCAGTAAGCATCCGCGGCAGAGCATTCTGCCGCGGATGTTTTTTGCCGGAGTGCCATCGCGCCGAGCGCCGTTGACTATTGGATCTGCAAATGCTATTATCGGAACATATCACTACACACGGAGGCTTAGGCAATGAGTAACAGACGGACATTTTTCCAATATGTCATACCGTCCGTGCTGTCGTTTGCGCTGTCCGGAGTGTATGCCATAGTTGACGGCTTCTTTGTCGGCAACTCCATCGGCGATGCCGGGCTTTCCGCGATAAACATTGCCTATCCCGTAACTGCTGTCCTTCAAGCCGTTGGAACGGGACTCGGCATGGGCGGCGCTGTTAAATATTCGATCCTGAAGGCTGAGGGAAACGCGGAAAAGGCGCAGGAATACATTGCCGCGGCAACGTGGCTGATGCTGATTTTCAGCGCGGCCTTGACCGGCGCTGTGTTCTTCGCCTCAAAAAGCATTCTCGCTGCGCTCGGCGCATCGGGCGAGCTGCTCACGCTCGGTGATGAGTATATAAGGGTGATCGCGCTCGGCGCGGTCTTGCAGATATTCGGCACCGGACTTGTTCCGTTTATGCGCAATTACGGAGGCTCGGTGTGGGCAATGATCGCCATGATCTCCGGCTTTGCCGCGAACATCGTCCTCGACTATGCCTTCGTGTGGGTCATGGGACAGGGAATGTACGGCGCGGCTCTGGCGACGGTTATCGGGCAGGGCATAACGATGGCCGTGGCGCTTGTTTACTGCGCGGCTAAAAAGAATCTCGCTTTGAAGGTCGCAGCTGCCGACGCTCCGGAAACGGCACTTCGGATATTGAAGATCGGCCTTGCACCGTTCGGCCTTACCCTCGCACCGAACATATCGCTTGTTATCATAAACCGTTTTTCGGTGTCCTACGGCGGACAGGAGGCGATCGCGGTCTATGCATGTATATCGTACATCATCTGCATCGTCTATCTGCTGCTGCAGGGCGTCGGCGACGGAAGTCAGCCGCTTATGAGCCGTTTTTACGGCGCAGGCGACAAAAAAGCGCTCAGGCACACAAAGACGATGGCGTATGAATTTGCCATGGCTCTGGCGCTTGCCGGAGGGCTGCTTATCTATCTACTCAGAGGGAAGATCGGGCTGCTGTTCGGCTCGTCCGCCGCGGTGAACGCAGGGGTCATAGCGGTCATGCCGATCTTTCTTGTCTCGGTACCGTTTGACGCGATAACACGAGTTTCAACGGCGGCATTTTATGCAACCGAGAAGAACGTGCTGTCCTATATCCTTACCTTCGCCGAACCTGTGCTCATGCTTGTTCTGATGCTCGCTCTGCCGCCTCTGCTCGGCGGCCAGATAATGATCTGGTGGAGCACAGTTTTCGCAAAGATAATCACAGCACTGATAAGCATCGTCCTGACTGCCCGAAACAGATAGAAAAAAGGCGTGACCGAACGGTCACGCCTTTTGTACATTTTGTTTTTTAACTTTAAAATAGTGTACTGCCATAAGGATGATGAACACGCTGCTGCAATAGCCGAATATGGGATACACAACGCCGATGAGATCGCCGAAGCCGAACAGGCTGCCGAGGAACATGCACAGAGCGCACAGCGCGGTGAACTTATTTTTATGCCCGGAAATGCGCGCAGATTTTGCCGCCAGCATACTAACGAAGGCGACGAGGCTCGAAAGCGCCGTGCCGAACATGGCAAGCAGAAGCAAAACGCCGTAAACATAGCCCCACGCTGCGCCGCGGCTCTGAGCAAGGGCGAGCATGGGAAGCTGCGCATCGGCGGTCTCGGGCGCGGCCGAGACGGAAACGAGCACACTTCCGGCGATGATCAGCAGAACGCACGCACCTATCGCAATGCCGCCCACCGCGGCTTTTTTGCTTTTGACATACGGGCCGAGCGGTGCGATCATGGCGATGCTGCCGAACACGTTATAGCAGGCAAAGCTCACCGCCGCGACGAGCCACGAGCTCATGAGCGGATTGCTGCCGCCGCCCGACTGCGGCAGAACAAGGCCGTTTGAGCATATACTCATGATGCCGAAAACGAGCGTCACGACCGACAGCACCGGCACGGTTGCCGAAAACGCCGAGACCATGCCCGAAAATCCGGCCAGAGATACGACCGCGACAAGCGCCGCGAACACCGCCGAGCCGACGAACGGCGCAAGGCCGAACAGCTGCTCGAGCAGCGCGCCGACGCCGGCCGACATTATCGTGCCCACACCGAACAGAAACAGCAGCTCCAGCACCGTCACCGCGCCGCGCAGCAGCGGCCAGTCACGGCGCACAACTATCTTGTCGATCTCGCTGAGCCTCGTGAGTCTGCCCAGCAGGATCATTATGATCCCGGTGAAAAACAGCAGCGCCACGGCCAACAACAGCCCGGCGACGCCCTTTGCGCCAAACGATCCGAAAAATTGCCACAGCTCCTGCCCGGAGACATACCCTGCCCCCAAAAAACATCCGGCAAACGCCAGACCCAAATTAAAACTTCCGATCTTCTTCATTTTTTAATAGCGAATTAAGGCTTCTCCTATACGTTTATGTTAGTGCCCGGTTTTTTAGCGGCGAATTGACGCAGCTGCGGATACATATATTGCGCTTGCCCGGTTCGAGGGTGCGTGCAAAACCGTGTGCGCTTCGCGCTACATTAGATTGTGCTATATTAGTGCAAAATTAGGCTGCACCCAATTGTCTTCCCCTTGCGGAGCTTGAGGGGAAGATGCCGCTTGCGGCAGATGAGGTGTAATTATATCTGCGCCGTAGGCGCTACATTTTTTTAGAGGCGCATTAACGCTGGTGCCGATACGTTTTTTGCGGTTGCCCGACCGGTAGGTGCCGACGAAACCATCACAGCGGAACGGATAAATCCGTTCCCTACGACTGTCGATTTTCGCGCCGACAAAACCGTGGCGATGGGCGAGCAATGCTCGCCCCTACATGGCGCGGTGCAAAATTCAGCGCCGTACTTGCGTTACGCGAAACGTCACGGTTTTGTCAGCAGTTCCGATACCGGGCCACCGGAGATAACCGTATCCGTAGGCCCAGTAAAGCGCTGCTAAAAAGCATGGAGGGCGGCGGCAGCGGCCAGCGCCGCGGAATAGATACGATGACGCTGCATTTTCGAGGTCTGATCCTTTGCCATGTGGCAGTCGGCGATGAGCACGACGCTGACGGCAAATGCGGCAGCACCGCTTGCGGCCTTGCAGCCGCTCGTCTTCGGTGACGTTGCCATGTGCAGCAGCGCGGCGAGGAAGTACGCACCGCTGGCCGCCTCATGCGCCTGCATCAGCGCGGCATTGGCCTTATGCATGCCCAGCTTCCGCAGTGGGTATTTCACCAAAAGTGCCGACAGCGCGGCCGCCGCGGCATATCCGGATGTCTTATGTACTGCATTTTTAACACTCATTTTTTCAGTAGCGCTTTGGCGCTCCTCCTATACGTTTATTGCGCGTTTATTGCGCGGATTTGTAGCGGCGTCAATGCGCCTCCAAGAAAACATTGGCATCGCCGCAGAGCTCTTTCAGCTCGGCGATGAGCGAGGGGTGGATCAGGCACTTTGCGCCGATGCGCCGCTTTTCGCGCTCAAGATAAATTATCATCTGCTGCTGGCCGGGGAACATGGTGAGGATAAGCTCGATGCGCGCAAGGCGCGGATCGTCCTCGCCGGGCAGCTTGACCCAGAGCTTGGAGTCGGCGTTTGTCCTCGGCGGCTCGGGCTTGAGCTTGCCGAGATCGGCTATCGGGCGGATGCTGTCCGCCATGAGCTGCGGCTCCTTCTCGTCGCGCATGGATATGCGGCCGCGCACGATGATGGGCGCGTTATCCTTGATGTAGATGCTGCCGGTGTCCAGCGCGCGCTGGAACGCGATCAGCTCCATCGCGCCGGTGTCGTCCTCGAGGTTGATGTAGCTCATGAGCGTGTTCGACTTCGTCGTGCGCGTGCGGCTTGACTGCACGACGCCTGCAACGGTGACGACGGCGCCGTCGGGATAGGTCTTTTTCTCGCTCTCGGAGGCGGAGTCTGTCAGGATCGCACCGATGGGGACTATCCCGGCTCTGCGCACAGCGGCGCGGTATTCGTCCATCGGGTGGCCGCTCAGGTACAGACCGGCCGTCTCCTTTTCCATTGCAAGCAGCTCTGCGCGTGTGTACTCCTCGACCTCCGGGATCTTGATCCTGATGGCTCCGGCATCCTCGAAATCCGGCTCGCCGAAGAGATTGAGCTGCCCCTCGACGTTGTTGCGGCTTTCCTGCTGGATGCCGTCGATCATAACGCCGGCCACGCGCAGCAGCGCCTTGCGCTTAAAGCCCATGCTGTCGAAAGCTCCGGCGCGGATGAGGTTTTCGACCGCGCGGCGGTTGAGCTCCCTGCCTGCCATGCGGCGGCAGAAATCCTCAAGGCTGCGGAACGGCCCGTCCTCCTCTCGGCGCGAAATAAGCTCGTTTATGAAGCCGCGGCCGATGCTTTTTATCGCAACAAGGCCGAAGCGGATATCGTTTCCGCTGACGGAGAAATCGGCAAACGACTCGTTGACATCCGGCGGCAGCAGTTTTATGCCCATCTCGCGGCATTCGGCGATGTATTCGGCGATCTTGGTGCTGTTATCGAGCACCGACGACAAAAGCGCGGCCATATACTGGCGAGGATAGTGTTTTTTCATGTACGCCGTGCGGTAGGATACGATCGCGTAGCTCACCGCGTGCGCCTTGTTGAAGGCGTAGGACGCAAAGTCAAGGATCTCGTCATAGATGCTGTTTGCGATATCCTCGGTAATGCCGCGCTTTACCGCGCCGTCGATGCCGCGGCTCTCGTCGCCGTGGACGAAGGCGACGCGCTCGGCGTCGATGACCTTGTGCTTTTTCTTGCTCATCGCGCGGCGGATCATGTCCGCCTGGCCGAGCGAAAATCCGGCAAGACGGCGGAAAATTTCAATTACCTGCTCCTGATAGACGATGCAGCCGTAGGTGACCTCGAGTATCGGGCGCAGAAGCTCGTGCTTGTAGCTTATCTTCTCGGGATGTGCCGAGCACTCGATAAATCGCGGAATGCTGTCCATCGGGCCGGGGCGGTACAGGGCTATGACTGCGGTGATATCTTCAATGCTCTTGGGCTTAAGGCCGGTGCAAACGCCGGTCATGCCGGTGCTCTCAAGCTGGAAAACGCCGCTCGTGTGCCCCTCCGAGAGCATTTTGAAAACCTCCGCGTCGCCGTCGGGGATCTTTTCGACCTCGAAATCCGGCTCGGTGCGCCGCACCATTTTCGCCGCGTCCTCGAGCACAGTGAGGTTTCGCAGACCGAGAAAGTCCATCTTGAGAAGTCCCAGCTCCTCGAGCGTCGTCATCTGATACTGCGTGACGACCGATTCGTCATTTTTCGACAGCGGAACGTATTCGTAAACGGGCTTATCGGTTATTACGACGCCGGCTGCGTGCATGCTCGCGTGGCGCGGCATGCCCTCGAGCGCTTCGGCAACGTCGATGAGCCTGTGCAGCATCTCGTCGCCCTCGTACATGTCGCGCAGTGGCTTTGATACGCGCAGCGCGTCCTTTATGGTCATGTTCGGCCCCATGGGTATGGCCTTTGCAACGGCGTCGGCGTCGCCGTAGCTTATGTCGAGCACGCGTGCAACGTCGCGCACGGCAGCGCGCGCCGCCATCGTGCCGAAGGTTACTATCTGCGCAACGTGGTCGTGGCCGTATTTGCGGTTGACATAGTCGATGACCTCGCCGCGGCGGTTGACGCAGAAGTCGATGTCGATATCGGGCATGCTCACGCGCTCGGGGTTTAGAAATCGCTCGAAATAAAGGCTGTATTTTATGGGATCGACGTCGGTTATGTTCAGCGTGTAGGAAACGACGCTGCCGGCTGCCGAGCCGCGCCCGGGGCCGACGGGGATCTTTTGGCTTTTCGCGTAGGCGATGAAGTCGGAAACGATGAGGAAGTAATCGACAAAGCCCATCTTTTTTATCATGGCAAGCTCATAGTCGAGCTGCTTTGCAACGGTTCCGTCGTCGTTTGGGTATCTGCGCGCAAGTCCTGCGCGGCAGAGCTTTTGCAGATAATCAAAGCTGTCGCTCTCGCCCTCGGGCAGCTTGAAGCGCGGCAGCTTGTATTTTCCGAACTCGAAGTCGTAGCCGCACATGTCCGCGATCTTCGCGGTGTTGTCGGCAGCCTCGGGATATTCGGGGAAAAGCGCGCGCATCTCGGCCTCATCCTTGAGGTAAAACTCGTTGGTCTCAAATTTCATGCGCGCAGGGTCGGTTATGGTTTTCTGCATCTGCACGCACATCAGAACATCCTGATAATACGCGTCGTCTTTTTCGACATAGTGCGCGTCGTTTGTGACGGCAAGGGGAATGCCGGTCTCGCGGTGGATGCGCAAAAGCCCCTCGGCCGCGCGCTTTTCGGCCTCAAGGCCGTGATCCTGGATCTCAAGATAAAAGCCGTCCCTGCCGAAAATCTCGCTCAGCTCCAGCGCCTTTTTCTTCGCGCCCTCGTAGTTTCCGGCGTTGAGCATTCGCGGTATAGCACCGGCGACGCAGCCGGAAAGGCAGATAAGCCCCTCGGCGCGCTCGTGCAGCAGCGCCCAGTCGATGCGCGGCTTGTTGTAAAAGCCCTCGGTGAAGGCCATGGAAACGAGGTAGCACAGATTTTTGTAGCCAGTTTCGTTTTTGCACAGCAGGATGAGGTGCGTGTACTCCGAGTCAACGCCGTGCTCCTTGTCAAAGCGCGAGCGCGGCGCAACATAGACCTCGCAGCCGATGATCGGCTTTATACCGGCCGCGCAGCAGGCCTTGTAAAACGCGACGGCGCCGTACATGACGCCGTGGTCGGTGACGGCAAGAGCGGTCTGCCCCAGCTCCTTTGCGCGCGCAACGAGCGGCTCGATGCGGCAGTCGCCGTCGAGCAGCGAATATTCGGTATGAACATGCAGGTGAACAAAGCTCATATTCAGTCTTCCTCGGGTGTGTATGTCAGCAGCTTCTTGAGCCTGTGGCTCAGGCAGCTTTTGGATACCGGCGGATACGAGAGCGTGGCAAGGTCGGCAAGGCTCGCCTCGGGGTTTGCGTAGCGCAGAAGCGCGGCCTCCTGAAGCTTATCCGGCAAGGAATCCAGCCCATAGAGCTTATCTATGCGGCGGATGGCCTCCATCTGCTTTGCCGCGGCCTCGACGACCTTGTCGGCATTTGCAGAATCGCAGTTTACCTTGCGGTTTATGCTGTTTTTCATGTCCTTTTCGACCTTGGCGGACATGATATCCATCGCAGCGACCGGCGCGCCGATCGTCGTCAGCAGGTCTTCTATATGCTCGCTTTTTTTGAAATACAGCAGATAGTCGCCCTTGCGCTGCGCCTCCTTGGGCGAAAAGCCCATCTCAAGCAGCACCGAGTATGTCTCGCGGCTTACGCTGTAGTGCGTCGTTGCAAGCTCCATGTGATAGCGCTTTGCCGGGTCTGTCACCGAGCCGCCGGCGAGAAACGCGCCGCGGATAAACGAGGCCTTGCAGCACGGCTCCTCGATGACGCCGAAGTTTATGTGCAGCGAGGGGCTGTTCATGTCGTTTCCGACAACGTCGAACACCGCGCGCAGCTTATCCGGGGCGTTTACCCGGAACGAATGCTTCACGCCGCGGCTTTTCTCCGGCTCGTCGAAGTCGATGCCGAAGGCGCGGCGCATCAGATGCGGAAGACGTGCGGCAAGCTCGTCGCTTGCCGTCGTTATGCGTATTTCCTTTGCCGAAAAGCTGTGCGCATACAGCAGAACGCCGTAGGCCTCGGCAACAGCGCAGCATTTGCGCTCGACCCGAGGCTGACACAGCTCTGTTTTAACTTTTTGTGCGAAGGTTTTTTCCATGCTTATTTGTTTATATCGCGGTTTATGCTCACCGTCGGCACGCCGAAGCACTTAAGATGCCCGGCAAGCGCCGAGGCCACGGCGACGGAGCGGTGCCGGCCGCCGGTGCAGCCGATGGCGATCGTGAGGCTGTACTTTCCCTCTTCTATGTACAGCGGCAGAAGATACTCTATCATGTCCGTGAGCTTGTCCATGAAAACATTCGACTGCTCAAAGCTGAAAACATAGTCCCTGACCGGAGCGTCAAGGCCGCTTAAAAGCTTAAGCTCCTCAACGTAGAAGGGATTGGGCAGAAATCTCACGTCGAACACGAGGTCGGCGTCCAGCGGCATGCCGTATTTAAAGCCGAAGGACATGACGTTTACCATGATCGCGCGGTCGGTCGCGGAGTCGGAAAAATAAGTGTACAGCTCGTTGTGCAGCTGCCCGAGGGTCAGGTGCGAGGTGTCGATAATATAATCGGCAATGTCGCGTATCGGGCGCAGCTGCTCGGTCTCCTTGAGTATCGCGTCCTCGATCGAGCCGCCGGACTTTGCCGCCAGCGGATGCGGACGGCGCGACTCCTTATAGCGCTTTACGATGACCGACGGCTTTGCCTCCATGAACAGGATCTTATAGCCGAAGTCCATCTCTCTGAGCGTTTCGAGTGCGTTAAAAATGTCCTTTATTCCGTTTTTTTCGCGGATATCCGTCACCAGAGCGACCTTCTCGTAGCGTCCCTTTGTCGCCGCGCAAAGCTCGGCAAACTTCGGGATGAGTGCAACGGGCATATTATCCACGCAGTAGTAATCCAGGTCCTCAATTATGTCCGCGGCCTGGCTCTTGCCGCCGCCGGACAGGCCGGTTATGATAAGAAAATCCATATATCCTCTCTCCAAAACGCTCAGCTCGGCCGAACGTCGCTGCTTTCGGCTGCCGAGTCTGCGGCATTCTGCTTTGCCTGCTCGAGCATACCGTCGATGATGGTCTGCTTTCTCTCGCGCCAGTCGTCAACAAGCAGCATGCCCTTGGGGTAGATGCGTATCTCCGGCTCGAGGGTAACCTGTGTCTGCGCATAGACCTCGCGGCGGACATGGTCGAGCAGCTCAACAACGTCGTCATACGTTGCACCGCCTGCGTTGACCGCAAATCCGGCGTGCTTCTGGCTTATCTGCGCGCCGCCGACAGTGTAGCCCTTCAGGCCGCACTGGTCAATGAGCGCCGCGGCGTAGCCGCCCACGGGGCGCTTGAACGCGCTGCCTGCCGAGGGCATATCCAGCGGCTGACTTGCCGTGCGCTTTTCGTTCATTTCCTTCATTCGCGCGCCGATGGCCTCGGGATCGTCGGGCGTGAGCTTGAACACCGCGCCCATGATCGCACAGTTTATCTTCTCAAATGCGCTGCGGCGATACTCAAAGCCGCAGTCGGAGCCTTTGACCTCGGTCAGCGCCTGCGTCGGAACGTAGTACACGACGACGGATTCGACAACATCCTTCATCTCGCCACCGTAAGCTCCGGCATTCATCAGAACGCCGCCGCCCACCGAGCCGGGGATGCCGCTTGCAAACTCAAGCCCGGAAAGGCCGTTGTCGCGCGCAAACTGCGCGAGCTTTGCAAGCGATACGCCGGCTTCGGCGTAGATGGTGTTCTCCGTTTCGCCGAGGCGCAGCTTGCGCAGGTTCTCCGTGCTGATGACCATGATGTCAAGCCCCTCCTCGGGGAAGATGACGTTTGTGCACTTGCCGAGCGTCAGCGGCGAAACGCCGTTCATATGCAGATAGAACATGACCTTCGACATCTCAAAAAGATCGCCCGGCACGGCAAACGCGCGCACAGCGCCGCCGACCTTGAACGAGCAGTGATTGCGCATCGGCTCGTTTTCTCTCAGATCGAGCTTGGGCATGTTCTCTTTTATCTGTTCAATTGCTTTTTCAAGACCTTCCATAATATCTCCTATTAAAACGTGCCGTTGTCAACGGCATGATCTACGTTTGACGCGAGAGTTTCCGCAGCGTTGTAGCCCATCTTCTTCTGGCGGTTGTTCATTGCCGCAAGCTCGAGGATAACGGCAAGGTTCCTGCCCGGACGCACCGGAATCGTCACGCTCGGCACCGTAACGCCGAGAATATCCTGCGTCTCGCTTATAAGGCCGAGGCGGTCGTACGCCTTCTGATCGTCCCAGACCTCAAGATTCACAACGAGGTCGATCGCGCCCTCGGGCTTTACGGCGCCAACGCCGTAAAGATGCCTGACATCGACAACGCCGATACCGCGCAGCTCCATGTAATACCGGATAAGCTCCGGCGCGGTGCCCACGAGCCTGTCGCGCCCTATGCGGCGAATATCCACCGCATCGTCGGCAATGAGCTTGTGTCCGCGCTTTATAAGCTCAAGCGCCGTTTCGCTTTTGCCTATGCCCGAGTCGCCCGTTAAAAGCACGCCCTCGCCGTGTACCTCAACGAGCACGCCGTGCATAGTCGTGCGCGGCGCAAGGTGCGTGTGCAGCGAGCTTATGACGTCGGCCATGAAGTCGGAGGTATCCTCGGGCGTTACGAACAGATTGCGGTCGTATTTCTCCGCAACCTCGAGGCATTCGGGGAACACCGACGCGCCGTGGCAGATAACAAGCGCCGATATGTCATAGCGCATAAGCTCCTCGAAGCAGCTGCGGCGCTCGGCCTCGGTTTTCAGCTCAAGATATGTGCTCTCGACCCGGCCGATTATCTGGAGTCTGTTGGGGTCAAAGTAATTATAAAATCCGGCAAGCTGAAGCGCGGGGCGGTTCACGTCCGCCACCGTCAGAAGCCGCGTGTCGTAATCGCTGGAGGTGTGCAGCGGCTCAAGGCCGTTTTCCTTCACGATCGTCCGCAGCAGAACAGAATATTTACTCGCCATTGCCGATCTCCTTTTAACTATATTATTTCATTATTAATATTAACCTCAAATGCATTATTTTGCAACGATTTTTACAACGGCGAAAATTTTTCTTGCAATTACAGGCTTATTCTGTTATTATTAATAAGCTGTCTGCAAATTGCACGCAGTTAAACACAAGCAAGGAGGTGCTTCAACTTATGGCAAAATGTCAGTTTTGCGACAAGGGCGTTGCCTTTGGCATTCAGGTGTCTCATTCCCACAGGCGTTCCAACCGTACTTGGAAGCCCAATGTGAAGCGCGTCAAGGCGATCGTGGACGGAAGTCCGAAGCATGTTTATGCATGCACTCGCTGCCTGCGCAGCGGTAAGGTCACCCGCGCTGTGTAATAACCTGATATTACCCGAAACAAGCTCGCCATAACGGCGAGCTTTTTTCGTTCTTTTAGTTGCGATTTACCGCACCTACGGATACGCATATCTCTGGTAGCCCGGTTCGAGACTGCCGACAAAACCATGGTTGCCTCGCGTAACGCGAGTACGGTGCTAAGTTTTGCAGCGCACCGCATTGGCTCACCTGGCAAGGGGAGCAGGCAGCTTTGCTGCCGAGGGGTTGAATTAAAACCTATTAACTATCAGCTATTAGCTCTCCGCTGCGCCCACCGGTCGCTTGTAGGGAACGGATTTATCCGTTCCGCTCGCTATGGTTTTGCCAGTAGCTTCCGGTCGGGCTGACGCAAAAAATGTATTGGCAGGAGTGTAAAAGCGCCTCTAAAAAGGTAAAAGTTAAAGTGCGGTTCTGAAATATATTTTACGCTCAAGACCACATACTTTATGTGTGGAGGTGAGATATGACGATCAAAAAAATCATGGCGGCGGCGCTGTCGGCGGTGCTGTGCGTCGTGCTGAGCGCGGCGGCGTTTGCCGAGTCGCTCGTGCCGGGCGGCGGCGCCGTCGGCATACGCATGACGACCGACGGCGTTGTTGTGGCAGGCGTTTCGGAGGTTCAAACGCCGAACGGCAAGCGCTCTCCGGCAGCGGAGGCAGGGCTTAAAAAGGGCGACGTCATAACGCGGCTTGGCGGAGCCGACATCGGCACGGCGCAGGACTTCAAAACGGCGCTCGCGCAGCTTGACGGCAGCAAAACGACCGTTACGATCGAGCGCGGCGGCAAGGCAAAGCAGCTGAACATCACGCCGGCACAGGACTCCGACGGCGCGTGGAAGCTCGGGCTTTGGCTGCGCGACGGCGTGAGCGGCGTCGGCACGCTGACGTTTTATGACCCCGAGACCGGCGTTTACGGCGCGCTCGGCCACAGCATCAGCGACGAGGCGACCGGCGAGGCTCTGCCGCTCGGCGACGGCGGCATCTACAAGGCGCAGATAGTCGGCATCGTACCCGGCGAGGTTGGCGCACCGGGGCAGCTCGACGGCAAAACCGACTGCACAAAATTCCTCGGCGATATCCGCATAAACTGCGGCTGCGGCATCTTCGGCAAGGCCGATTTTGACGGTCCGACGCTCGAGACCGGTGAGTTCGAGACCGGCAAGGCGACGATAAGATGCACGCTCAGCGGCGAGGAAACGCGCGAATACGGCATCGAGATCAAAAAAGTGTACTCCTCGGCGGAAGGCACGACCGTCATGCTGACGGTGACCGATCCCGAGCTTCTGGCGCAGACCGGCGGCATCGTTCAGGGCATGTCGGGAAGTCCCATCATCCAGAACGGAAAGCTCGTCGGCGCTGTGACGCACGTTTTCGTGAACGACCCGACCTCGGGCTACGGCATCAGCATCCGAGACATGCTGAAAACGGCGGAATCGGCAGCGTAAGCGGCAGCAAAAAACCGTGAGTGCGGATTTTTCCGCACTCACGGCGATCATACTTATTTATTCATTGTTTTGCCCGGCGCGAAGAGAGCAAACAGC
>OLXC01000325.1_pt1 | contig 17291 bp, 12 predicted proteins | sample 1673851 | NCBI WGS metagenome assembly OLXC01 (sample SAMEA103958130, study PRJEB25191) | human gut metagenome | biome: human-associated habitat [ENVO:00009003]; feature: intestine environment [ENVO:2100002]; material: feces | place: Germany | collected 2013/2015
AAAAATCCAAAATTCTTTTGCCTTATAATCTCAATACCTTTTTATATAAACTCTCTAATAATAGTTATATGCTTTATACTCTTTCTTGCTAGTCTTAAGGACTCGTTTTTATTTGAGTGCCATTTATTTTATATCGACTGGAGGTAAAAAATGGGTTTCCTCGAAAAATTATTTAGAATCGACGCACGTGCATACGCCAAAATTAGAAAAAAAGCACGCCCTACTTTTGATTATGAAGATGAATTCAAGAAAATGACAGATGCTAAGCTTAAGGAAGAGACTCCTAAGCTCAAACAAATGCTCGCAAACGGAGCTTCTGTCGACGACATTCTTCCTGAAGCTTTTGCTGCTTCTAGAGAAGCTGCAAGACGTACTATCGGTCAATATCCTTACCCTGTTCAGGTTTTCGGTGCTACTGTCTTAAACGAAGGCGATGTAGCTGAAATGAAGACAGGTGAAGGTAAAACACTTACTGCTACCATGGCTGTTTATTTGAACGCCTTGGAAGGAAAAGGAACTCACGTAGTCACAGTCAACCAATACTTGGCAAGCCGTGATGCTGACTGGATGGGTCAGATTTATCGTTTCATGGGTCTTTCTGTTGGAATCAACTCCCGTGAAAAGAACACCCAAGAGAAGCAAAACGCCTATAAATGTGATATCACCTACTCAACCAACGATGAATTAGGATTCGATTACCTTCGTGATAATATGGCTACTTCTCCTGCAAATCGTGTTCTTCGTAGAAACGGATTGCACTATGCCATCGTCGATGAAGCCGACTCAATCTTAGTCGATGAATCAAGAACTCCTTTGATCATATCTGGTGGAAGCGGAGTTTCAGCTTCTTCATATGAAGCAGCTGATAGAGTTGTCAAATCTTTGAGAAAAGATGAAGATTTCACCATCGATATCAAAAAGAAAGTTGCTACTTTGACAGATGAAGGTATCAACAAGATTCAAGCCGCTTTTGGAATTCAAAATCTTTTCTCTCCAAAATATGCTGATCTTTACCACCGTATTCAACAGGCCTTGAAAGCAAACTTCATCTTCGCCCGTGATACTGAATACATGGTCGCTGACAACGAAATTCTCTTAATCGATTCCTTCACTGGACGTGTCATGAAAGGTCGTGAATATTCAGATGGACTTCAACAAGCTTTGCAAGCAAAGGAGCATGTTGAAATCAAGCCTGAGACTATCACCGTTGCTACAATCACTTATCAGAACTTCTTCCGTCTTTACGACAAGCTTTCTGGAATGACCGGAACCGCTAAGACTGAAGAGGAAGAATTCCGTAAGATTTACAACATGCGTGTCGTCCCTATTCCAACAAATAGACCTATCGCTCGTTTCGACGATATCGATTCCGTTTACGGAACAGAGGATGCCAAATACGCTGCTTTAATAGCTGATGTCAAAGATAGACATGCTCATGGACAACCTATCTTGATTGGTACTACTTCAGTCGAGAAATCAGAAATCGTCGATGAATTATTGACCAAGGCTAATATTCCTCATGATGTTTTGAATGCTAAGAACCATGCAAGAGAAGCAGGAATCATCGCCCAAGCCGGACAAAAAGGTGCCGTCACCATCGCCACTAACATGGCAGGACGTGGTACGGATATCAAATTGGGAAGAGGTGTTGCAGAACTCGTTGGTGAAGCTGAAGAAAAAGAGCATCACTACAATGGTCTTGCTGTTTTAGGAACTGAAAGAAACGAATCACGTCGTATCGATAACCAGCTCCGTGGACGTTCTGGACGTCAAGGAGACCCTGGATATTCCAAGTTCTATGTCTGTATCAAAGACGAATTGCTCCAACGTTTCAGCTCCGACACTATGCTTTCTGTCTTCCAAAAGATGGGAGATCAACCTGTAGATTCAAAGATGTTGACCAAGGCTATAACCTCTGCTCAAAAGAAGGTTGAAGGACAAAACTTCGACACTCGTAAGTCTTTGCTCGACTACGATGAAATTCTCCGTCAGCAACGTGAAGTCATGTATGCAAAACGTGATAAGATTTTGTTCTCTGATTCAATCTTCGATACAATCCCCGATTACTTCAACAAAGCTGCTCGTTCATTAGTCAGCCAAGCCATGACTGTAATCGATCAAGAGAATGTAATCGATTCTAAGAAGCTTTGTATGTTGGTAGAGGCTCGTGACCTTCCTAAGGGTCAATTCAATGCTGAGCCCTTCCAAGGATTGACTGAAGAAGAAGGAACAGATATTCTCTCTAACTTCTTGTTAAAGCTTTATGGAGAACATAAGAAAGATTGGTCCAAAGAAATGGAAGACTATGCTGAAAAGACCATTGCTTTGACTTGTATCGATAAGTCTTGGACACGTCACATCGACACCATGGCAAAACTTCGTGATGCTATTTGGCTCCGTTCCTACGCTAACTCCGATCCTTTGCAAGCTTATACAAACGAAGGTTATTCTTTGTTCGGAAAAATGCAGGACACAATTGCTGATGAAATCGTATATCGTTTATTAAACGTACAATTTAGATCACAACCTAGCCGTGCACCTTCTACCACAGTCAAAGTAGAAGATAAGCTCAAAGCAATCGAAGCAGAAAAACGTGAGCAAATAGCTAAAGAGCAAGAAGCTTTGAAGGAAGAGCAAAGAGCTCAAGCTGAAGCTAACAAGAAGCATGAGCCTATGCCTGGTGAAGAATCTAATAATGCTCGACCTGTTGAAGAACCTAAGGTCACCTTTGAAACCTCTAAAGGAACAGGTAACTACAAGCCTACTGCCAGAGACATTCAAATCGAAACAATGGTCTTGTTAGGAAAGAAGGTCTTGACCATCGATATCGTTAAGACTTATATCAAATTGGTCGATTTCGGATATCTTGGAAAACAAGAATTATCTTTGTTGATTATGGGTGGAATTGCTGAACTCTCCGACGCTGATAGAAATATGTTGAAGGAAAGACTCAGCCAAGAAGGAACACCAATAGTCGGACCTAAGAGCTTTGAATCCAAGAAGGAATTTGAAGAACTCGTCAGCTACGCTTTGAATACTGTTAAGACAGACAATAAGTAATAATTAGTTAAGGAGTATTTATTAAAATGAAGGAGTTATACGAAATAGCGGGAGATGCCCAAAGATTGGAATTGAAGATGTCCTCTCTTTGCGGCTGTCTTTGACCTCCCCAAGATAGAAGAAGAAATCAAGAATTTAGAAGAAGAAACAGCAAATCCATCCTTTTGGAGTGACCCTAAAAATGCTGCCAAGATAAATGGCAAGTTGTCAGACCTCAACGATAAGAAAAATACTTATGAAGGTCTTTTCAATCGACTTGAAGATATCAAGGCTGCACTTTCACTTTTGAAAGAAGAAGATGACAAGGATTTGCATAATCAAACAGAAAAAGATGTAGCATCCTTATCGAAAGATATGGATGCTTTTGAGACTGAATTATATTTGTCTGGCGCTTATGATCATATGAATGCAATCTTGGAATTTCATCCAGGTGCTGGTGGAACTGAAGCACATGACTGGGCTGGAATGTTATTTAGAATGTACACCAAATACTGTGACAGCCACGGATTCAAATATAAAGTATTGGATTATCAAGAAGGCGAAGAAGCTGGAATATCTTCTGCCACATTAGAAGTCATGGGTAAAAATGCCTATGGTCTTTTGAAATCAGAGAGAGGGGTTCATAGAATGGTGAGATTATCGCCATTTGATGCCGCTCATTCAAGACATACATCCTTTGCAAGTGTCAACGTAATGCCCGAATTAGATGATTCAGTAGATGTAGAAATAAATCCAGCTGAAATAACTATTGAGACTTATAGATCATCTGGTGCTGGTGGTCAAAACGTCAACAAGACTGAATCTGCAATTAGAATCATTCACCATCCTACTGGAATAGTCGTCACTTGTCAGGTTGAGAGAAGCCAAATGCAAAATAAAGCTCTGGCATTTAATCTTTTGAAATCTAGATTATTCCAATTAAGAGAGAAAGAAAGACAAGAGAAGTTAAATAAAATCAACGGTGTCAAAAAAGATATCGAATGGGGATCTCAAATAAGATCCTATGTTTTCCAGCCTTATACGATGGTCAAGGACCATCGTACTGAATATTCAGTCGGAGATATCCAAAAAGTAATGGATGGTAATTTGGATGGATTCATCGACGCCTATTTAAAATGGAAATATAAAGAGGGAAGAACCGATGCAGAAGGAGAATAGAACAAGCTGGTTTAAAAACTTCTTTCTCGGTCAATGGTTTACTTTAAAGACTTCCTTTTATAAGGAATTTATAGAACCGAAGAAATCCGAATTATTCAAATCGATAACTTGGATTGTCATAGGAAACTTGTTGTTGGCATTAGGTGCATCGTTATTCCTTGTTCCTGGTGAAATAGTCACAGGTGGAACTTCCGGTATAGCAATTATAATCCAACAGTTCTATAACATGGCGACTGGGAATGACTTAAATTCTATAATCGATATTAACCATATCATTACAATTAGCACTGTCTTTTTCTTCATACTAGGTTACTTCTTATTAGGATTTGGATTCACTTTAAAAACTTTAATCTCAACTATTATCTATCCTTTAGGAATCTATCTATTTGATTCTCTAAGAGAAATAACCGTTATTAACGGAACTAAATTATTTGCTATAGAAACTTATATAAATAATCCAAGCTACGATTCTACTTCAGTAATGATTCTAGCTGGAATATTCGGTGGTATATTGATGGGTGCAGGTGTTGCATTTTCATTCAAAGGTGGTGGATCTACCGGTGGAACGGATTGTATAACCATGTGGTTACATAAGAAATTTGGAATTCCAACTTCTATTTCATCTTTTGGAGTGGACTTTATAATAATATTCACTGGTCTGTTCTCATCTCAAAATTTAATCAATTTCTTAATCGGAATATTAGCTTCATTATTATGTTCATTTGTCATAGAGAGAATCTTCTCAGGCAATAGTTCTTCATATTGTGCAGAGATTGTATCAGCTAAATATAGAAGCATCTCCAATGCCATTAATAAAAACATGGAAAGAGGAACAACACTATATGAAGCTGAGGGCGGATATACTGGATTTGAAAGAAAAGTAGTAAAAGTCTCATTCACAAGAAACGAATATCGTGAATTGCTCAGATTAATTAAGTCTATAGATCCATATGCTTTTATAACAATAACAAATGTCGATGAAATTCATGGGAATGGATTCTCATATGATGATGGTGATGAGCCTTTGCAAATTAAAGAGCATCACTCAGCCAGATCTATAAAGAAAGCTCAGCTAAAGGCTATGAAGCTTGAAAGAATAACCATAAAGAAAAATGACAATGCCGTTCTTAGAGATGTTAAAAAAGCTAAAAAAGAAGAGAAGAAAAACAAAAAGAAATAAAACTATAAGCCTAGCAATTTGATTATTCATTTGATGAAGTCACCACCATCGCTGATTCCGTAACATCAGCTACAAATGATAATCCAGAATTAGAAACAGCTTTAAGCGGATTAAAAGATGGATTTAGATTTAATAATTTACAAGATGGAGCTGTCACCATGTCTTCATTTTTCGATGGGACAAGCGCTTTATATCAAATGTTTTCTCCTGGAGCTACTTCTCCTTCAATGTTAGATATGTATTTCACCGCCAATGATCAAGAAACAATGGACTTATATATCTACATGGATGAAGGAACAGGATTTATATTAAACGATCCTGAAGTAATGGAAATGTATTACGAAAAAGTCAGCTACGATTATTTAACATCTGACATTCAAAATCTTTCAGCAGCAATCTTCAAAAAACAGGAACAAACACCTATGTTCCTGAAGAGAACGCTTTGAATCGTATCGGTGAACATATAATCCCGGGAATATATGATGCTTTAAATTTGACAAGATATGAAGAATTCCGATATGCAACAACAGAATTAACTGTGACTTTAGTAGATGAAAATACCATCAATTTTGATTACACTGCTGTACTAACAACCACTGCCACCAGTACTAGAATCACTGCGAGTTTTCAATTTGCTGAAATAGGTGAGTGCGAGCTGCCATATCAGCCTAGTATCGCTTGATATAATCATCTAAAGTAAATTTCATTTATTTTATTAGGCTACAAAATCAACTGCTATTCATGATTTTGTCTTCGATATTCTTTTGAAAAGTAGATTATCATCAGAGAAAATGAAGGCTTTAGGTCCATAGAAATTGACGATGGTGTTAACTCTTTAAAAAAATCTCAAGATAAAAAAGATTTTGTTAGGTCAGTTTCTTATTTCAATCAAAAAGCAGAGCTATGACTCATTAAGCCATATAACTCTGCTTTTTAGTGAGAAAATTTAGTGAGAAAAGTTGTTATTTATCAGTGAAGTGAGATCCACTGCCAGAGACTAGAAATTTCGGTTTCGTTATAGGTGACCTTCTCAGTTGAAGGAGCAGCGATAGCGTTAGGATCCTTCTGATCGAGTGAGCATCTGTCGCTGAGGGTGTAAATCCAAGAGTAGTGTCCCGTATACTCGACTTCAGTTCCAGAATCATTGCCTTTGACGTTTTCAAAGAAGGAATAGTGAACATCAGTTGCATCAGCATTCATCAATCTCTTGTAGGTAGCATTGGTGTAGTTATCAGGATTGACAGTTGTATCGTTAGCAGCTGCTGTGAACCAGATAGCAGAATCTTTGAGGACATTGATGTTCTCATCAGTGATATTGGCATTTGGTTTAGCTTCACAGATAGGATAGTAAGCAGCAAAGTAATCGTTGTAGCTGATAGCCATCTGCATAGTCATGAAGCCGCCGTTGCTACAGCCACCCAAGTAGATGTGATCAGTATCGATATCAGAATTGGAGGCAACATAAGATTCAATCGTCTTCATCAGAGTCTCTTTGTAGATGGATTCACCGGCGCCATCACCTTGACCACCTTCACCATTATCCATCCAAAAGGTAGGAGTCTGAACGGCTAAGACATAAGCGCCTTCTTTACCATCTTTCTTGAAGTAAGATTGAATCTTCTCTTCACCTAAGTTGGTGACATCGTTACCTAAGAGAGCGATATCGATATCAGTTCCACCTTCACCAGCTCCATGGAGCCAGATGATGAGAGGATTCTTTCCGCTATCTTTTTTCAAAGTATCTGTTTCGTAAGCTTTGTAAGTGAGGGTTTGATTGTTTTCTTCATTAGTATAGGACTTAGGTTCTCCCCAATCATCCAAGCAAGGAATCACACGAGGATTCTCGCTAGCTTTGTTGATGACGACAGGGCTCTTCATAGCATCGTAGGTGGTCTCTCCGATAGTCAGAGACTTATTAGCAGCTAAGGAAATATGATATCCATAGTCGCTTGCCCAAGAGTTCTTGGAAGTCATCATATCGTAGTAGAAAGGACTGCATCCGTTGTAGCTAGGTCCAAACCAACCTGGAGTGAGATTGAAAGCTAAATCAAAGCCGATTCTGGTTCCTTCAGTAGCGGAGGTATCTTCTTCTCCACTAGCATCAGCAAGATAAATATCGGTTACTTTTCTTTCGCCACCTTGGCTACCGGTAGCTCTGACGCGGAATAAATCGGTAGTTAAGTCGCTAGCTTTGACAGTGTTTCCATCACCTAAGTCAACGACTACTTTATAGACGCCAGGTCCCCATTCATAACCGCCAACATAATAGGTGTAAGTTCCTAAGTTAGTAGTTTCTACCGGTTCAGGCACAACCTGAGTGATACCTAAGTCACCATAGATCTTCACGCAGTCCATATTAGGACCTTGAGAAGCGATAGTGGTGACTACGATAGAGTTATCACCGGCTTGAACTGAGACATCTTCGACTTTGAATTCATACCAGTTAGTAAAAAACATCTTTTGATCGGAACCAGGGAGAGTAAAACCAGTCAAGTCTAAAGCAGAACCATTGACAGTGATGGAGATGACATCAGGGACTGACATCTCTGACATAGTCATGCCAGCCATCCAATCCATAGCGGTGCTAGCCATCACGAATCCCATATCGACGGTTCCGGCTTTTTCAGCTTTGAACTCTAAGGTGGTGGTTACACCTTGGGATTGATAGCCGATAGATTGACCACCGGAGGAGCCTTCGCTGCTCTCGATAGGAGATTCAACTGTTGTTCCACCGCTGTTCCATTCACCACTAGGGTTGTAGAAGGAACCTTTTTCAAACTCTAAAATTGCATCAGGTTCGATGACAGGTACCGCTTTGACAGTGATAGTACAGGTGCCAGCAGAGTAGTTAGCTTTTCTAGCTTTGATAGTAGCAGTTCCAGGAGCTAAGCCAGTGACTGTTCCATCATCAGCAACGCTGATTACTTTAGCATCTTCGCCTTCAACGACAAAGGTGCAACCAGTTACAGCTTCACCAGAAGAGGTGACAGAGACTTTGGCAGTCTCACCGACATAGATCTCAGTCTTGTCTAAAGACAGATTCAAAGCAGTATTGGTCTGCTGCTGAGCAGAGCCATCACTGCAGGACATCAGAGTCAACGAGAGAGAGGAGAACATCAAGGCAGCTGCTGTAAATAGAATTCTTGTTTTATTTCTTTTCATTTTTTTATCCTCATGTTTTTTATTAAGGGGTCTTTTGGACCCCTTAAGTTCAGATTCTTCACTAGGCGTTAGCAGGTTGAGCAGGGACGTCCTCTTCTTTCTGGAACTTGATAGTTTTATAGATGACTAAGCCAGTCCAGACTAAGACGACAACCCATAAAGCGACATCTACAGGGATGAACCACTTGAGCCAATCTTCATTGAGCTCAATGTCAATAGGATTAGCGTTAGAGACAGCATAGAGGATGCTGTGGCAAGCACGTCTAGCAGCTTGCTGAGAGGTAGCCGAAGTCAAGTCAGGCTTTTTTCCTAACATGGTGAAACCAGTCAACCAGAGGTCGTTACCAGCACGGATGCCTTGGTTAGGATCCATGAAGACTTGAAAATTCATGTAGTAGTCGGTGACGACACAGCCTTCAAATCCCCATTCTTCTCTCAAGACTTCCGTCAATAAAGCGTAGCTAGCACCAGACCAAGTGGTACCGATTCTGTTGAAGGAGGACATGATGCATCTAGTCTTTCCTTCTTCAACTGCAATCTGGAACGGCTTGAGATAGATCTCTCTTAAAGCTTGTTCATCAAGATAGGTGAAGAGACCATATCTCTGCGTCTCTTGATCGTTGACAGCGAAGTGCTTGACGTAGCAGTTTAAACCTTCACTCTGAGCACCTGAGACGAAGTTAGCAGCCATCTTACCGGAGAGGAGCGGATCTTCAGAATAGTATTCGAAGTTTCTACCGCCATAAGGTTGACGATGGATGTTGACAGCAGGGGCATAGACGCCGGTGACACCCATAGAGGCGCTCTCTAAACCGAAGGCTCTACCTTCTTCATAACCTAATTCTTTGTTCCAGGTGGAACCGACGACGACTTCTGAAGGATAGGACATAGCTTTTAATTTTTCGATGGAGACGTTGGAGAAGTTGAATCCTTGCGGACCATCCAAGTCTCTGTTGAGACCCTTGTTGATGCTTTTAACAGCCTGTGTCTGATAGCCGCCTTCAGCGATCAGAGTAGCCATCTCATCGACAGTGAGTTGGTTGAGCAAGTCTTCCCAGAGAGGATCGTCATAATCAAGACCAGCCATGTCGGAGAGATAGAGACCGCGCTGAGCGATAGTCTCATTGCCGTTATCATCGACTGTGGTCTGATAGACGACATTGCCTTCTTCATCGTAGACGATATCACCGTTTTCATCCCTCTCTTCAGCATCGACATAATGAGTGATGGTATCGGTTGTCGGGAAGGTGTCACTAGGATCATCAACGATGTCGGTCTGATGGGCGATAGCATCTAACACCTTCTGAGAGGCTTCGCGAGGTTGTCTAGAAGCAGAAGGGAAGTTAGATTTGAAATTATCAGCTCTGGTGATATAAGTGGTGCTACCATCAGTCATCGCATCTTCAAAGCGGTTTTCGATAGTGGTTCCGTTTCTGGAAGTATCGAAGTTTCTCTGAGATTTGACAGTATAGGTGATGGTATCGACACCAGCTTTAACATTGTGAGCATCGGTGGAGACAGAGAGGATGTAATCACCAGCTTCTAATTCATAGCCGGTGTGGTCATCGTTATTAGCATCATCGAAGTCGTAAGAAGCTAAGTCTCTGACGTCGAAAGATAAGGTGACTATTTCACTGTCGTTAGGTTGAATGACAGGAGTCTTTTCAAAGGCGACTAAGTTCTTGTGAGCTTTTTCGATGCCACCGTTTGTATAAGGAGGAGTGACGTAGAGTTCAACGACATCTTTACCAGCGTAAGGTCCTTTGTTAGTGACCTCTACATCGACGCTGATAGTATCTTCACCCAAGTTGGTTCCAGTCACTTTCCAAGCGAAATCGCTGTAGGAGAGACCATAACCAAACGGATACTGAACAGCAGCTTGATAACCTTCTTTATCATCGATGTATTTGGTCTCGTAATAACGGTATCCGACATAGATACCTTCAGAATAATCGACATAGTAGCTATTGCCAGAGTTGGTGTAGGAGTAGGTATAGCGCATATTGGCGTTGTAATAAGCCGGTGAACTCTTGGTGTCATAAGCCCAAGTGTCAACAGTTCTTCCAGAGGGATTGACTGTTCCACGGAGGACTTTACCGACTTCGGAGAAGCCGAATGAACCAGGGTGACCAACCCATAAAACAGCGTCGATGTTCTCGTTATCTAACACTTTTAATTCCATGGTGTTAGCGACGTTCAAGCAGACGATGGTCGTTCCGAAGTTATCGCCTACCCAATCGATCAAAGCTTCCTCTTCTTCAGAGAGCTCCAAGTAGTCAGCGGTATCTCCTCTTCCACCGTGATCTTTTTGATCGCCTTCTTCACCAGCTGGGATGTCCATACCTTCACCACCGGTTCTACCGATGTTGACGATAGCGATGTCCGAGAAGTCTTTGTAGGAAGCTAGATTAGCTTGATAAAGAGATAAATCGATAGTAGGACGAGCTGGGTAGAAAGTGTTTCCTAACGGATTACCGACATTGGTATCGGCTTCATCAAGATGATCTTTCATGAGGTCGATGATGTCTTGATTGTAGTTGATGTGAGCATCCTTATAAGATGATAAGTAAGTCTCTGCATCTGCAGTTGAAGAGGCACCAGATCCAGATCCGCCGTAGTACATGTTGATGGTGTTGATACCGAAGACGTTGACGTTGACATCCTGATTGGGAGTATCTGGTGCTAAAGGTAAAGCGTTGTTCTCGTTCTTGAGAAGCACCATACCTTCGTCCATAATCTGATCGACGACTTGACCAGCGTGTCCATAAGCATCGCTGACTTCGTCATTAGCTGGTAATCCTGAACCGCCTAAGTATGTGGTGATGAGCTGTCTGACGTTAGTTCCTAAAGCCACCACATTCAAAGCGATGAGGACTGCAGCACTGACAGCAATGCCGATAGCATTGCCAATCACAAACTTCTTGTGTTTCATAATGCTTCCTCCTTTGTGAAGCTATCGACCATTGTAGTAAGGCTCATAAAGAAGTGTAAGCGATTACACATACTTTCTTTATTTTTGAACATAGCCTTATCGAAAAGGCTTTCAGTGATAGAAGAAAGATATCTCAATTTTGCTAGTAAAGTTCAATAAAAAAGCCATGATTTTAATAAAATCAACTAAAAATGAGACTTTTTGAGAGTCTCATTCAGAAGCGATAAAAATGGTTGATAAAACCTACGAAACAGCTTTCACAGCTTCTTCTTTCTGCTTCAGCGGTATGAGGATGCGGATAGAGAAGATGCCGTTATCGAGTTTGTAGTTGAGGCGACCATCATAGTTTTTTACGATATAAGCTATCGACTTAGTCCCGTATCCGTGCAGGAACTTATCCTTCTTAGTCGTCAGTACATAATCGTTCTTGATCTTGACATCATTGATATAAGGATTGGTCTCTTCGATGTAAAGGAAACCAGCTTTAGCTTTCACTATCAATGAGATGTAGCGGTTCTGTTTCTCCTTTATCTTCATCACTGCTTCTATGGCGTTATCGATGATGTTTGCAAACAAAGAGATCAGATCGCTTTTTGAAAAGGTGTCTAACTGCTTCCCATCGCACATGATAGTCAGTTCTATTCCGTTATTTTGAAGGGCTAAGCTCTTGGTGATGAGCAGGTTATCAAGGGTGTCATTACCTGTTTGATAAGTCTCATCATAGATCTTTATGGCGCTAGCGATGTTCTCGATCTCGGATTTATCTAATAGCTCAGTATTGTTCTTAAGGTCTCTGATCTTCTTCCGCAAGTCGTGACATTTGATGTTGATGTACTCGACCGCTTCTTGAGATTTTTCATACTGCTTCAGTTTCTCTTTGTAGACCATCTCCATCTTGATGATTTCGTCTCGATACTTGCTCTTTTCAAAGAAACCAAGAGTTAAAAAGAGGATCAAGAAGCAGGAGAGCAAACATAGTAGTGCAGCTATGATACCAGCTGGTAAGAACCAGTTGACGAACTTCAAGCTAGCGGTGTTTAAAGCGACCACTATCACCAGAGTCACTGATGAGAAGAGAAACACCTTAGGGGAGGAGATGCTGTATTTGTAGTTTCTTTTGATGATGCCTTGCAAGAAGAAACCTAACAGGGTGTTACAGAATAATTGGATGAACATGCTCAAGCACATCAATGTTATGTAGATAGTTTCACTGGTTATAGGTACTATCTGATAAATCCAGCAATCGAAGCCTAAGTAAACTATCTGATAAGAGATGTGCTGAACGCAATAGGAGAGAGTCAGAACTAGGAGAGCTTCTTTGAAGGAGCAATCAAAGATGAGGAAGTAATCGAAGATGAGGACGAAGAACATGACTAGATATATGACTAAGTTAGTCACATAGTTCCAAAAGAAACGCTCAGCTAAGAAATAGAAGAGGAAGGAGAGAGAAAAGCTTAAGAAGACAGCCATGACGATTCTGAAAGGTAAGCCTTCTCTCAGTTTCTTCAAGTTAGGATTGAAGAAGAGGAAGCTGATTATCATCTCTATGTGGAAGAGACCGACTGTCGATAGAAAAAGCAGAGGATTGAACACCATTCTCTTTCCTCACTTGTTAAGCAGATACACCATCAAGTCATCGGTGAACTTCTTCTTTCGAGGATGGCTTATCTGCAGTCTTTCTCCGTTGATCAAGCACTCGTACTTCTCAACTCCTTCCACGTACCTGAGGTTGACAAGATAGCAGTAATTGCAGCGGGAGAAGGATTTGTTATCGATCTTCTTCTCAATCTCTTTTAATGTCCCTTTACCTTCCACAACCTCGTTGATCAGGTGGTATTTGATGCTGTGACCGATGACTTCGACATAAAGGAGCGAATTCAAAGGTATCTTCTTCATACCGGAAAACACATTCACTAAGATATTTTCAGTTGGACGGCTGTCGATGACTCGCAGTGCTTTTTGAATCCTCGATACGAAGGATGTGTATCTTATCGGCTTGAGCATATAGTCTAAAGCATCGACTTCATATCCTTTCAAAGCGAACTTAGAGAGGTTGGTGACGAAGATGATGACCACATCTTCATCCTTCTTCCTTATCTCTCTAGCAAGGTCTAAACCGTTGCTGGTGGTGCCAAGATCTATGTCGATGAAGAGGATATCAAACTGCATGCTGTATGCTTCTAAAAAGGAATTGATGTTCTTGTAAGAGAGGATAGCAAAATCAGTTTTGTATTCCTCTTTATATCTGTCCAAGTTATCAGTAAGAAGCTTCAAATCCTCGTCGCTATCTTCGATAATGGCTAGTTTATACTTTCTAGTAGTCATTCATAACCTTTCCTATTCAAAAGAAGTATACATTATTTTTAGGCGAAAATATACTACTGATTGTGGAAATAGCATCTCTTTGATTTCTTAACTGCACGAGTTGAATCGATGCCTGTACAAGTGGTAAAAGAACCTGATCACAACTCAAAATAGATAAACAACCTAATATAAATTATATCGATTGGTTTAACAATAATTGAAGTTTAGATACTAAATATCCATACTTAGTCAGTATCTTATGAGGAGTCTTGAGAAGCAGAGCAGCAAGAGGTATCAAAACAGCTATGAAGACTAAGATGTAACCGGCTAAAGCACCTAGCTTCCAAGTAGTAACAACTGCCCCGTGAAATATTCTCTTCTTCCTAAAACAAAGACACAAAAATAAAAATAGACCTAGAACATTCTGCACGATGCCCCAAGGCCACTGAACTAAATAAAATAGAAACTTCTTCATCTAAAGTTATCCTCCCTGACTTCGATTAAGTCACCATCTTCATTCCATTTATATTTTGGTTTAACTCCCTCGAACCTATCACGCATCTTGGCGGAAGGTGAGTATTGTTAATACAATGCACCCTTTATAGATGAAGGTGCACCCTCTAAACCTATATTATTGGTATATACACTAAGTGACACGTGACCGGCGTGACAGATGTGACAGTTATTTATCTTCATCAATTTCATTTTTTAGTTTTTTAAACAAATCAGGAAATAAGTCTCCCAATGTAGGACCTTTGAATTCTTTTTTTTCAAACTTAGGTTCTTTTTCTTTGTCCTTTGTCTTGGTTTTGCTTTCTTATAAAAACTGCTTGCATCAGGGAATGGCATTGTGCTTAGTTCTTCCTCTGTTACATTTAGTATTTTAAGCAATTCATCAAATGAAATAATTTTGATATTCTTGCCTTCTGCTATTGCATCATTAACATGCTTTAATCTAGAACAGTACCTAATGTTACCTTCATCATCCTTTGCATCGCAAGTTACAAATATATCATTATCAGATGCTCTCATCTTATATGTAGCATTATGATTTGTTAATAATTGAACCAACGATAGCATCTTTTTGAAATGACCAATTTCATAATTTAAACTTACACAAAGTGATCTATCATTCAAATCTGATTCAACAATATCTCCTTGAGGCTTTACTCCATCTAGAAATTGTAGGAACATTCTATAATTACGACCTCTAACAGTATTATTGACTCCACTTTTAGCAGCTTCATATCTTTTTTGTTGTCTTATTTCAAAATTGTCATAAGTAATTTGATTATTCTCGCTTTTACCAGAACATGAATCACATAACTCAATTAACTCTTCTAGCGAACAGTCTAATTGCTTACACATTCCTTTAACAAGATTCATTGTCAATTCTGAATCATCATCGCTTTTATGAAGATATTTAGGTTTTTCAACATTCAAGTTTTCACCAGCTGTTTCTAAAGAAATGCTTTTTCTAATGTTAGCGAATTCAGAAAACATTCTTTTGCTATCAGCAAATTTAAAATTAATTGGATCTAATTTGTATCTTCTACAAGCACTTCTTAGAAATCCTGCATCATTAGAAATAGCATGTCCAACTATAAGTTGATCTGGATATTCTATTAACTTTTTAACCGAAACTTCCAATCCTTAGGTATGCCTAGTCGAAGATCTCCTTATACGGCTTCATGTCGCTCAATGCCGGCGTCTTCTCAATCCATTCGTCCCCGACCTTCATCCGCGTTATCCTTCTTGTGACATCAATTACGTCCTCGACCGAATAGTTGGACTGGAGGTTCTTCTCCTTTATCTTCGCAAGGATGCGATAGTAGAGCATCAGCGAGATGTGGTTGAAGAAGAGCCATCCCGAATAGGTGAAGCTGTTCGTTTTGTTCGATGCGAATTTTCCGAGCACATGCTTGTAAGCCTTGTTGCCGTCCTCGATGAGTTCCCTTTCCTTGTACATCTCGAACATCTCTTTCGGAGAGATGTCGGAGTTCATCGCCAATGCGATGGTCCCGAAGTATTTAGATGATTCCTTCAGTCCTTCGGGTGTGTATCCCTTGACTCCGTTTGCCATGCTCTGGCAATAAGTGCTCTCTTCCTCGTTCTTCAGTTCCGTATCAAGGAACAGGACGATCTTGTCCTGCCTTATCTCTTCGCATTCCGGCTTCTCGTCTGCCTTGGGCCTGCCACGCGAAGCTCTCTTCTTCCTTACGTCCTTGTATTCGTATTCCTGTATGGTCCTGAAACAGATGGCTCTTCCATGATAGATGAATACATTGGCGCCGAACGGAACCGCGGTACCAGCCTGTTCTCCCATGAATCCGTAGTCGATCGAGGAGTCGTTCCTCTTCAGAGGGGCAAGGAAAATGATTCCGTTCTCTTTCATCAGCATGGAATTGGCATCGTCCCTGAAGCCTTTGTCGGCGATGAGGACGACGTTTTTTATTCCTGCCTCCTTTATGCAGTATCCTATGTTCGACAGATCGGGGCTGTTTCCGGGAAAAGGAAAATAATAGACGGGAGACTTCACAGGTTTTAGGGAGAAACAGTACATGAGGTTCACCTGGGGATCCCAGATCTGATTGTGGTTGTATCCTATCCTTGCCTCCGATATGCCTTTGGAATAGCATACGAGTCTTGTTCCGTCGAAGATGATGTGCGAGGAATCATCGATATACTTGTGCATGAACTTGAGCTGTGCGTCCCTGTTCTTCCCTATCCTCTCCGACAGGAGCGATATCGACGACTTCGAAAGGGCAAGGCCCGGATGGGCTATACTCTCATACGAACATTCATATGCGTTCCTTATCCTCTTCTCCGGCTGCTTGTCCGTCAGGCCGAGTTTCCCTATGGCCATTATCGCATCGCCGTCTTCGGTTCCGAAGCACTCTCTCAGGTTCTCTCTTATGTCGGAACCGAGTTCCTCGAGAAGGGCGGTTGCCTTGTATTCGAGGGGAGCGGATATTGATTTGAGGTCATCGGCATTCATTCTGATGTCGGCCTTGATCAGCCCCTTCTCCTCGTCCAGACGCCCTAGATACTTTCCTGGCTTAGTCAAGGTCCTCTTCCTCTCTGAAGAATAGACATACTTGGCCTCGTAGAGGTAGAACCTTCCTCCGACGTCCTTGATCAGCTGCTTCTTTCCCTTCAGTCTTTTCGCCCATTCAGGTATTGCCATACTGCCCTCCTATAAGCATACTAATATAGTATGCTATTTTTGACCAAAAGAAAAGAGGGAATTTGCCCAATGTCACTAACTTAAGGCGACATTGATATTATCTGGCTGAATGGCTACTGAAATGGTAGCCATTTTTTTAGTTTGCCGTCATTCAATAATGTAGTGTGAATAAATTGCATATAAATATTCAAATTTGGTCTATAATTGCATATAATGTAGTGTGAAAGGAGGCAAACAAAATGTTTGTTAGAGTTTGGAAAAAAGGAAATCAAAATTATGCATCTGTAGTGAGAAGCAGGAGGGTCGGG